>Ga0209986_10003459_pt1 | contig 13826 bp, 13 predicted proteins | sample BlataG_FD_183168 | JGI IMG/M metagenome (GOLD analysis project Ga0209986, IMG submission 183168) | Deep subsurface microbial communities from Black Sea to uncover new lineages of life (NeLLi) - Black_00105 metaG (SPAdes) (version 2) | ecosystem: Environmental > Aquatic > Marine > Oceanic >...
TGGACATCAATGTCCTTGACTGATGTTCGGTTCCTGATTCATTGAGGTCTGCTCTGCAGATCCTACTGAATCTGCGACAAGTCTCACGTCCTCTCCACAGGCGTTTTCTGTCTCCGTCCAACTGGCGGCGACAAGATTACATGCAGCGTTCAGATCACTGCTGATTGTTTGGGTCCAGTTCATATTTGAAGGCCCTAGCAATCAGCATTGAACGTCCACACTACTCAATCCTGAGCAGTATGTTATAACCACCTACAAAATGTCTAGGATTGTACAAATTCCTGGCAGCTGTTGCATACCCTCAGAAGGCCGAAACTGCAATTGGCTACTTGAGAGATGAGGGGCTTCCAGCGGGGTCGTTGGCAAGTGTTGGAGACGGAAGAAATGACATTGATCTCTTTGCGATATCGGCGTTCAGTGTCGCATTCAACCCTGAGAGCGAAGATGTGAGCAAGGCCGCCACAGTAACTGTACGTTCTGAAACCTTGAAAGACATACTCCGGTACTTCAACCCAGAATCTTAGCGGAAACCTTGCGGAGCACTGTACAGATGTGCTCTATCTCATCCTCGGTTAGCATTGGATGAACTGGAATATCGAAGTGCGTAGCACCTACCTCTTCTGAGATGGGCAGACTTACTTTCGAGTAATTAGGATACTTGATGTATTTGGCCCAGCGCCACTCGCTGATATCCAGGTATGTATTCTGCTTGTGACAGGGGATAGCATAAACTGCTCTGGATCCGACACCGTTGTTTCGCAGTGTCAGTACCATCTCATCGCGGCTCATCTTATCAGATTGCAATCGGGGGGCATACAGGTGATAACCTGATTCAAAACCCTTGTCTGCTACCTGAGGTTTGATCGAATCGTACTCCGAGAAGAGATTATTGTACATCTGTGCCGTTTTTCGGCGCGTCCTGACCACTTCGGGCATTCTCTTCAGTTGCTCAAGGCCAATGGCAGCAACCAGGTCTAGCATTCGATTATTGTAGCCAATGCGGAAATGACTGTAGCCCCCTTCCTTACCCCGTCCATGGTTCTTGATACTCAACATCCGATCAAGCAGCTCTTCATCATTTGTTGTAACCATCCCGCCCTCGCCGGTCATCATATTTTTCGTGGCATAGAATGAGTATGTTCCAGCGTGACCAAACGAACCAGCCATTTTGCCATCAATTGTAGATCCATGTGCCTGACAGGCATCTTCGATAACAAGCAGATCGTGCTTGCTGGCAATTTCCATGATGCGCTTCATGTCCGCCGGCATTCCAAAGATGTGAATGGGCATGATAGCCTTGGTTCTGGCAGTTATCGCGGCCTCAATCAGGTCTGGATCGATGTTGAATGTATCCCGCTTAATGTCAACGAATATCGGGACAGCTCCGAGCATTGCGATAGTATTAGCCGAAGCAATGAACGTGAAAGGACTGGTGATGACTTCGTCTCCTGGCTGGATACCTAGTGCTTCGAGCGCCGTGCTTAGCGCGGTTGTGCCATTGCTCGTTACGGTTGCAAACTTCGTACCCACGTATTTGGCAAACTCGCCCTCAAACTGCCGGGCAACCTTGCCTTCCGCGAGCATGCCCGACTTAAGCACGCTCTTAACAGCTTCGATTTCCTCATCTCCGACAATGGGTTTGGCAAAAGGTATCATGCTAGTCACTGAGCTCGTTGTAGACGGCGTCGTTATAACATTTTGTCATCGAACAGATACAGCATCATAGCAAACATTCACCTCATCTGAACAATGAATCAGTGTGTGGCCTACTCATCTTCTGAATCTGAATCGAAACTCTGACCCCGATACATCCGGGCCTCTATAACACCTACGAGCCCAACCGAACCCATCATCACTGCCAATGTCACAAGCATGTACGCAAGATTGCCCAGAACGAATACAATGGCAAGCCCAAACCCGCTGAGAAGACCAGTTGATAACCTGACGAAATTGGTGGTCTTGCGAGATGTGAGTCGTTGTGACACCCAATCAGTAACCGTCGAGAAGCCCAGAGCCAATGCTATGAGGAACCAGAGCCAGGTTTCTTCCCATGTTGTACCCAGGGTGATGCCTGCAAGAGCCATAACACCGATCCCGATTACTAAGCCCCCATATATCCCGGTGCAGCGACTGCAGAAATATACGGAACGGCCCATGAAAGAGAGTCTATGACAGTGCCCGAAGTGAGAAGGCGGATGATGAGAAACTAAAGTATGAAGGCTCTCCTTGATTTCATCCCCGCGGCTCCACGATGTTAAGTCTATCACGAGTTCATCTGGGCGCTCTGCTTTTTTTTCCGCATCCACCAAGGGCTCCACGTCAAGGCCTTATCGAATCATATCGTTTATCTCTGTTGTCTTTCAGGATTTCTCCTGCTCATCTCTGGTCTGGGTTTGGGGACGTTCCGCCCTTGAGAGGTGAGAATAGCCCGAGAATGCAGCCCATGTTAAAGTATGTGGAGGGAATGATTAAAATGGGGACTCAGGTCGTATCAGGTTTGCTTTAACAATTCACAGGTGATGGAAATCAATGGCGAAAATGCTACTTGTCGACATGGACAAATGCACAGGCTGCAAGCAATGCTCCCTGGCCTGTTCTCTCACTAAGGAGAACTTGTTCGACCCCAAAAGGGGCAGGATCAAGATTCTGAAGAAAGAGGACATTGCTCTCGGGATTCCGCTTCTTTGTGAGCAGTGTGATGCGTATCCATGTATCAACGCATGCCCCGAAAGTGCTCTGACCAGAAACGAAACAACCGGAATAATCACAGTCAACGAAGAAACTTGCACTGAGTGCGGCACCTGCGTCGATGCATGCACGTACCATGGAATACGATTGCATCCGGAAACTGGAAAGGCATTGATATGCGATCTCTGTGGTGGCGATCCATACTGTGTGCAACATTGCGTGCCTGGTGCGCTCGAGTGGGTGGATAAGACAGACGATACGGTCAGTAAGAAGAAGAAACTGCGCTCTGCGAGAATGGCCATGTATCATGAACTGAAGAAGGAGGCTGCCTAGCAAATGTACGGTCATCAAGGCAAGATTCTACATGTGGACCTCAGCAAGAATAAGATCTGGATACAGAACTTGCCAGAAGAATGGAGAAAACTGTACGTGGGCTCTAGAGGCATAAATGCCCGAATCCTATGGGACTATTGCAAAGACCCTGAGATAACCTGGGATGACCCGCGCAACATTTTGGTCTATGCTCCGGGAGCAGTGACTGGTACCACGGCACCCGCTTCAGGCAGAACATCTGTGACAACTGTCGGTTGTACGACAGGCTTGTATCTGAAGACGAATACTGGTGGTCACTGGGGTGCTGAACTGAAGTTCGCAGGATACGACCACCTAGTTGTGCATGGTGCGGCTGACAAGCCCTCATACATCTTCATAGAGGACGACCAAGTCGAAATTCGTACTGCTAAAGAGCTATGGGGCAAGGATATGATCCAGACAGACGCGCTCCTGAAGAAATGGCATGGTGAAGATTCAAGAGGTCTCTACATAGGCCCAGCGGGAGAGAATCTTGTTAGAGGCTCGTCCATTCAGTGTTCGTTGTACCACGCCGCAGGAAGAGGAGGAGGGGCTGCGGTCATGGGCAAGAAGAACCTGAAGGCAATCAGCGTCAAGGGAAGCAAACCTGTGAGAATCAAAGACCCCAAGAAATTCGCCGAGATTGCCAAGGAAATGAGAAACCTGCTGAAGGCTGATAGTGGTGCTGCATCCCTTCATCAATTCGGGACTGCAGGGTCGATTGCTGCTGTGAACGAGCTTCATGCATTCCCAGGCAAGAACTGGCAGACAGGCTACACAGAAAACGTGTATCCGATAAGCGGGCAATGCTTGGTTGAGAAGGGCTATCTCAAGAGAAAAGTGGCATGCTTCGGTTGCACAATCGGATGCCACCGTTACTCAGCGATTGAAAGCGGACCTAATGCGGGAATCGCGAGCGGAGGCCCAGAGTATGAAACCTTCGGAGCTCTAGGAAATGGCCCTGGAGTCATTGACACAGAAGGAGTAATCATGGCCAATGAGCTCTGCAACCGGTTGGGTATGGACACAATAACTGCAGGCGGCGTAGCTCAGTGGGCGATAGAGAGCTATGAGAAAGGTGTTCTCACCAAGGATGACACAGATGGCCTTGAACTCGGCTGGGGCAAGATCCCCGAGCTGCTGAAGACAATCGAGGCTACGGCGCTCCGCAAGGGCAAGCTGGGAAACCTGCTTGCAGATGGTCTCAAGATAGCCACCAAGAAGGTGGGTCAGGACTCCTACAAGTGGGCAATCATGAATGCAAAGGGACTGGAACAGTCCAATGTTGAAACGCGTTCAGCCAAGGCGTACGCGTTGGCGTTTGCAGTTAATCCCAGAGGCAACGACCATCTAATGACTGAAACGTTTGCAGAGTTTGGTGCCAGTCCCGAGGCTGTTGCGGTCATAGAAAAGGTCACGGGCGATAAGAAGTGGGCGGCGCCACACTTCACAGAACACCGAGCAGAAATAGTGCGGTGGCACGAAGACTGCTACGAGATTACTGAAGCACTCGGCTTCTGTGTGTTCACATCCACCGCGGCGTACGGTGTGAATCCAGACAACATGGCTAGACTCTACGATGCGGCCACTGGAATATCAATGACCGAAGACGAGATGATGTTCACTGGACGTCGCGTCGTCACCCTAGAGAAAGCATTCAATATCACACGTGGAGCAACAAGAGAGCACGACAATTTGCCGTGGCGACTCATGAATGAGGGGGCAGCCTCAGGACCACTGAAAGGTGCCATGAATTCCCAAGAAGAGCTTGATGGAATGCTTGACCTATACTACGCGCAGCATGAATGGGATTTGAAGACAAGCTGGCCGTATCGAAAGACCTACGAAAAGCTTGGCCTCAAGGATGTGGCAGACTACTTAGATAAGATGGGTAGATTGCCATAGAGAGGGAAGGCGGCTTCCCTCCCCCCATTTCTTTCGATATAGGAACCGCTGGTGATTTGAAAATGAAGGGATACAAAGAATTCGGATTAGCAATGACCGGGGTCTTCCCGGTAAGAGAGGCTGTCGAACTGGCTAAGACCAGCGAGCGAATGGGCCTAGGGTCTGTTTGGTTCGCTGAGGATTACTTCTTTCGAGGCGGGATTCCGTACATGGCTGCCGCTTCGATGGCAACTGAAAAAATCAGAATCGGCCTAGGAGTCGTAAATCCCTACTCAAGGCATCCCGCGCTCATAGCCATGGAGTTTGCAACAATCGACGAGATGTGTAACAAGCGAGCGGTTTTTGGCTTGGGATCTGGTGTCCCCTATTGGATGTCCCAAATGGGATTCGATTTCAAAAAGCCGCTGTCAAGAACACGTGAATGCGTTGAAGTTGTTCGCAAGATAATGACGGGTAAAAACATAACGCATGAAGGGAGATTCTTCACCACCAAGGACGTGAAACTAATCTTCGAGCCAGTGAGAAAGAAGGCCCCGATTTACCTCGCTTTCGAAGGCAAGATGGGTCTCAAACTTTCTGGTGAAATTGGTGACGGAGTTATACTCTCCATCTTCAATACTCCAAGCTACGTAAAATTCGCTTGGGAACGAATAGAGGTAGGTGCTAAGAAAGCCGGTCGAAGCACCGAAGATTTCGAGATGGTTTCGTATCTTCCCATAGTGATCAATGATGATCTTGACAAGGCAATGAAAGTAGCCAAGGATTTTGCAAAGCTCTATCTCCCTCACTCGCAAGGTGGCGGCCCTCTGATGGAGCACGCAGGAGTGACCGTGGAGGAAACGGCATCATACCTGAAAGCAGCTGAAGAAGGAAAGGATGTAGCCAAACTAATAACAGACAAGGCAATACAGGCGCTCTGCGTTGTGGGCGATATTGAGTCCTGCATTAGACAAATCCAGGAAATAGTAAACGCGGGGGCAAATACGCCTGTAGCATTTCCAGTTCCCGGAACGGACCCAATTGTCTTGGCTAATCTTATCGGCGAGAAGATTGCATCACACTTGACCTAGGTTCAGCAAACCGGTATGACTTTGACCCAGAGTTGGAACAAATGACCGAGCAGGAATCCTACGAACCATTTTGCCTAGATGTAGAGGGGGAACCCGACCTTCCAGATGCAACCAAGAAAAGAAATAGGATTATCGCGTACATTGCGTCTTTTCTGGTCGTTTTCACACTTGGTACAACAGAGGTCTTCGCATCATGGTATGCAGGAATTCTCGGAGGAACATCCCTGGAGTCAGGATTGGCAATGGGAATATTCGGTTTCATGTACATGTTCTCCCCAATCATCGGAGGACGTATTTCCGACAGAATTGGAAGGAAAAAGACACTGACCATATCAACGGCTGCCTACATTGTCGTTATCTCGTTCTACCTGCTCCCCTCTATCGCACCAATTCATCTAATCGTAATACGTGCCGTTGAAGGACTTGTCTTCGGGTTCATCGCTCCTACAATAGAAGGCATGGTTGCAGAGCTTGATCCCGAAGCGCAGGCGGCCGCGCTTGGCAACTTCTCGACAGCGTGGAGTGCATCAATGATACTCCCTCCATTCATTATCGCCTACATGGCGGGGGCTTATGGTGAACTCTCAAGCATATACATCATCCTCGCAGTGGAGCTGCTGTCGCTAGTTGTCATAGCTGGGTTCATTCAGGGCTACAGGAGAAAGACACCCACGCAAGAGAGCGAAGGCGCGAGCAATAGAGGGGCTGTTGATTCGCAGCCAGAGCAGATACACTCGAAGACCAGTCCGAGATTCATTGCCTCCTACATCTCTTTGATTCTCTGGGGAATTGTATCAACAGTAGTCATAGCCCTTTTCCCTACGTACATTGAAACTCTGATTATTTTGGGGCATCCATTTGTTAGAGAGGACTTTGGTAATCTCCTTCTAATATGGAACGCAGCTCGAACAGTCTGCTTCATCATGACCGCACGAATGGGAGAAAAGCACATGATCAAAGCGATTGTGCTTGGTGCTATTCTTTCAGCCATCTCGGGCATCATGCTCTTTCTGTTCGTGGATATCTGGGTTTTCACTGCGGCAATGATCGTCTCAGGTGTGGGAGTAGGATTCAGCTATCTTGGCGCCCTCTATCTCGTTGTGTCTGCTACCGAATTCGAGAAGGGTTCATACGCAGGCTTGGTTGAGAGTATGGGAGGAGTTGGACTCTTCATTGGGCCAATCGTGGGAGGTTGGCTCATGGGATTCGGATTAACACTGCCGTATCTGATGCTCACGGGATTGTCACTGGTGGCGCTTCTGGTCATGGTTCCACTATTCTCACGATCGAACAAATAAGAGATCCAGTACACTCAGGATTTCAATAGCCCATCAAAGGCCCCCTTGAGTGAAGGGGCTTCGTTTACGTCCTTCAGAGGAGGCAGAGGGTAGGCTACTTTGCTATGGCTGAGTCCAGACTCTATCAGTAGCTGAGCCATCTTGATTGCCACAATGAATGGGTCAAGAATTGGAACACTAACCTCCTGTACGATTGGTTTAAGGTCAATTTCGTGAGAGAGTGCTGTGCACCCCAGAACAATGACATTTGCACCGTCCTCCTCAACGACTTGTCTGCTAAGTTCCAGAAGCTCCTTCTGGGCATCAGCTGGACGTTTCGCGATATCAAGAACAGGTAGAGTTAGATAGCGCACACTTGCACAGAATGATTCCAGTCCCTCCTTGCGGACTCCTGCCTCCATGCATCTCTTGAGAGAATCACCTTGGACAGTGATTATGCTGAATCTTGTACCAAGTGTTAACGCAATGTGGAGTGAGGCGTTCCTAGGGCCAACGACTGGCACGTTCGAGACCTCTCTCGCAGCGTCAAGAATTGGATCGCACGCACAGTCAATCACTATCGCATCATAACCCTCTTTGCAAGCCTTTACCACTTGCTCAAGGATGAATGGAGCATTATAGGCTTCATCAACAAGTGATTCAACGCTGTGAGTTCCGTAGCGTGGCACAAAGTGTCCGATATCGTACCCTTGAGGGGTGTGTATCTTGACAAAGGACTTCTTCTTCTCATCGACTGTCCAATCGACGCCTGTTGCACCAATCAGCGCTATACGTTTCAATAGTCTTCACCGGTCCGATGACAAGATAGGGGGAGAGAGAAAAGAAAAAGCTGACGCCTAGTGTAAATTGCCGATTATTTCTTCCATAGGCTTGTATTCGAGCTCAGGATGGCCATATCGCTCTGGTGAGAATGCCTTCTTGCCAGTCTTTGTGCTCCCTGCATAGCGGAGCCGCTCGTGAGCCGGCACTGCCGTAATCACGACCTTCATGCCTTCTTTCAATGCGGAGCTCATAACGCCATGACCATTCTCCGGGTAGTGTAAGCAAATCAGGTCCGGAAACATAACAACCGGTTTGCCATCACAAGTCGCCATCATGTATTCGTTCTTGACTGTCAACTTCAGCTTGCCCTTGATATCCTCAGGCTTGATAGTCACCGAAACGTGCCAATGGCCTGCGCGGTCTTCTCCCTTGACTTCCTCAATAGTGCCCATGGCCAGCTTCTGGCCACTCATAATATCTAGGAAAGCGTCGATAGGTGAGTTGCCACTCTCATTTGCGTCCCGCACAGCCTCGCCTAGCTCAATGGACTTGCTAATGCTGTTTGGAATTACGCTCTTCTTCAGTTGTGCACCGCTTTGGTGGTAATGGTTATTGGCACCTACGCCACCATCATTAACCACAGCAAATCTGCCGATTTCGTCAGCGAGTGCAGGACTGGTTGTCTTCTCCACAATTACAATGCTGCCGCCCTTGGAAACAACCGGCATTGGGCACAACTCGATACCATATCCCACAAACGAGGCCATCTGCGATTCCGGCGCCGAGCGTCCGAGACCATCTCCGTCCACTGCGGTAATCCCTGTTCGTGCCGCGAGGGAAAGCATCACAGTTGTGTTTGTGCCGCCTAGTTCAAAGGGAACCAGGTGATCGACTTTCTTCCCGGCAATCTTCTCGGATATCTTCATTGCCTCATGGAGCTCGTATCGGGTTTCCCATTGTTTAAGCATATCACCTATGGAGGTGAATGCGCTCACGGAACCCATGTAGCCCCCACAAACGATGAATGCGTCATCTTTCACATCCTTAGGATCCGTCAGCTTATAGACTCTATCCCTTTGATAATCCCAGTCAACCAAGGGTTTCCCGAAACCGACAGGGTCACCCCCACCACCTGTACCCAGGATACCCACACCAATCAACATGTCATACGCATTCTGTCTGGACATTTTCATGCTCTATCACTTCAATGTCTATTCAAGCCAGCATCTAGAGCTATTCTATTTCCTAACACCTTCCATAGAATGAACGATTTTGTACCAGCGGTTCTTGGTCCCGACTTTCGCCCGTCGCTTCCAGCCCCCGGACTTTGGCTCGTCCTCAATCAGCTGCCTAAGCTTCTGGGCTCTGGACACAACCAAATCCTTCTGTTCCAGCGTCAGTAGTTCCACTGTGGGCACGAAGTTAATCAGCTTTTGGATATTAGTTGTCACAGTGTGGTAGAAGCCCCAATCATCACGGAGGCGCTGCGTTATGTAGTATCCGTTGACTTGGCTATCGTCGTCTGTTTCGCTGACATCGTAGGCAAGGAACGTGATTATGAGGTCTTTCAAATCCTTCGCGTTAATCTCAATAATCTGTGTTTTCTCAAGGAACAGCTCTGCCAAGGGAATTGTGGGTTTGTCTATCTCGAGTCGTTTCTTCTTCTTGAAGTCAATCTTGTGGCAAAATTCCAAATGGTCATAGAACACATCTATCTTCCTCTGACGCTCTTGGTCAATAAAGAGGTCTCTGAGCGTTGTGGCCCTCGCAAAGCTAGGAGGAACCCAGTGGTAGCCAAGCTCATCCCGGAAGAGATTGATTATCTTCTGCCGGTATTTGTAGTAGCTTATGTAATCAATATCTGTGACTTCGCGACCCATCTTCTTATGAAGGTCAACATAATCGGGTGCCTTGATTCTGAACGCAAGGCAACCTATGATTCGTAGCGGCGCACCGTTCTCCTCTGCAGCTGCCACAAGTCTCATAGCCTCTTCAAGGAAATCGTCTTTGATTTCACCATACTTGCCTGACAATCAACCGATCTCCAAGCTCCAGGAAAGGAAGCACGTCACCAATAAACTGTGTGGCTTTAATATCTTACGACGAGGGAAGGCCTTGTTAAAGTCGTTTACGTCAGCCACACCATTAAATTCTTAACTTGCCTTTAGTCACGCACAGGTAATCCGATACGGAATATCTGAGCGAATGAAGGAAGTACTGAAATGAGAATCTTTCTTGCATGCGACCCACATGGCAGCCAACAGACTTGGGAGAAGATGTGTCAAGCTCCGAAAGTCTTCAAGGCTGATGTTGCGATGATGTGCGGCGATTTGACTGGCAAGGCGATCATGCCAATCATCCAAGAGAAGGAGGATCGGTGGTACGCACAGCCATACGGCAAGCGCAAGACGTTTAAGAAACAGAAAGACGTTGACCGATTTTTCGCGTTCCAGAAGGATGCCGGCTTTTACCCCTACATTATGACGCCTGACGAGTTGGCTGCACTTAGAGAGAAGAAGGGAGCCATCAAGGAGCTCTTCCAAAAGCTGATGTCAGAACGAATACAGGAATGGCTCGACATGGCCGCAGAGAGGATACCGCCTGATGTCGATGTCATAGTTAATCCGGGCAACGACGATGCTTGGGTCATCGACCCCATAATCGAGAATCATCCGAGAATCATCTACCCTCTCAAGCAGGCCATCGATGTGCATGGATATCCGCTAATCAGCTGTGAGTGGGTGAATTCCACACCTTGGGACACAGAGCGAGAGTGCCCCGATGAGGAGCTAATGGAGAAACTTGAAGATGAATTCGCCAGAGTGGATGATTACACCAACTTGCTGTGTAACTTTCATGATCCGCCGTTTGATTCGGGATTGGACACAGCACCTCAACTCAAGGAAGACTACTCTATAGCGAAATCCGGAGCCTTTGAGATTCTGGGTCCTGTGGGCAGCAAATCCGTGAGAGCAGTCATCGAGAAGTACCAACCGCTCTTGGGGATGCATGGTCACATTCACGAATCTGTAGGGTTCAGAAGTATCGGACGAACGCTTTGCATAAACCCGGGTTCTGAATATAGAGAAGGGATCCTGAAGGGATTCTTGATTACTATTGAAGATGGTAAAGTTCAGGCAGGACGCGTAGAGCTCTAGGTTGCAGAGATTCTGTTGAGCGGGAAACGAGAGAGTTCTCCCGGCTCTTTCCTTTTCGACATCAACAAATCAAAAGGCAAGCTGCATGATTCACAACCCTAACGACATAGATTTCTCAGTTGTACAAGGGGGGCACACTGAAATTAAATAGGGGTTTTCTTAACTTCCTTCATTGTTAAAATGAGGTTAATCGCATGGTGTTGATATTAAAGAGCAGGACAGATGTGGAAGATCTCACCCTTGGTTGCACATTCTTTGGTACCGGCGGGGGCGGATCAAAAGACACTGGACTGGCGATGTTGTACCCACATATCGATGCGGGGAAAACGATTGAGATTGCAGATGTGAACACGATCAAGGACGATGACTGGGTGGCCTGCCCATTCTATTCTGGGACAATCGCACCCCCAACTCCAGAGATTGAAACCGCACGGAAAAGATATCCTTGGGAGTTCTATGAGAAGGAGCTATCCACAGGATTAGCGATACTTGAAGAACACATGGGGGTAAAGATCGCGGCAGCCGCGCCTTTTGAGCTAGGTGGGGTCAATACACCTGCGCCCATCGATGCGGCGGTCAAGCATGGAATCCCTTGCGTTGATGGCGACTACTCTGGAAGAGCAGTGCCTGAGATATGCCAGAATACAGTATGCATCAAGGGCTTCTCGATGGCACCCATGGCCCTAGTTGACTGGTTTGGCAACAAGTACATCGTGCCTCATGTGATCAATTACGAGATGGGAGAGCGTATCTCCAAGGCATTGAGCGAGGTGGCGTGGGGTCGCTTGGGCAACGTTTCATTCCCGGTGCAGGGGATTGACTTCAAGGAAGCCATCATTCCTGGAACTCTCACGAAGAGCTACCAAGTGGGCAAGATGATACGCGAATGCAGAGAGTCTGGAGATGACCCTGCTGAAAAGATAATTGGGGAAGTGGGAGGGTGGATTCTCTTCCGAGGCGAAGTCGTTGATAAGAAATGGGAGAATCGGCAGGGATACATGTGGGGTGAAACCCTCATTAAGGGAAGTGGCATCAAATCGGGCTCCAAACTCAAGGTGTGGTTCAAGAATGAGAATCATGTGACCTGGTTGGATGGAAAACCATGGGTTGTAAGTCCCGATATTATTGAGATCATCGAGTCTACGACTGGAGAGCCAATAACTAACACGGACATCAAGCCTGGCGACAAGGTGAGTGTCATTGGCATGGAAACGGTTTCCACGTTTAGGGAACCGGAGGGTCTGAAAGTACTTGGCCCAAAGCATTTCGGCTTTGACATAGAGTACAAGCCCATAGAGTCACTGGTCAAGTAGCAAAGAACTACGGCGTGTGGATAGAGGCTAGGGTTTGTACCTAGCCACATAGTGCTTCCTAAACCTCGACGGTTCTTTAATGAAGGTTACACCATCGTAGTCGTTACTGTAGATCTTCAGGAGATTCTTATCCAGATCCAGACGCTCCTTTCGAATCAATCTGGCCGTGTATCTAATCAGTTTCTGAGACCATTCATGAAGAAGCGCCTTCTCGCTCTTGAGAAGATCAGGGTTGTCCTCAATGTAGTGGTAAATCGTCCATGCGATTTTGCGGTTGTACCATGCCGTAATTAGCGCGGTCACCGCAAACATTGCACCAGCAAAAAAGCCAAGTGGATAGGTGAACCAGGCAATATCATCAAGTCTGAGTATGAAAGTAAGCACGATGGCAGGGACTCCTATGGTTACCAAGATTAATGCACTAAACTGAAGGATTTGCCGTCGCATCATCATTTTTTCGATGCCGGGTATTTTCGGAGTCACGGCCGCGAACCTGTGGAGCACCGACCTGACCATCCTCCACTGCTTGACGAAACTTCGAGGCATTTCACCTTGCCCTATGGCCCGCTCGATGGAGCCTAAGTCGTAGCATCTGTAGATGCGGTACGCATCGATTGTAGTGGTGAGGTTCCTACTCCATTTCAAGTCCAGTCCGGATGGATTGAACTCAAGATCCTCAGGTTTCTCCGAAGCCAGTTGTTCCCATTTCTTTGATTTGCGGCTCATTGGTCAGTATCCTCTTTAACAAGCCACGAATGACTAAGGATAATTAAACATTACCGATTTGAAGATACTTTCGAACCGAGCAGTTTAAGAGTAGCCCAAGCCGAGCTCTTAGAAACCCCGTCGACCGCTAGCCAAAGCCCCTTTCAGCAAGAATGACATGGTGATACTTGAAGAATGTCCGAAACGTTTGACCCTGAAGAATTCGAGTACACGACAACCGACCCGTACAGCAAAGGGTTGGGTGAACTCAAGATTGGTCCCCAAGGAGCAAGATTCATACTCCCCAGAAAGAAAAAGGGACGGTCTTACCAAGCGGTATATGATGTTGAATGGTCTGAAGTTGTTTCGTACGAATGTTGCGAAGTCAACTACTGCAAAGACAACAAGTCTTGGCCCCTACATGAAGAGATTCCCCAAGATTACAAAGCAATAGGACCCGCGGGCATGCTATTCCTCTTCCTGAGATCGGTTCAGGAGGCTTACTTCCAAATCTGGACCTACATGCCTCTTGAGGAAGTAGGCGAAGTTCGGAAGCTCCTAGAAAACCGTCTTAAA
>Ga0209986_10003460_pt1 | contig 13825 bp, 12 predicted proteins | sample BlataG_FD_183168 | JGI IMG/M metagenome (GOLD analysis project Ga0209986, IMG submission 183168) | Deep subsurface microbial communities from Black Sea to uncover new lineages of life (NeLLi) - Black_00105 metaG (SPAdes) (version 2) | ecosystem: Environmental > Aquatic > Marine > Oceanic >...
TACGTGTCAGGGGACGGTTCTTTGTCACACTTCAAGAATATATATTTACCTTATTGAATCGCCACCAGCGGTTAAAAGAATTGGTCTTTTGCAATTTTTCTACACCTTAATATTAATACGACAAAAGGTTTCAAAAACCCTTCTTTTTTAAAAAAATAGTTGGGAGGCGCAAGATGTAAGATTCAAATTTTTAGAAAAGAGGAGAAAGATGGATTCCCATTTTCATGAGAATGACATAAAGAGTAATGAGATTGCCACGGGGAGCACTCAAGTGATATTGAGCGCTCCCCTCGCAATAACAGAGGAATTAATATTAATAATATTTACTTACAAATGGGGAAAATGTGTAAAACCTGTGGGAAAATACCTTCTTGAAAGCCTTATATAATAAGGGTTTTCACCTATATCTAAAATAAGCCATTTTAAGCTATTTTAAGCGTCTATTTAAAAAATATGACAAATCACCTTAGGCTACCTTAAAAAACGCCTCTACGACAATATTTCGCTGAAACCCTTATTTTGCAAGGCTTTCAGGCTGCTAAAAATAGAGTTTTTAGCCCTTTTTGCCTTATTTTCTCCATATTTTAGAAGCATTACTGATATCCCATATAACAAAAAAACGCAGAAACCCTTATATTTTCTACGCTTTAAAGACTTACTGTTTTTTCCTATAAAAACTGATAATCCTCTAATTCTATATATATTTATATGCCTTACTAAGAAAATAAGGACCCCTATCTCCATTATTTCAATTTTTCTTTTATACAATTGTTTCTAATATCATTTTTAAGTATTTTTCACTAATATCAATGGAATCTTTTACACAATTTTTTATTTGTCGAAGAATGATATCATTTATGGAATTTATTATACTTATTTCTTTATCAAAAGCCTTCTTTAATATACGAGCTTTATTATATTCACAGATTTCGTATAAAAGAAGCCATGTATCTTTTGGGAAAAATTCACATGCATTTATAAAAAAATATTGTGAATCCTTTTGACATCCAGATGGAGTTTTTATTTTATAGGGAGGCTTTTCTATTGATGTTGTTCTACAGAATAAAAATGGCTCGTTTTTCCGGGGATTATTCAACAAAACAATTAATTTTTCGCCAATTTCATTATCTTTAAATACAAACTTTGTATCAAAAAGTATACAACCCGGTTTAAGTTCTGTCATGATCTAACATCTTATGGGTTTCTTCAATAAATTTCTGTCTTACTGTGGCTTCTTCTCTGCTAATAGATTCTACTGTATCATCGATAGCCAACATATAATCTATTTTCTTTTCTCCTTTGCTTTTTAAAGTTGTATACCAAGATTTTTCCTTTAAGTGACTTATTTCGGTCATCTCTTCTGCCTTGGCATATTTATATATTTCGGCTACTTCTTCTAAAATCCTTTTTTCACGTTTCGAGAAAACCGATAGATCTGGTTTTTTCTTGGAGAATATTTCATGCAATTTTTCTCTTTTTATAACTTCAATATATGGTTGAAATTCCTCTGAAACTATATCTCCACTTATTTTGTAAAATAAACTTTTTGGAACAGGTCCCCTTTCCCAAGCATAATAATCCAAACCAGTAACTGATTTCCCGGTTTCTTTGAAATGTGTAAAGTCTAGATTAAATAATAATTTGCATATTTTAGTTTTTCCAGGATATTTAACTTTTTTAATAAAATAAAGAATACTATTGATTAATTTTTCCATATTTATATATTCCATAAAATGTTCATTCCTTCTTTGAAATAATCCTTAAAGTATTTATTTTAGTTAATTAGTGAGTTTTAATTCTATCATAAAAAATAGCTAAATACTATTTAGGGGTAGCAATATAATTATTCTATATTAATATGAAAAAACCTTCTTTTTTTTGGAAAAAAATTAATAAATCAATGGGGTTTGGTCTCGATATTTGACTTTTTAAATATGATAAAAATCCGATACCTCATTGTTATAAATCCCCCATATTAAAAGTTATAAAAAGTTATCAATTGCTGAGATAGTATAGCCATTCCCTGTTCCATTATAATTTTATGTAAAATGTTGAGATATAAGCACTTAAAATTCCTTTTGATTAACCAACATGTTTTACTCTTTCTTGAAGTATATTTCTGGGGTAATCGCCTTCATCTTCTGGTTTTTCCTGACCTACTAATTTATACATATCAGGCTTTAAGCCATGTTGTGTTTGTTTTAGATAAAATATACAAGCATCGGGTGAAAATATTTCTGAAGGTACTATCCATCCCCCAGTATTCCAAAGAGATATGAATTTTCCATTTACCCGTACCTTTCTATCTGATTTTAGTATTCTTCCGCCATGATGAGTGTGTCCAAAAATAAAGTGAAAATCTTTTTTTAGCTCATTTTTAATTCCACAAACTTTCACCAGATACCATCTTATTCTTTCACGTACATAATCATCTAATAATGTTTTACTATCTTCCTTAAATTTTGTTCCTCTGATTGACCTTGATAGACTAAATCCTAAACATAATTTTCGAATCAAATCAAACCCTTTTTCTATTAATCTACATCTACTAATTTTATGCCAAATTATTTTCATAAACCAATAAGTTTTCTCTTCCAAATCCTCAAGATTTTCAACATTTATACCTCTCATGGACATATATTTATCTAATGTCCTAAAAAATAAATGTCCGTGATCAAAAAAATAAAATGAAATATCAGTCTCATATCTATAATTAGGGTAATAGATTTCAAGTCTTTCAGCAGAATAGTCACTTGATAAACAATTCTTAATAAATATTTCCTTATTTAAAATAGATGAATCAACCTTTATTTTAGGGAAACAATCCTTAAAGTCATCTTTTCCATATTCTTTCTTTAATAATTCAACCCAAAGATGATGATCATGATTTCCTGGAATATATATTATCTTGTCGATATTCACTTTATCTAGCAATGAAGTAAGAAAAACCTTGACATTTCCATAAGCTTCTTCATCAGATGCTACAGAAAGATCTGCTATATCACCAATAAGTATTAGCTGTTCTATCCCACTATCATATTTTTTATCTCCCTTGGAAAGTTCAATAATTTTCTTTATTGTAATATCAATTAGGTTAAAGCGATCTCCGCTATTAAACAATACACTTTCAGGCTCTCCTAAATGCAAATCTGATAATGCCAATATCTTTAATTTTTTCATTTTCTTCCTCCCACCTAAATGGTAAATCAAAAATCCTTTCTACATAAGCAAAAAAATATCAAAAAAAGTAAAAAGGGTCTCAATATTTGGAATACTGCAATATTTTAGAATATGATAAAAGCATAATAAATGACTAGCACTGCCATATTCTAATCATTTAAAAAGATATCGGGGAACCTGGACTTATCACATCCCTTACAAAAAGTTAGAAAAAATTACCGAATTATTGAGCTAGTATAACTGTGCCTGTAACAACTTATGCTTCAATTTCATGTTTCTCTGAAATTGATTCGTTTATGCTTTTATAAATATATGTGTTTATTTTTTCTTTTAGATCATCTTGCTCCTCGATTGATAAATTATTCAAAGCGTCTTCAAGTTCATTAAAAGGCAACCTCAAATAATCTTTAAAAAACTCTACACCTTTTGTCGCTCCATATGCCATACAACAAGCAAAGCCACCAACAATTGAAATTATAGAAGAAATTTGAAGAACTTTAGTTATAAAAATGTCAAGGGGACGGTTCTTCTGACACTTTTCTTACCGTTTCCCGATTGACTCCGGTTAAAATAGCTATCTTCCTTTTTGATAAATTCGATCTTTTGGTCAATCGTCGGATCAATTCTTCTTTTTGTTTAGTATGTTCTTTCCTTTTCAAATCCTCTTTTTTTAGGTTTCTTGACTTCAGATACCTATTGATATATTCATTTACATTTTCTTCATCTATTTCAGATTTTATAGTCTCTTCCATCTCCAGAAAGTTCTTTTCTTCATATTGATTACTGTAATGAATAAATTCTTTTAATGCTCTTTCTATATCTGAGGAAAACATCTCCAGTATCTCTTTGATCTCAGGAATTTCTCTATGATGATTTAATAGATCAATATAATTAGGGTAACTGCTCCATTTATATTTTTCTTTTTTGGTAATCTCTGCTTTCTCGGGATTATTATGGACATATCTTATTGCCGAGAGCAGGTAAGCCTCATCTTCGATGGTTTCACTTTTATATCTATCCTGGAAGAGGTGTCCTACTCTTTTATATTTATGATTAAAATAATAGGCATAACTGGTGGCTATCTTTTTAATGATTTGAGATATGGTTTCTTTTTGTTCTTTGATCACCAGGTGCAGGTGATTATCCATCAGACAATAGGCATATAATTTAAAAGCATTATTTGTTTTCTTTTGAAATACTATCTTGATAAATTTTTCCTTGTCTTCTTCATCAATAAATATATCTTTTCTTTCATTGCCCCGGAGCATGATGTGATATATTCCTGTTTTACTGTATTTCCTGGGATATCTGGGCACTTGATCACCTCTTTAGGTCATCTTATGCTTTTGGGGTAATGTTGTCAAGAGAACCGTCCCTTTGACATACGTAGATTTTAATTTATTTTTTTTCTTTTTCTTTTTCTTGATTATTCTTGAGTGCGATAAAACGAATTATTTTTTATTATACTATTTATGTATCAGGTTTTACAACTTGAATTGTGTGGCAAATGAGGACGTACGATAGACTTATTAGACTATGTAAAACAAATAATTAGGGAGAAAGATTCTCATATTTAATATACGGTAATTTCTTAAAACATAATAAAAGCGTAATAAAGGTCTGTTACCTGCCATATTTTAATTCTTTAAGAACGCATTGGGAACCTGAATTTATCAAACCAATTAGAAAAAGTTACGGAATTATTGTGCGAGTGTATCTGCCCCCTGTCACAATTCAAACATTTACTAGTATTCTTTTAAATCAAAAAATTTACCTTTTCCAAATTTTTCCCAATTCGGCCATCTATAAATCACATCATACCAATGCAAATAAAGAAAAATATGAGTAAAGCTTGATTTACTTAATACTAATTTTAAAGTTTCAAATCCTTCTAATTTAAATTTTAATCTAGGCTGTACTGTCTGAGAAATACGATAACCAAAAGCTATTAATAACCATAATTCATCTATTTTCTTTTGAAAATATTCTTCTGCCTTTTTTATCTTTGATGTTATTGTTTTTATTAACTCTCCTTCTTTTATACCAATAAAACCAGCATTTATATCACATTCCCATTTTAAAAAGGAGGTATCATTAATTTTATAAATAGCAATTCGATCAATATATTTATTTAATATTTTATATGTTTCGGGGACCAAAGAAGATTTTTTATCTTCCACAATAAATATCTTAGTACAATTAATTAATTCATCTATAAAGGATGGGATTTCTCCTTGTGAAGGTAAAATGATTTTTCTTAAAAACATTAAAACATGAGTACCCATTAATTCATTATCTAACTTTATTTTTTTATATATTTCACCCTGGATTCTTTCCCAATTACTTTCTACCTCTCTTCTTGAATGCCCCAATACCTCTTCTTGTAATGAATGATATTCAGTAAGCTCAATCCCTATTTTCTTGCCAGAATAATTGATAATAAAATCCGGAGATTCAACATTAAGATTAATCTTTGTTGGATTAACTCCATACAATTTTAAGAATGGTTCTAAATAATACAATTCATTTCTCTTTTTATTATCCATAATAAACCTTTCTTAATAATTATCTTAAATCCTTTTTTTATTTTTGGGAATAGCGGAAACTGAGCTTTGTATACTCTGTCCTCCTGCAATCATATTTCCATCATCAACAATTTCTGGCCATTCAGGCCCTCTTATATCTTTAAGATTTATAGGAATATCAATTATGTCTTGCGGTTTGCTATTTCTGTAGGAGGTAAGTTCGCTTAACCCTTCATACTCTTTAAGATTAGATATTAAATATGCTATAGGAAAATATTTTAAAATACTGAAAAAACCAACTTTACCACTAAATTTCCCCCGTACCGCAGGCATTGCGATATCCCTTATTATAACTGTGTTTATATAGGGGTGAACCCAATAAAATATTTTAATTTCATCGGGGATACTGGCATCTTCATCAAAAATAAAATTACGCACTTGTTCATCAACTGTAACTTCATCAATATCAGCCTTTGCAGCTAAAAGATGCGCGAGTATCGCTCTGATTAATAAGTTTGGTTTTGTTTTATAATAAATAATTGATGGTAAGGTTAATTTAGTTTTTAGAATTTTTCCCACATTATATGCAAAATCATTTAATGCAGGATCGTATTTTCTACCAATTATCTCATTACATTCTTTACAAATAGTTCGATATTTTACTCCGTTTTGTGAAATAGAATATTTTCTATTATCTTTAGGCATAGTCATATGTTGGAATACTGTTTCTTGTTCAACGGAAGATAAATGAATTCCACCCTTAGGCGGAACATGATCCCATGAAAGAGTTTTTATTCTTTTGCAGATATTACATTGGCTTGCTTTTTCTCGTTTGAATTTTGTAAAATGTAAATATGTTTTTTCTTTTTCCATAATATAGCTCTCAACTTAAATAGATAAAGGGAATTTTAACATTTCCTACAGATTAAATATTATTTATTAAGCATTTTCCCAGTTTTATAATAAAAAAACATCTGATTCGTTTCAATTTCTTTCGTTTTTTCTCTCCATTCATTTAGTGACCGGTAAACCACTGCTCCAGTTCCTACGACCATACCTATTGCTGTGGCAGAAATATTTGATACCTCTGCCAATTTAGAAATTATTGCACCACCAATTCCACCAGCAGGGATTTCCCATGGTCTTTTCGCTACTATATTTAATAGCTTTGTTAAATATTTATTTGATTTACTTTCTTCCTCAATTTCTAATATCGCAGGCTCTATTCTTTGGTAAAATAACTTCTCAATATCATAATAAAAACCATCATCCCAAGGCTTATATCTTATGCAATCTGACATTTCGATTATGGCTGACCTAAATCTTATAAGTGGTTTATTCAATGTTTTTCTTATATCTAAAATCTCATCAATAGCAGCATTTTCAAAATTTGGAATTCTTTTGAATAAATCGAATACAAATCCAATTTGCTTGATTTTTTCGGAATCAACATCGGGAATATTTAATTTACCCTCTTCTATATTTGCTTTAACAAGATTCAATACATTTTCATCTAATAAAGGATATGTTTTTTCTGGAATTCTTGATTTTCCAATAGTATATACATCTAAAAGTCCAGACTTTATTGCCGGTCCTAGCTTATTAATTCCAATTCTAGACATAACCTCATCCATAGCAGAATAAAATGCACTAGATAATCTACTAAGAGATTTGTTAATCTCTTCTTTAAATAAACTTTCAAAGTTAGTATTTTTATCTTTTAAATAATCTTGAATTTCATCTAATTTTGAGTTTAACTCTTTATTTTCTTTTGCAATATGTAACAATTCCCCTACTATGTCAGATTTTATATTCTCTATTTTTTGATGCATCTCCTTATCTTTACTAAATTGCTCAATCCAATAGGGAATTGAACAAAAAATTACGGGAATAATACTGATAAGCAAGACCTTATCGGCATAAAGTAATGATGCTTTAATTAATTTAATTTCCTCATTTATATTTAATTCTTTTGAAGAAGAGGGATATGGTATTGCTGTAATATGAAATTCTTCCAACATTTTTTACCTTTATTTCCTCCTTCATAATCTCAATTTTTTAAAAACAAATATAAAATGAATAAAAAATAATAGGGTTTGTTCTCCACATTTGATATACTGTAATTTTAAAAAATATGATAAAAGCATAATAAAAGACTGTTTCCTGAAATATTCTAATAATTTGAGAAGACATTAGAAATCCGAACTTATCAGATTCCTAACGAAAGGTTAGCAAAAGTTACTTAGTTATTGAAATATTACAAAATATTTTTTGGTATGCAATATTTGCATGCAATTAAAGTTTAGCTCAGTTCTTGCATTAATTTAGATTTCCAATTAACATACCTGTTTTCTCTCAAGGCCTGAAAGAATTCTGTAATATCTTCAGGAGATAAAAAGTAAAAATAATATTTCCAAGTAATATTTTTCTCCTCCAATTTACTATTCAAAACCTCAAAATGTTCTTTTCCGTCTCTGTATTTTGCTCTGTTTTTCTGTTTTGTATCTCCATCAGCTTTCATTTCAACAATAAGTATTTCGTTTTTTGATCGCATTTTCAGGAAAAAGTCAGGATTGAAATTTTCACGCTTAACGTGGGTACTAACTTTTTCATCAGGTTTATAGGAATAGGGAAAGTAATAAAAATTTTTGTCTGGTGATTTGATGACCGAATCAAATAGCTCGATGTTATTAAAAAAGGAGCGGACAAATTTATGTTCAGGTTCGTATGATACAAAAAAAAGATTTAGGGGCGTTCTAAATTTGTCTTTATCTATCTCAATCAAATTATCTTTAAGAAATTTAATTTCACTTTCACATCCCCCGTATTTTTCAATCTTTTCTTTTATTTTATAGTAATTGCTTTTATCTTCGATAAACTCATACAGAATTTTTTGCTGCTCTGTAGGTAGTGAATCATGAGACTCTTTACAATAAAACAGATATCCATTAGTTCTTAAAGAACTTTCATTGAAAAATTGCGGGACCATTCCACTAATTGAAATTTCGATTACCGCGTCGGGCTGCATCTTCATCCTCGGTGTCTCCCTACCAAGTTCTCTCAACATCGGGCCAAATGCCTGTTTTGCTTTAGACAAATTTTCTCCGCTTATAAATGTTGCATCATATCCATCTTTCTCAAGATTTCCGATAAGAAATTCCTTTATTTTGGAAAGTTGCCAATTCCCGAATACATTTTCATCCTTGTCTTTTAAAAATAGTTTAATCTCTCGTGCAGCCTGGTCAATAGGAATAATGTTTTTCATCTCAACAGTAAAACGGAAGGATCCGCTTTCAGAATATAAACTTGTCTCTTCCCATTTCCTGCTTTGGGGAGAAAACTTCACTTTTTCCGGCTCTTTGGCCGGCTTCCCCTTGCTTTCAATTGTGTTTTGCAAAGAAGAGTATTCCAGGTTATACAAAGGAAATACAAAGTTGGACTTATTTTCATCATATCCCCAACTAAGACGGTTTTCAATCTCTAGGACTTCGTTATACAGATTGATGATATTGGACGTCCATTTCTCGTGGTTATTGATCTTGACAAAAACTGGATCCGATAACCCTATAGGAATACGGAGTCCCCGACCAAGAACCTGTGATATTAGCAGCTTTGAATTAAATGCTTTCTGTTCATGAGGTACAATCTGAAAAACGTTTTTAACATCCCAGCCTTCAGTAAGCATGCTTACCGATACAATCCATTCGACTGGATTATCAGGATCATCAACTGTCTTTAATAGAGACAGGTTTTCTTTCCGCGTTTTTTCCGGCTGCTCGAGGATAGATTCAACAACAACTTTTTCATTGTTGTTTGTTGGAACACCGGATGTCACCCAAATTACTTTTTTGGCAGCCTGTTTATAAGAAATTGATTCCTTGCCAGATATATATTTGACGAGATCATTCCACACTTTAATACATGTAACGATTTTATCGGTAATCACGATTGTGATCGGCTTCAGTTTATCCGCATATTTTTGCTGATTATCAAGATGGTTCTGATAAGTTTCATCAAAGCCCTTATCTTTCGTGGATTCTTCCTCAACCTTATAATCTATTTTCTTTACAATGCCATCATTCATTGCCTGCTTGATACCATATCGATAAATGACATCATGAAAATATTCATCACCGATATAAGGCGTGCCTGATAAACCAAGTAAATATTGAAAATTATATTCTCCATTTGTAATAAAGCCAAACCATTTTTTTAAAGAGGCATCCGCTTCGCTGTAAATATGATGTGCCTCATCACTGATAACCAGTGTCCGTTCACCCTTGCCTTTAAAACTGTCTTCAATGGATGACCCGGTTCTCTGATATGCTGCATGTATGTTTTCGACGCAAATATCACCGTTTAAAATCGGATCATTGGCACTTTTAATGGAAGGCGAAGAGTAGCTTGCTTCAAGCTCTTCAAGAATTTTCGTCAATACAGTATCTCCACTGAACCGTTCAAATTTCTTCTTAAGCTCCTCTTCAATTGTCAAAGATGGGCATACAACTAGAACCTTGTCTACCAGACCTTCAGCCAGCATGATTTGAGCGACCCCATAAATCACCCAGCTTTTACCTGTTCCAGTGGCAAGATCAATACTGTAGGATTTCTTGTCTTTTATACGAATATGCTTTAAATATTCAGATAAATCGCTGTATCGGCTTTGTAATTTTTCACTTTTATTAAAAGTATAAACCGCAGCTTGTTCTGTATTTCCAAATTTATCGGTAACAAAAAAATGTATTGCCTTTTTTATAGCCTCACGAACATGCTCGAAATCGGCAGTTGTTAAAGCCTCAAGAAAAGCATCATATTTGTTAATTATAGAGAGGTCTCTTGACAAAAACTCATCATCAATCCGAAGAACAAAGTCGTTATTTTTATATTCTATGCTCATCTGAAATCCTTTTTCTCCTTCACAACTTTCAATTCATTGCCATATTTATCAATGAATATCAACATCATTTTCCCTCTGGTAAAATCAGCTTCCGATATCCGTATAACTGCTCTACTGTGTTCTTCATTCAAAATGTCACTTGCCCAGAAAACTTTATTCAGATTAAAATACTCATCATTGTAATCTGTGTCCACAAGGACCATTGAAAAAGTTTCGAAATTTTCAAAATCTTCAGGGTCATACACCAGTGTATTAGATTTAAAGCTTGATATTTCAATGGCAAAATCTTTTTTGTCAGCATTGAATAGATTGTGATCCTCCGGTTTTCTGCGGTAATAGGATGCTTTCACTTGTGGCTGTGAAATAAAATCAAAGCCCACCGCATCAATAACCTCATTGACATCTGCTTCACTGACCGGCTGTTTAATACTGCCTGGATCACCTTTTTCAATCAAGGCTTTAAGGACAGATAATGGGACTTTTAAAAGAACATAGGTTGTATTGTCAAGTTCAATTTCATCTTCCATAAAACCCATAGTAGAAATAGGGGCAATAATATAAAATCGGTCACCTGCCCTACCGCCTAAAACAGTATGCAGGGTTTTGATATATTCCCGGTCAAGTAAAAGTTTTTTCTGATTAGGATAATCCCAAATAGATGCTGAATACACACCAATATAACCATCCGCTTCAAAACCATGTATCTTGTGTCTTTCCATTCGTACACCGAAAAGCTGTGCCACAAAAGGTTTATAGTGTTCCCAGTCTAATCCTAGGATCACTTTTTCATCGTACACCCCGGCGTTAAACAATGTAAATTCTTTTACTTTTAAGGGTTTTTCTTTTTCAGATTTTTCTTTCGGTTGGATAAAAGATATAAGGAAACGCACTCTGCCGACATCTATTATCTTTCCCCCTGCCTTTCTCTCACCATCTTCTATCGGCAGTAATTTGTACAATTTCAACTTGTTTTCCGGACAGACAAGAGAAAATTCTTCTCTCTTGTTTCCGGTAAGGTTGCCAGATATAAAATCACTCAAGTTTTTAAGAAATGAATCAGTAATGACAAGGTCACCCCTGCGGGCTTTCTCATAGATAAAAAAGAGTCCTCTTGAATTTGCTTTTGAATGTTCTTCAAAGTCAGCCACTCTCTCATAATCTTTACGTTCGTCTTTTTTCAGTGAGCCAACCTGTGTAGTTAGATTGAGCATTCTTCTTTGAATGGTGTAAATGGCAAGCTTGCCGCAGTCCATACCAATCCAACGGCGGCCAAGTTTTTCGGCTACCGCCAAAGTTGTACCAGAGCCTGCAAAGGCGTCGAGAATGATGTCGTTTTCTCTAGATGAGGTTTCAATTATTCTTGCTAATAAACTTTCTTCTTTTTGTGTGGGATAATTTAATGACTCTTTTGAATTTGAAGAAATTAAATTTAAGTTATCCCATAAATTACCAATTTTTCGTCCTTTGTATTCATCCAAATATCGCTTATATCTAGGCCGTCCTTTATCTGTCCAAAATATTAAATAGGGATTCGCTTTTATTCTTTTATTAAAAGTATCTTGTGTCCATCTCCATCCGACATTAGAAATAACTTCCTTTCCGTCAATAACTCGTTTTTCCCCAGCACTATAGGCATTTGAGGTTTGCTCTAATTTTTCATGTGTAAATCTTCTTCCTGTTTCTTCCTCTATATATGGAAACTTATCTTCTAATTCCTTCCGTGATAATCCCTGATAAGGTTGTTCGAAAATAACATTTTGTCCCTTTTTGTACCAAAAAATACTAGCTGTCATATTGTCTAAATATTCAGCGAGATGATGCCCAGGTGTGCATTTAAATACAATATCTCTAATGAAATTATGTTCTCCAAACACCTCATCCATAATTGCCTTAATATAATGCCCTTTTTTCCAGTCCAAATGTACATAAATTGAACCGTCATCTGCCAGGATCTCTCGCATGAATATCAGCCTTTTCCTCAAAAACTCGATGAACTGCGCTCCGATAATCTTATCCCGATAGGCTTTCTCTCTATCCTTCATAAAATCCTGCTTAGTGGCAAACGGCGGATCAATGTATATCAGTTTGATTTTGTTTTTGGTTTTGTACCTATTTTCTCCCCTCTGGTCTTCATACAATGTTTTAAGTGCAAGCAGGTTATCACCAAATACCAACATGTTCTGCCAATCATTTTCAAAAGGATTATCCGAACTAAAAGAACGTATCTTCTGATAAGGAGCAGCAGGTGTTTGTGCAATAATATCCTCTTTCCTGGCTTTGCCTTTATAAATTAACCGGTAATCCTTTGTCGCTTCAATAAACTTCGTATCATCTCGGTCAAATAATTTCGACTTATACACAGCGGGAAGTGTCTTACCTGCTTCTATTAATTCAATTATTTTCTTCTTTTCCTGTTCAGTAAGTTTCACATTTACTCCTCTATTCTTTTACTTAATACAGTTTTTAGAAAGAAAAAGGGACGTTTCGTTTGTCATACTTTAAGAATATATATTTACTTTATTGAATCGCCACCAGCGGTTAAAAGAATTAGTTTTTTTCAATTTTTCTACACCTTAATATTAATACGACAAAAGGTTTATAAAACCCTTCTTTTTGTAAAAAATGTTTCAAGGTTAAAAATTTAAGAAAGTATGTATGGAAATAAAAAATATTCAGAACCCAACCTATTGGCCGATGGCTACGCTGAAGAATGATTATCAGAAGTAATGCCTACCCGGGAAAATTCTCGGTCTACCCCATGGTTAGTTTATCTTCTAGTGTTACTAATTCATAAGTTTTACTGTGCCAATTTGAAACCACCTCATAAGTTATAAAATGAACTCGATTACGCAAAACCGAAAAAGCATTATATGATAGTTTTGCATTAAATTGATTTTCATACAACCTATTAGCTACGATATAAAATTTTGAATAAAAATCTTGTAACTCCACGAATTTTACTAGTGAATGTACCATATCTGTTGTATGTTCAATTTCAAAAAATGAATCTGGCATTTTTCTTTCATTAAACCATACTACATCTATTCTCTTCGCTTTTTCTACAAGATGTTTGTAAGTAAAATTATAAAAATCTTTTATAGTAGAAATATCTTTAAGGGTTTTTCCTAAATATTTTTTTTGTTTATCCTGTGGAGGTAATGAAGTTTGAAATTTTTTTAAATTACCTATTTCTAATAGTAAACCTTGATAATAAGAATGATTA
>Ga0209986_10003461_pt1 | contig 13821 bp, 10 predicted proteins | sample BlataG_FD_183168 | JGI IMG/M metagenome (GOLD analysis project Ga0209986, IMG submission 183168) | Deep subsurface microbial communities from Black Sea to uncover new lineages of life (NeLLi) - Black_00105 metaG (SPAdes) (version 2) | ecosystem: Environmental > Aquatic > Marine > Oceanic >...
CCACCACCACCACCACCACCACCACCACCACCACCACCATCACCAATCCATGGCCAGGCACCGAACATACCGCCACCATCATTATCACCACCACTCTCACCAAGGCAGGGGGCAAACATGCCGTCTCCATTATCATCCCCAAAAACTGGGGTTTGAAAGTCAAACATTGTGAAGATGAGGGAAGCAGCTCCATCTCCATGTTCCTTTACCCCCCCCCACACTGGGCTCTCCTCGTCTCTAGTTGGGAGAGTGAAGGGCTCGCCAAGCATCAAAAGAAAAGGGCGCTGCTGCTCCAGCGCACTCACGTTTTTTGACAGGTCGACGGCCATGGTGGTGTTGGAGTTGGTGTTTTCCTGGTTCAACCACCCCTTGTTGTTGTTGCTAGCCAGCGGGATGAAGCCAGATGGGAGTGGGTTCATCTCTGCTTCCTGCTGCTCCTCCATTTTGTTTTCCAGCCCGAGAGCCTCTCTCAGCATTGCTCCCTGCCGGTTCTCGGTGGAATCAGCAGCATGTACTCCCTGCTCATCATCAACAGCCTCGGCGGCGGCAGTGCCACGGCTAGCAGTGGCTTGCCTCTTGTTGTTGTTGCTGCTCTTCTTCTTATTGGTCTGTCTGGAGGGCACCCAGATGTCATCATCATCGTCGTCCACCCTGGTGATCTTCTTCTTCTTGTTGTCCTTCTTCTTGTTGTTCTCTCTGACGAGCACCCAATTGCCATCCCCATTGTCCTCGTCCCTGGTGATCTTCCTGCTGTCCTTCTTCTTCTTGTCATTCTCTTTGACGGGCAACCAATCATCAGCGTCGTTGTCGTTGCTGGGGAGAACCTCCTCCTCCTCGTTATTGCTCTCCTGCTCAATAGCCTGTCTGAGCACTGCTGCTTGTACTGCCTGCTCATCATCAACAGCCTTAGCAACAGCAGTGCCACAGCCCGCAGTGGGTTGCCTCTTGTCGTCGTTGGTCTTGTTTGTTTTAGCCTTCTCTTTAATTGAACCCTGTCGACGCTCTTGCTGCTTCTTGACCACCCCCTGGGAAAATTTGCATTCCTTCCAATCAACTAGATCCTTGTCTATGAATCTCTGAATGCAACTATTGATGTTGGAGTAACTCCTTCTCCTTCCTTCCGGATAGCCAGGGAGACCCAGAGAGGCGACGTGTTGGCTGATTTCCTTGAGCGCAGGGCCAAGCCTGTAGTATGCCTCTAGAATAGCGGCTTCCTCTCCATCAACCCATTTCAGTTCCTTCATGGAGATGACGTCCACGTCCCAGTTACGCAACTTCATGGCTACTTGCTTGGAAGTCTTGGTGAAGTTTGAGGGTAAGGGCTCTCCCTCCTTGTCTCCAGGTGGGCGGAAGAATTCCACCAGCTGTGAGTGAATCAAATCTTTTTCTGACTTTTCACCGTCTTTGTATTCTGTATGCTGCTGCCTAAGTTCTCTTTGAATCTTCACCATCGCCTTTACTTCGTCTTTAGTCCATTCATTTTGCGTAGCCTGCATAAGTTATGAGGGAAGCATGCGTGAGATGAAGGATTGGTTCCAACCAAACACTGCAGTCAAAAATAACCATCACCTACCTTATTGCGTGTCATACTGTCCTATGTCAACCTATTTTAGAGGGGTAAACGCTGGAGTAGCTATCCACTCAGTAATCTCTGAGCGAATTATTCTCGACCGCTGTCTAGTTTCTCTGTCAATTAGCCCTACAACGAATCTATATTAGATCACGGATGTGGAATTACTAAAATGCGCTATTTATATTTCTAATTTTTAAATGGGTTGTTGGGTGGGCACCTAGTTTCAGTTGCTCAGAAATTCAAATTCAGCAGAGGGCCTCTCTCTTCTCTCAGGTCCTCTCTCTTCTCTCTCCCTTTCTCTCTCTTTCTTCATCTTCGCCCTTCTCACACCCTTCGTCCGCTGCACCAGCTTTGTCTAACCTTTCATGTTCTGGTAATTGAGTAAGAGATAGTTCACTGTAAACAGGATTGGATAGTTGATTTGTTTTATAGATCTTTGGACCGATTTGATCATCCACAATGAGTGATGACGACGAACTAGCGCCAGTTGCAGTGCCCTTGGATGCTCAGAGCAACCATAACGATATTGAAAACACGTCACTATCAACAGAATTCAACCAGAGTGTTGCTGTGACTGCAAACAATGTCCACAATGATTCCCCACCGCCCGTCCCAGTCACCCTCATCACCGGCCATCTCGGCTCTGGCAAAACCACCCTTGTCAATTACATTCTCACCGCCAAGCACGGCTACAGATGCGCCGTCCTGCTTAATGAAATCGGTGACAGCGCCGACATAGAAAAAGCTCTCATCAAAGAACCAGAAGAAGGCACCGCCGCCCCCCTCGCCGACTGGATCCAGCTTGAAAACGGCTGCATCTGTTGCTCTGTCAAAAACGACATGGTCAAGGCTTTGGAGTCTCTTTTACAGCAACGCCAGCAGTTTGACTACATTCTGATAGAAACTACGGGACTAGCTAATCCTGGTCCAGTGGCTGCTGCTCTTTGGACCGACCCAAACTTGGAAGCTGGTGTGTGCCTGGACAGCATCGTCACTGTGGTGGACGCCAAACACATTCGGAAGCAGTTGGATGACCCCAGGCCTGATGGAGCTGTTAATGAGGCTCAGCAACAAGTTGCTTTTGCTGATATTATTATATTAAATAAAATAGATCTTCTTCTTTGTGATAGCAATACTAGAAGTGGCGAGAAAGAAGTAGAAGAGGTGGAGGAATGTGTGAGGTCGATCAATTCCGAGGTGGACATTGTGAAATGCACGAAATGCAAGATAGATCTAGGAAGGATATTGAATACAGGATTGTATTCTAAAGACGCAGACAAAGCATTATTAACAGTTGATAATATCGTGAAAGAAGAAGAAGGAGCAGGAGCAGGAGCAGCAGGAGGAGGAGGAGGAATATCTACTGATACTGCTACTGACAACCATCACCATGATAATAGGAATGATGAGTGTGGTCCTGATTGCAGTGATCATTCCCATCATCACCATCACCATGATAACAACAGTACCAGATCTCATCATTCACATCAAATAGGAACCATCACACTCTACATAGATGGACACCATGCATTCGACATGACCAAGTTGCGTCATTGGCTTGATGAACTGCTTTGGGAGCAACAAGATACCACTGCTGGTACTAACACCACTCTACCGCCTGAGATATTCCGTATAAAAGGGCTAGTATATATCCAAGGGAATGTTCACCAATACATAGTACAAGCAGTACATGAGCTCTATGACATAGTACAAGGCAAGGCATGGATCAATAGTGGAGGGAGGAGGAGATCTAAGTTTGTGTTTATAGGAAGAAGGTTAAATAGGGAGGAATTATTGGCTGGATTGATGACTGCAGCTATTATTAGTGATGTGTAAGGTATGTTTACAAATCTTACTTATAAAAAAAAAACCAATCTCAATCGTCATCATTTAAAAATTCAACAACATTTGTTTTCAAAACAATGATCACATCTCTCCTATCTTCTTCCTCATCAACTCAAAATCACAACAAAAGAAGACTCCCTCCTTCTTCCTATTCCTTGCCTCCATTCTTATTCATCTACAATCCCTGTGTCTTATGTCTCAACACAACATAAATCCCTAATCTCAGAGCAATAAAGAAAGCCAACAACACCATCCCATCTCTAATCGCATCCCCCCTACTACTAGGATCCTGATTCAGCCCCAGAGCAGTCTGAATATCCTCTACTGGAGTGCAATTAGGATCAGTCTCTGGATTGTCTGGGTTAGTCAATGCACATGTTTCTGAGATGGGGTCAACACAGCTATATATCTGTCGATCTCCACCCTCAAATTCAATGTACAACATCAAACCAAGGGCGTAATAGACGTATGAAAGGTAACGCATCCAGCCAATCCAGTCTGCAATGTCGGTGACAAAGAATCCACCAGTGAGAACAATGATGAGTAGAGTGACTGAAGCAATGGTTTGTGCAGTTTTAGGGTTCATAACTGCTGCTCCAAGGAGGAGACCGATGCCTTGTGCGACAAGTACGCTGAGGATAACGGTACCATACATGGCAAAGAAGGCAGCTGCATTTGCACGCAGTCCTCCCATCCAGTAGACTATGATAAAGAAGAGAGTAGGAAGACTGAGGTCCATAGGAAGATCGCTCAACATTCGAGCAATATAAAATGCAGACAGACGGTACATTCCCGAAGCTCTCTCCTTCAACATCATCTTGAATTCGGATGGGAAGGTGAACAGCGCTAGAAAGGCAGCTCTGAAACTGAGCATTAACAAGATAAAAAAAACAAGGCCTACAGTGTTGTTGGCTGCTAAGACGGTGTTGTCTCCTGCCTTTTGAAGCCAGAAGAGGCCAGCAAGAATGGCAATCGTGAGAATTTGGAAGAAATCTTGGGTGGAGAGGACTTCAAATCTTCTGGTTCTTAGAGATCTTTGGAAGAGGATGGCAATCTGTTCAGAAAAGGATGCTCCCCATCTAGTGTCCTTTTGTATGTCTTCAGTAGGAGCAGAAGCATTTGCAGTAGTAGAGGCGGTGTTTTTGCGAGAAGAAGATGGATTGCCCTTTCTTGATCGACGTGCATCAATCACACCATTACCAGCACCGTCAGTACCACTATCATTATTATCACCAAGAGCATTCAAAGTAGTGCCAGAATGAACAATAGGCAACATACCCATAACCTTCTTAAAACTCTTCCTCACACCACCGCCATCATGATCAAGAGTAGGGTTTGCTGCCATACCGCCTTGCTTCTTTGTTGGAGGAGCAAGCCCCTTTTCCACTGCCTTTCTTGCATTGACTACATCACCGCTACCTCCACTATCATCTTCTCCTCTACTACTCTGATTACCATCATCGTTATCATCATAGCCAGACGGGTCCTCAGCCAGAAACATCTCACTACACTGCACTAAAAACTGACGAGAATCTTCACCTCCTCTCTCTCCACCGATTGAAACATCCCCCGATGCCAAATCCAGCAGAAAATCAGCAGCATTCACTCTATATGGCAAAGTGTATCCAAGTAAGTTGAAGAACTCAATAGCTTGCTGGGCTGCGCCGTAATAGAGGACATGCCCCTGACTGAGCAACAAGAGTCTGTCGAGTTGTTGGTAGAGACGGCTGCTGGGCTGATGGATAGTGGTGGCAATGGAACGGCCTCCAGATGCCAAGTGGCCGAGGAGCTGGAGGAGATGCATGGCTGTAGTGCTGTCGAGGCCGCTAGTTGGTTCGTCCAAGAATATCAAGGAAGGATTAATGAGCAGCTGTATTGGAGTAGTAATAGGGGGTGGTAGTTAGTAGTCATTTGAAAAAATATGGGACAGAAAGACACATATCAAAACACACTAAAAAAGTAACCTACCTCGTGAGCCACAGAAGTTCTCTTACGTTCCCCACCACTCACTCCCTTTCTAAAAAACCCGCCAATAATAGTATCCTTGCAAGTACTCAACCCCAACGCCTGAATAACAGTCTCCACTCTCTGTTTCTTCTCTGCCTTAGTCATACTGCTGGGCAACCTCAATTTAGCTGCATACAGCAAGGTCTCATGTACAGTGAGAGCTTCGTAAAGGAGGTCATCTTGAGAAACAAACCCTACTTGCCGTTTGAGTTTTTTAGTTAGAGGGCTGTCGTTGTAGGTGATGCTGCCATTGACCTTCATCAGTTTCTGGGCCCTGTTGCCCATGATGGTGAGGAGAGTGGTCTTGCCGGAGCCACTTGGGCCCATGAGAGCGAGAACTTCTCCTGGGTGGACTGTGCAGCTGACATTGTACAGGACTTGTCTCAATTTAGGAGTCTGAGCTGGAATTGCGGTGGTGGTGGAGAGAGGAGGTGTAGCACCATTGCCACCATCAGTCCCATTGCCTTGCTCCACATCATTGGTTTCAGCAGCTCCCTTGTAATCAGCCTTCTTCTTCTTCTGCTTCTTCATTGCAATAAGTTTACCAGGAGCAGTAAGTGGGTTGAGTTGGCTCAAGAATGACTTTTGTTGGAATAGAATAGGAACGTATGCATTGATAGCTTCCACGTCGACGGTGATCCGCTTCTTGACAGGAATAGGCTTGATTTCACTGAGATCAGTCGTTGTAGCTCCAATTTGAAGCTTTGGACGGTTATTTTCATCGCTTGGATCAGGTAGAGATGCTTTCCTAAAAGTTTCTGAAGGAGCAGGAGGGTATGTATGACGCTGTTGTTGTTGGTAGTCAAAAGATTGGCCTCGTTGGGAAGAGCTGACAGAGGCACTCCTTGCCTCAACCTCATAACCTCCTGATGAGAATCTCTCCATTATCTGATTGATTGATATGCTAATAAGAATATATTTAAAATGTTTAAAAGACAAAAAATCGAATTCTATGGTTTAAAAAAAGGGTTTATGTTATCACAGGAAGCTGCCTCGAAGGTACCCAAACACCAGAAGCCGCCCTTCTTCTCTTAATTCTCTACTTTTACCTTCTCCTCTTCCCACCACTTTTCTTAGCCCTCTTCTCAGCAGCCTTCATCCCTCTCCTATCCTTCTTCAACCTCGCATCCAAAGGAGGTCCCTTCTTCTTGTACTGATCACTCCTACTACTACTTTTCTTCCCCTTACCTTTGCCACCCTTCCCTCCGCTCTTTGCTGCAGCATACAGCTTCTCAATGTCCCTCATCTTTGACTTCATAGGCACATCGTCCTGATTAGCAATAGCTTCAGCCTTCTGTCTTGCAGTATTCAATCTCATTGTCAGCTTGTTTCTCTTCCTGGCCTTGGCTTCTGCTACTTTTTTAATTGGTCTAGCGTCGATGGCTTTCAGGGCAGCTTTGGCTTCAGCATATTCACTTCCACTGATTTGAGGGATAGGACACATGTACTTCTTTTCATCTTCTTCGAACCATTTAGGCAATCCTTCATCATGAAAAGCATACCTATTGTAGGCTGCTTCAATAATGCTATCTTTAGCCTTCTTATGGAGCATTTTTTTGGCTAGAGCCATTACTTCAGCCTTGGCATTGTCGTCGAGAGTTTCAAACTCGTCTTCGCTGTCGTCACTTTCGCCGTCGCTGCTATCATCATCGTTGCTTGGTGCTAGTGGCACAACTTCAAATCCTTCTCCTTCTCCTCCTTTACCACTCCCATTAAGAGCAGCACCACCATTACCAGTGAGCTTTCTACCATGAACACTATCATTCTTCTTCTTTCCTCCATACAATTCTCCTTCACTCACTTCAGAATCAGAACCATCATCTCCCTTTTCTTGATCCTTTTCTTCTTCCTCTTCTTCTGACTCTGATTGGGCACCACCCTTTTCAACGACCTTCTTCCTTTCCTTCCTCTCCATCATCGCCTTCCTCTTCTTCTTACCCCCACCCCCACCCCCACCACCTCTCCTATCATCTTCCTCGTCCTCATCACTCTCTAAATCGTCATCTTCAAACAGATCCTGATCAAACCATTGAGCAGCTGCTACTTTACCAGATGCAGCCACACCCACCTTCTTATCACTCAGACTCACAACCAACCCACCATCCTCTTCCATATCATCATCGTCTTCTTCACTATTATCATCGAGATCAACCATCTCCTCCTCCTCATCTTCATCATCAGAGGTGAGATCACCCTGATCACCCAACCTCCTCCTCCTCCTCTTCAATTTAGCAAGCGCAGTACCATCAGCCTGTCCTTTAGCTACTTGCCTGTACTTCCATGTATTGTAACTTTCTTCTAGATAATCGTCCATCATTGCCTCGTATCTCAACTTCTCTTCATCTGAATCAATATCACTATTATCATCACCTCCCATACCACCACCTCTTTTGTTATCATCACCATCACCGTCGCTATCGCTGTCAGTGGAGGGAAGGTCAGCGTCGTCGGTAATAGTATCAACCTTGCGTTTAACCTTGATAGTAGACAGACTAAACAGACTCTCCAGCCCATTATCTTCACCAATACCTTCAGCTTGACTCATCTGAGCTGATCTCACTTTAGATTTCAATTTGAGTTCACGGCGTTTCTTCTTTTCTTTTTTGCGACGGTGTTCCAGACGATCCTTGATTTCGCTCATTTCTCTGAGCAATTTCTCCTCTGGATCTTCCTCCTCCTTATCATCATCTTCATCGACATCTTCACCCTTCTCCTTCCTCTCTTTTTTATGCCCCCCAGCAGCAACAGCAGCAGTAACAGCACTTGTTTTACCAAGGCTCTTCTCCAATTCCTTCTTCACAGACATCCTCCATTTTAGTATCTGCTTGAACTCTGTCCTGCCCAGGACTTGAAGATCTTCACACAAGATCTTGATTTCATCAGTTGTTGATGGGTGCTTTTTGATAAAGTCAATGCATGTTTTGTGCGTTTCTTCATCTTCAGCCTCAGCCACTTCACCTGCAGAAAAAATGGTAGCGGAAAAATAATAAGGAATCGGGTTTATGTGTGAGCAAACAACGGAGGAATGGAGAAAATACTGGTCCCTCTCAAAGGGAAACAAGAAGAAAATATTAAAAAAGGCGGTCAAGGTTGAAGAAGTTTTTCTCTACAGTTGCAAAAAGAGTATGTTGACTCTCTTGCATCAAGCCTGTTGAGTTTGATATATTTTTAGGACATCACTCCGCCTAGATAAGAATATTCATCACTATAAGGAAAAGAGAATTCATAATATTCAGTACTCTAATTATTAGTAGTAAACAACATACCTTTTGAAGCAATAGGAGATCCATCTAATTTAATAGTAGTATAATTCCCCAGCATTTCAATAGGCCTGTCTCCCAATACGAAAGCAACACCATCCAGCGGTTTATGTCCTGACGACAGCCCCTCCTCGTACCCTTCCCTATTCCTCTTCTGTTTGACCTTGGCTCTGATAAGCGCATCCGGTCCCGCGACTTTAGGTGGCTCCTCTACTTCTTTGAACAGATGTTTAGGGTCTAGCAGTCTTGGATCGATCTTGGAAGGAGCTTTGTAGCCCTGACAGACGACGAAGATCTCAGCAGAAGCATTACGTGAGGCGGCTGGTTTTGTGGCTTCTACTTTGGTGAATAGCTGTTTAAAGGCATAGATAAGGGCAGAGTAGTCTTTGGATCTGAAGACTTTGGTGATGAAGATGCCCTTGGGAGCCAGGACGTCAGTGGCTAGTCTCAGAGCTTCAAGGGTAAGGGCGGATTGTGTGTAGGCTTCACTGGTCCAAGCGCCACCGACGTTTGGAGCACCATCGCACAAGACAACATCGACAAGGGCATTGTTGGCCTCTCTGCGGATAGCAGCTCTGCATTGAGTGGTGGTAATGTCTCCTATGAGGGTTTTGACTCCCCTGATGGGTTTGATGGGGACAAGGTCGACGGCAATGATGAGGCTGCCGACGGGCATGTTCTTGACGGCGACTTGACACCAACCTCCTGGAGCAGCACAGAGATCGACCATAGTTCTACATCTAGAGAGGAAGTCATACTTGCGATTGAGCTGGATGAGCTTGAATGCAGCACGGGAACGGTACCTGTAGAAGGAAGAGAGTTGTCAGCATGCATGCTGTAATAATAATCTGGATACAGAATGCACACATTGCCTTCTTTGCTGCACTGGAATAGTTCATGTTATCCAGTACAATCATAGTGCAATAATAACTTCAAAAGGTTTTCACAACTTACCCTTGTTCTTTTGCTAAATAATAAAATTTATCAAGACGGGCCTTTGACTTTTGCTTTTTCGCACCCATCTTGCAACTTCTATACGTAAATTCAAATCTAAGCTTAAATTGTAACTTATACTCCTAATTCGACAATCTCAAATTTATTCCATTCGGCTTCCAGTGGCGGCACAAAACACCTCCCTCTCACACGAGTCTCTCTCTCTCTGCATTCACTCACACAGTATTATCATCTCCACCATACTTACTATTTAGTCTCATACCCATCTGGATTTTGACTGGCCCACTTCCATTGATCAGCACACATCTCCTTTACTGTCAGTTTAGTCTTCCAATTCAACTCCTTCTCAGCTGTCTCAGTCGCAGCCCACACCGCCTCTGCATCACCAGGCCTCCTCTCAGTCAGCTCCAAGTTGACTTTCAGCCCACTGGCCTCTTCAAAAGCTTTAACCATCTCCAGCACAGTAGTTCCAGTACCAGTTCCCAAGTTATAAGACACGCATCCAAGTTCTGGGCAATCGGCAATCTTTTTCACTGCAGCGACGTGTCCATCTGCCAGATCCATTACATGAATGTAATCACGCACACATGTGCCATCCCTGGTGGGGTAATCAGTGCCATACACCTTCAACACAGGACGATGACCCAGTGCAACAGCTTGCACCCAAGGCATCAGATTGTTCAGCATCACTTGATGCTCTCCAATACGACCAGATGGATGGGCTCCAACTGGGTTGAAATAACGCAGCAGGATAATGTTCCACGAGGGATCAGAGATTGCCAAATCACGGAAAATGTCCTCGATGATCAGCTTGGTACGGCCATAAGGAGAAACTGCTTTAAGAGGGTGTTTCTCATCAATAGGAACGTATTGAGGGTTTCCATACACAGTGCAACTGGAGGAGAAGACCATGTTCTTGCAACCGTGGTCTTTCATGACCTTGCACAGGTTGATGGTGCCCAGGACATTGTGATCATAATATGTTAGAGGATTTTCCACACTTTCGTTGACATACTTGCGTCCTGCAAAATGGATGACAGAGTCAAACTTGGCGGTGGAGAATGCCTGGTTGAGTTGGTCTTTGAAGCGGAGGTCACAGTTGATGAAGGTGAGGTTGTCGGCCTTGTCTTCGGCCAGTTCTTTGACTCTCTTGACGGCTTCTTCAAATGAATTGTCGAGATTGTCGACAACGGTGACTTTGTAGCCTTTTTTAAGTAATACAAGGACTGTGTGGGAGCCGATGAAACCTGTGTGTATATGGGTGGGTGGGGGGAGGCTGGTTGGGTGAGTAGGTAATGAAAAAGGGAGGGAGGGCGGCTGTGTCTCTCTCTGAAGGGGCGGTAGAGGAGTTCCGATTGCCCGGCAGTTGTGCACACCACATCGGAATATGCACGATGGGACCATCAACGCGTAAGAAGACAACACGAAGAATGTAATGGCGTACCTGCTCCACCAGTAACAAAGATATTGCCTGCCATTGTTTTGATCGAAAGCAGTGATTGAAGTAAGGGGTGCCTAGGATGGCTTTAATTTATAAGGGGAAGATACGTGATATCGATCCAACTTTAACGATTGGAAATGAACGTTGAACTGACCTTGATGATCTATTGAAGATGAATCCAAGAGCTTCTCAACGACTCCGCTGATCCAGGCTGGCCTCTGCTCTGGCTCAACTTGAGGAGCACAGATTTCCATTTGCTCCATGAATTTCAAGTGATTAGCTGAGATGCTATTGTCAGTTGTGACATCTAGGAGGCGTGCAATCTAGAACAAAATTGGACAGCATAAATTGTATGACATTTGTTTTTTAAAGGATCAGACGTCGACTCCGAGAGCGGTGGACGGGCGCAGAGTGCAGTTGAATACTTCTTCCAACACGTTCTCACGTGTCACTGCATTTAAATGTTTGATAGCAAATCTACAAGTCAATATCAACAGAATACGCCGTGATTTGAAGGCTTAGCTTCAACAAAAACCTACCCATAATATAACATAATAATAATTTGAAATCTCTAATTTACAGGAGATCTGTAGATAAAATTAATCATGCACTGCATTTAACCATTAACAATGACAAGTATCCCACATTTCATATTTCTGGTCATATACTTGCTGTTTGCAACACTAGCATTTGCCGAATTCGGTGAAAACGAACACAAGCTGTTTTCTCTGGACGTCGACTTCGATGACGACGAATCCAAGCAATTCCTCTCAGTCAGAGCTGCAGAAGAACATCAACTAGCCGTTCTTGCCGGTGTCAGTCGTCCTCTTTTCGGCGAAGATTTGGGCCCACTTTTCGAACCAGAAGAACAAGCAACAACCAAACTCTTCATCGGCTCCATTCAGGGCAGCCCCATTAAGGACATCCCAGTAGAAACCCATGAAGAACAAGCCAAACTAATGGAAGCCAACAGAGCACATGGCGTAGTTTCAGATGACATCTCAATAAGAGAGCCTCCTCCTCCCGACCAACAAGCCGCCACCACCACCACCTCTACCGACCATGACAATGCCGACACAACCATGGCTAAGGGAACTCCTCAAGCCCCTCTAACCACCTTCCCACCACCTCCTCAGCCAGAAGTCAACCCAATTCAGGCAGCCCTAGACAGCCAGGCAGCCATACTGGGTCAAAAGACTAGCAAAGAAGCTCAGCATGTAGCCGCTCAATTAGCAGCCAGGCAGCCTCCTGTCCCTGATCTCCCCTCCACCTCTGGTCTAGATCCCTTGACTGAAGCTGCAGCTACTGGTATGACTGGAGGAATAGATGGTACTAATAGCACTGCTACTGTACGCCCGTTACAAATAGATCCCAATAATGACGTGATTGCCAAGCTGGCTCATCCTCAAATCGGGGAAGATACACCAACAACTGGAGGAGGAGGAGGAGGAGGAGGGGCTACTCCACAACAACAAGAGCCTCAGTTAGTCACCACCACCACTTCACCAACACCAACAACTCCCCAAGCTAATAATGATAATAATAGTAACATTGCCGAGGCCAACAAGCAGGCAAGAGAAGCAGCAGCCTTCATCCTAGCCTTGGAAAGAGACAGGGAGCTCGATCGACCCCTTGATGCCACCATCACCCGACGCATGCTCCGCGATTCAGAACACATCTACGACAATGAAGAAGATGGGTATCCAGAGCCACAATTATTCATAAGGGACAGACCCAATGCCAGACCACTGACTATCTGGACCCCAGATGACCCTCTCCCCCGAGATGTGCTGCACAAACGCCCAGCAGAGGTGTGGTTGTATTCCCTGTTGGCAGCTGATTTTGGTGGTGTGGAGTTGTTGCCTCATTTCTTGGAGCATTATGCCAGATTGGGTGTTAAGACTGAGAGGATGTTGTTTATAGTTAATTACAACCCTAAGACTGCTAGTGATAGTAGTAGTGATCAAAATTCATCTTCTTCTCCATTGCAGCAATTGACAGCAATATTAGATGCCTGGGGAGCAGACTATAGAGTGTGGCTGGGTCAATACAGCGCAGATGCTCACCTAAAATATAAGCTGGAAGTGCTGCAGAGAGTCCCTGTCAGAGACTGGATCATTATCACCGACAGCGATGAGTTTCATGACTATGGTGGTATGACTGCCCCACAGTTTCTTGAAATATGCACCAGGCGTGGATATAACTGGGTCAAAGGCTACTTTGTTGACCGAGTTGCTGAAGATGGAAGGCTCACCCAAATACAGGCCTCCCCAGCTATATGGCTGCAGTATCCATTCAAATGCGATGTTGCCAGGCGACTGGCACATGGGGATCCATCCAAGATTACAGCATTCAGAGGGTTTTTGAGGTCAGGGGTGGGCAACCATGGAATTATTCCCCCAGAAGTGGCCGAAGAGTACTTTGGTCCTGCTGCTCCTGGGGAAGAGAGTCCTCGATATGGGCTGTGTGGAGCAGAGGATTTGTTTCCGATGACCCCTTATAGCAAGTTTTGGATGTTTTACAAGGGGGAGGATGTGACTGGTAATTCATTCTTGTGGGTGCCCAAGGAAGCAGAGTTCAAGGTATGTATGCATTATTGTTGTTGTTGTTGTTGTTGTTGTTTTGGCTCAGCACCTATTTCTCCTCTTTGTGTTCTGACGTCTTCATCGCCCCAACTGAACCAACCAACCAACATCCACCCTCTCTTCTTCTCTCTTTTCCCTTCCACAACCCCCCCCCCC
>Ga0209986_10003462_pt1 | contig 13821 bp, 15 predicted proteins | sample BlataG_FD_183168 | JGI IMG/M metagenome (GOLD analysis project Ga0209986, IMG submission 183168) | Deep subsurface microbial communities from Black Sea to uncover new lineages of life (NeLLi) - Black_00105 metaG (SPAdes) (version 2) | ecosystem: Environmental > Aquatic > Marine > Oceanic >...
ATAAGGTAGTCCATGATTGCCCTCTTTTCTCCATTACTATTACTATGACCGCTGTGTTCACTCCCCTCGCCATGCCTCAACTCAGAAACTATCTTGAGAACGAACAACGAAATTATAGGGAGCAGAACGAAAATAGTAACGTTTCTTAGCAGCACCGGGAAATTATTTTCTTTCAGTTCTACAAAGAAAAAACCGAAAAGGAGAAGCAAGAAATAAAGAGCTCCGAACAAACACCAGATTTTTACAAACCCGCTTATTACTTCAAGGACGTTTCTATTAGAGAAATGGTTTATCACATTGAGAAATAAGCCAAGCCCCATGTGCATTACGCCTATCACCATAGTCACTACGAACATGAACTCTACATTCGGGATGGGCTCGAACCACAAAGGCGTGAAGACAAGCCAGTGCGGAATGTGCATACCCATGGAATCCGCAATCAAATGCGATGCGTATTCACTGAACCCGAAGAACTCGCCGAATAACGCGCCTCCAACCACCGAACAAAGCCCGCATAACGTTATAATCACGCCCATTTCACGCATTCCTTTTCCCAAACCCTTAAATGCGAACATCAATGCCAGACCGAGCAAAAGCAATAGTAAACCATGCCCCATATCAGGGAACATAAGACCAAAAAGAACGGGAAATATTATAGCGGTAATCAGCGTTGGGTCTGTGTCCTTGTATAACGGATGCCCATACATCTTCACTACGGATTCAAAAGGCTTTATTATTCGTGGATTGCTTAGTAAAGAAGGCACTCGCACGTCCTCTCGCTTTGGCTCCCGCACCTCAACCACGGAAAATCCACACGTCTCTTCGCTTATCCCTTCTATTACGGTCTCAACCTCTTCTTCGGGTGCCCACCCTTCGATAACCCGCACACGTTCACTCGTACCGAACAGAATCTTAGCCTTTGCCTTGCTTTCCTCTATTTGCACAAGCTCTTGCATCACGAGCAAGTCCTTAAACTTTTCTTTCCTTATTTCTGCTATTTCACGCCCCTTCTCTTTTAGCTCGTCATCAAGCCTCTTAATTCTTGTCCCTACTTCCACTATTGCGTCCTTTGTCCTCTCGGGAATCTCTCCCGGGGGTCGCTGCCAGGGTTCAAAGTCCAACCGCATCAACGCCCTCTCCACTTCTTCCTTATCCTTCTTTAAGGTTACAATCACCGCAAAAGTAAAAGAGTAATCCTCTTCTTCTCCCGGTATCTCCTTCGACACAACGAGGTGATTTTCATCAGTTTCCTCTTCGAGGATTCTTCTCAGCTCTTCTACATTCCTGCCCGGCAACTTACCTGCGTGCACCGAAATAAATTCCTTCTCACCTACGAAATCCAAATCAACGCCAAATTCTTCTAATAGCTTCAATACCCCTGACAGTTCCTTAGTATTTGATAATTCTTCCGTTAATCTCTCATTCGCACCTAATAACGTGGTTGCAGTCTTCTCTAATCCACTAAACTCCTTTTCTATCTCTTCCAACCTTATCTCCTCTACGCGTATCTTCCCCCCTTCTTCCGCTACCCGCTCTTTGAACAGCGTCTCCTTCAAGCTCTTTTTTCCCGCTGCTTGCGGTTGTAACAGCGCTATCAAGTTATCTATCCTCGTCAGGAGTTCCGAGGTTTTTATTAATACCGCATCAGCCTTAGAAGGTTCTATTAGTCCTTCCCACTCCTCTAAGAATTCCTTTATATCCGTAAGATGGACGGAACCCAAAGCTTCAATTCTTTTGATTACACCGTCAACATGGTCATCCAGGGTGACAATTCTCAGTTCCCTCATCTCCACCGGTTTCAGCATCGTATCCGTAACTTATACTATATCTATGCCTATACCGAACAAAATTTTTTTCGCTTTAAAAGGTTTTTGGTATTTTTATTTTATATGTCAAAACGTGGTTATGGTATCAACGGAACAAAACAAGGAGTAGAAGAAATGGAAGAGAAGAAGGATTTCGGCGATTTGGATAGAGAAGTGATAGGGATGGGGAAATGCGCACTTTGCGGTGGCTGTGTCGCAACTTGCAGGCTGCTCGATTACGGCTATCTCAATGTGGACTTTTCAGAAGAAAGACCGGTGATAATAGAAGGGATGCGGTGCCCGCCGGATTGTGGATACTGCTATTACCAATGCCCGAGGGTAGAGAAACCGGAGTTAAAGGAAGGACTGGAAGAGATTTACGAAGTTGTTAGCAAAGATGAGGAGATAAGAAAGGCGTGCCAGGATGGAGGCGTCGTTACTTCGCTACTCGCTTCTGCACTTGCTGATGCGATAGTAGAGGGCTGTATAACCGTTGTAGATAAGGGGGAATGGAAGCCGGAGGTGCAAGTTGCGATGGATAAATCGGGCTTGATAAAGAGCGCAGGTAGCAAATATACGCCCGCGGCAACGCTTACCGGCATAGCGGATGCCATTTTGAACTACGGACTCTGGAGTGTCGCACTGGTAGGAACGCCGTGCCAGATGGCGACGTATGAGAAAATGCTCGATGTCGGGCGGGATACGCACAATGCACATAATTTCTCGTCCAACGTGCGGTTAAGAATAGGTCTGTATTGCAACGGGGCTTATTCGTATGAGAAATTGATGAAGGAATATCTCGAACGCAAGCGTGGTATAAATATAAGCGAGATAACAAAATTGGAGATTGGCGAGGACGTTTTACACGTGTATGCAGGTGATAAGGAGCCGTTAAGTGCAGGAATTGGCGAGATAGAGGATTGTAAGCGAGAGGGATGCAAGGTATGTGAAGATTTCACCGGGCTGTTTTCAGACATAAGTGTTGGAAACGTCGGCGCACCGGCAGGTAAGTCATCGGTTATAATTCATACTGATTTTGGTAAGGCGGTATTTGAAGGCGCTCTGGAGTGGGGATTTATAGAAGCGAAGCCGATGGAGAAGTCGGGCGTGGAGCAGATACACAAACTGCAGAAAGAGAAGAGAGAAGCTGGGATTGCAGCGAAGGAAACGCGGAGGAAGAAGTTGATGAAGTAGAAAGGACATGGGCAATAAAAAATGTGATTGGTAAGATTTTCTTCTTAATATTTCTTTACAGAAAGACAGGAAATCATGGGGAAAAGTTGATTAAACTATCCTACCTGCTTCGTCCGGCGTGAGTGTTTTATCCTTCAGTTCTGGAATCCTCGTAAAATGCTTTTTGTTCTCCGTAAGCAGATAATCTCCGCTTTTATAAAGAAAAGTTGCGGCAATAGCGACATCCTGGTATTCTATTACCGAGCCTTCTGTAATTAGAAAAGCATTTATTTGACCTATTATTTCGGCTATTTCCGTGTTTAAAGGGACTATTTCGAAATTTGCGAATAACCTCTTCGCCTTTTGGATTGCCTTCTTATAATCCTTCCTCAAATAGGTTCCCGTGAAAATCTCAGAGGGAACAACCGCACTTATAAAAATTTCATGCTTTTGCAGCAGGTTTTCAATGGGTTCTATTGTTCCCTCCTTGCTCCTCTCTATCTCTATAATTATGCTCGTATCCAGAGATATCTTCATGGAATTATACCCAACCTTTTGAACCTATCTCTTGAATCAGTCCTCAGTTTTTCAAGTGTAAAATTGAAGTCCCGGGGCAAGAAGTCGTTGTATTCGCTTAAGACGGTTTTAATCTTCTTGATTACGACTTTTTCATCTTCTATGCTGATATCCACTTTTTCACCTTCTTTCAACTTTAAATCCTCCGTTTTCAAAGGCTTAAACACTCCATTCTCATAAACAACCTCGATTGTTTTTGACATTTTCTCTACATCTGCACCCCCTTTTTGTATTTATTCAAGCACCTCAAAATATCCTTTTTAACGCGGTAAACCAGTAGTGCACATAACCACTGATGAAATCCCCTATTTCAGTCGCCGAGAAATCTTCCGGAATGGACGTACTACCGGAAAGAATAGGTAGCAGCAGGAACAGCGCAATCACCACCAGCACTATTATCGTTACTATTTTCATTTTTTTCTTCCGCACCTCTTATTCTTATTCTTATTCTTATTCTTTATTCTCTTTAAATATTATAAAAATGTATCGCAAGCAACCACGAATTTAACGATTGGTGTTGCCGTTGCTATTGCCCGTTTTAACAAATAAAAGCGGGAAGATTATGTCGCTCAGGCAGCAAGGAAACCAAACAGAAAGGAATAATATGAGGAATACAAAGGGCAGCAAGAAGAAATAATTTGCCACTCCGAAACCAAAAGCCGTGAGGTAAAATAGCGATGCCCAGGTGCTCAACAAAACATGCCCGGCATGTGGAAACTCGGTTGTGGGTTTCCAATAAGCGATTGAAATGCCGAGAACCGCAAGTGGATTTACAAGCCACCATTTCTCGATAAACCCAAGGTGAAATTCCATCTCCGCTCCTAAAAGAATACCGCCGAAATAGGGAAATAATATATCGCTTATCGTTGCTATGCCAACAGAGCCGACGTAACCAATTAAAAAGACCGACACGCCTTTTCCTCTGTGTAATCTATACATGCCCGTGGTCACGAGCGCACTTAACACCACATGAATCGGATGGATGGTATAGAAAATCATTTCAGAAACATTTTGCGAGAGAGAGAGGTGGATTGTCAGAAGCATGATAACTATTCCCGTAACGGCGCCAAAAGCGGTGAAAGGGGCATGGCTTAGTAACGCTCCGGTAATTAGCTTCGTTTTTTCTCGTATCCTCATCCTGAAAACATTTACGTATTCGTTAATATGCTTCATGCAACCACTCCGATTTTTTGAATTCTTTAAATCATATAAATTATTAACATTTAAATAGTTTATTAATAACAAACCTTTCTTTAAAAAGAAAGCTTTACCAAAGAAACTTTTTGTAAAGTTAATAACGGACTTACGAACATGAGGATAATCAGCATATCGCTAACGGAGGAGCTATTGGAGGAGATAGACAGGCTACAAAAGGAACTCGGCTTCTCCGGAAGGTCCGAAGTGATAAGAGCCGGTGCACGTATGCTCCTTGCGGATAACAAAGAGAAAGAGAAGCTGGAAGGCAGGCTGAACTCTGTGCTTTTGCTCATTCATACACAGAAAGTGGAGGATACCGTAACGGAGATAAAACATGAATTCGGGGACATCATAAGCACTCAGATTCATAACCATTTGAGGGGGGATAAATGTCTCGAAGTGTTCATTTTAGATGGTGACGCTGCTCGAATAAAGCACCTGGTTAGGTTGTTCCAGACGAGCGGGAAAATGGATTACGTTAAGTTGGTCATGGCGTAACAACACTTTTTGTATTGTAATCAGGATACACGTGTCGAATCATTGTGTAAAAAGCTTGATAAAGAACTAATAGAACAGAGAGGAATATCTTTGACAACTATCATACAATTATCAAAATGGTGTAATACTGGCGTATCTTATGCCAAAAGCGAATCCATAGCAATAGAAATTAGTAAACTTCTGTTCGGTAAGATATTGCCACGTTTAGATTAGTCTTTCACGTGGTTTATCATTATCTTTTTTAGATAATCAAGATAAATTTAAGGAATGGAATTTACGCTGAGTATTGCGAAGAATGATTTGGATTTGAATGGCATGATAGAATGGATACGTAGGCATGCGAAGAAGGAGGGGTGATAAAATGCACGAGAAAAAGAAAAAAGAAGAGGAATCAAAGGATATTGAAGAAGTTGAAAAAATAATGGATGTGAGCATGGAAAAGAATAAAGAACTGCTCAAAAAGCTCGCTGAGATGTAGAAAGCGAAGCGCTTTGCAAATGAGGATGCACCCTATTTCATTCTGGATGTGGCGTGGCTGGGGCTTCCCTTCTTATTTTTTAACCATTGCATCTACACCTATAATATACGCATAAGGAGCATAAGGCTTCACTTTCCTCGCTTCCAGTATCTCCAACTGGAAGTGAAATTCTTCTTGTTCGCATGCCTCTTTTACTTTTGCTGCCAATCTCTCCTTAGCCTTATTTATTGCAATTTCAAGCGATTTCCTCTTCTCACCACTCACATCAGAATAAGAAGATTCCACATCGTAGAAATGAATGATTCCGCCTTGTGGGTTAAGCATACTCAGAGCTTCTCGAATGAATGAATAAGCACTTTTCGGAAGGTTCATAATTATCCGGTCTGCCTTGTTTCGGAACTTCACGTAAATTTCTCTCACGTCACCCTCCATCGCTTCTACGTTTTTCACGCCATTCAGTCTTATATTTTCACGGAGATACCGTATCGCATCGGGATTGACGTCAATTGCAGTAACGTGACTTTGACGTGCTCGTTTAGCGAGTTGTATGGCGAAAGAGCCGACACCTGCGAACATGTCTATTATTTCCTCTTTGTTACCCCGAACCTGCGCTGCTACTCGATTTCGTTCACTTGCCAACCGGGGATTAAAATAAACCTTTTCCAGGTCGAGCTTGTATTTACAGCCGTTCTCCTTGTGCATCGTTTCTATCCTGTCTTCACCTGCGATTATCTTCATCTTCCTTTTTCTGAATACGCCTTCCACAGGTGAAATCCGTTTTGCTACCACTTTAATGTTTTTATGCAGGTTCAGGATCGCATGCGCTATGAGCTGTTCATTCGTCTCGTTTAGCGCGTCAGTCAGCACCGCGACGTCACCTATTATTTCATAAGAGGGTTTCAGTCCAGCGATGTCTTCTATGCTTCTCCTCCGTTCCAACACCTCAAATTCTCTTGTTAAAAGTTCCGCAGCACCTATTTCTCTTTTTTCCGCTTCTTTTAGCGCTCGTATAAGCGGTAAATAAATAAAATCGTCGTTGGAAATTATCCTTGCGTCAGTTCTCAGCAGTTCGAGTTCCTTCAACGCTCTACGGATTTCTTCTCCTCTTCTCTTCTCCGCTTTTACACAGGGCAAAATCGCCATATTTTATCCTATCCCCTCCAGAATGCAGGCGTCAGCAGAACTAAAACGGTAAAGAGCTCTAACCGCCCTGCCCACATGCAAAAAGACAGAATGAGTTTCCCTACCACATGAACCGATGCGTAGTTGGCAGATACGAGACCAAAACCGGGTCCGACATTTCCGAGCGTCGCCGCTACGGAAGAAACAGCACTAATCATGTCAAATCCTATCGCACTCATTGCAATCGAGCAAACTACGAATATCAATATATAAGAGATAAAAAAGGCAACGATCCCTTGCAGAACGTCATCGGAAATGGGCTTTTTTCCCGTCTTCAGCACGAAAACCGCATGTGGATACAGAATCTGGCGAATCCTTTGTCCGATGTATTTTAGCAAAACGTATATCCTGATGACTTTTATGCTTCCCCCGGTTGACCCACCGCATCCACCAATGAACATCAGGCTGAACAAAATGATTTTGGATAAATGCGACCATGTATCGAAGTTGGAGGTTGTGAATCCGGTGGTGGTCATGAAGGAAATAGCTTGGAACCCGCCGTAACGGATTGCTTCCTGTAAAGAATTGGCGAAGTCATGAATATACAAATCAGCGGCTATTACGGAAATAGCCATTACGAGAAGGAAGCAATAGACCTGAAATTCCTTGTTTGCTATTATTCTTCGTGGGTTTCTTATTAAAAAAAAGTATAAAACGAAATTCATACCTGCGAGAAACATGAATACCATTATGATCAGCTCTGCTATCGGGTTCAGGTATCCACCGATGTTTCCCGGATGAGGTGAGAAGCCCCCGGTTGGCATCGTGCTGAACGTGGTGCAAAGAGCGTCATACAAGGGCATTTTCGCTACAAAAAGCAGTGCGATAATTTCTATATCTGTCAAAATAAAGTAAATTGACCACAGCATTCTGGCGGTCATTTGAACTCTCGGTCGGATCCTTTCGGACATAGGTCCCGGGAATTCACGGTCGAATAACTGGCTGCCGGCAACGCCAAAAGTCGGAAGTATAGCAATGAAAAGCAAAATAACGCCCATTCCTCCTATCCACTGCGTGAAACTCCTCCACAGAAGTATGCTGCGATCAACCTGCTCTAAATTCAGCATCACTGTGGAGCCGGTGGTTGTGAAGCCGGACATGGACTCAAAAAAGGCATCAATTGGACTTAGCGTTGCTGAAAAGATATAAGGAAGAGAGCCAAAAGCTGCAACCGCAAACCATCCCAGGGCGACAATGGCAAAACCTTCTCTTCTTTTTATTTCACCTTTTATCCCTATCTTTCTTTCTAATATTACTCCAAAGGACGTGGTCATTGCAAGTGAGATTAAAAAAGGAAGTGTCTTTTCCCCATACCAAATTGCCACGGCAAGCGGAACAATCATTAAAATACCAAGATACTTTAATATGCTTCCGATGCTACCGAGAATAATCTTTTTCTCCATACACTTTTTCTTTTTTTAGAAAAAAGAAAACCTGTGCTAAAAGAAAAAACACAAGTTTCTTTGATCAAACTTTCTTTTTCAAAGAAAGTTTGTGCGGGCACGCTCTTGGTCGACACCTTCGCCATCAGCCAGACCCTCAAAGTCTTTCTCCGCATCGCTACCCTCCGAGCGCCAGCGTCCACGGTGAGTCCGCTCCCTTCCGGGCCTAAACCAGTATCCATGACAAAGGCATGACGGCAAGCCCTCCAGCCAGCCACCATACCACCGTCAACCCCGCAGGACGATGCTTCTTCGTAGGACTTCGAGCTGAAACTGACAGCTCCAGAGCCTTCCTCAAGCTTCGCCTCTCGCGTATACGATTTCGAGTTACAGAGGACGCTTAGCCCCCCAGGCTAGCCCGCACAAATCTATAATTTGTGTTATAGATATATAAAAATTTCACCCACTCTCTTTCCATCTTCGGTATGTGCCGTAGTCAACGTATTGCTTGTGTGGGTTTTCAATCTGCTCTTTCACGGTGATGGACCTTCCCCTCTTCTTCTCTATTTCGTCGGTAACGGTGAAGAGGTATGCCTCGCTTCCTGCTCCGGAGCCGTAACTTGTCATGAGAATCTTATCGCCTGGTTCTGCTATGTCCAGCACGGCGGCTAAGGCAGTGGGGCATGAACCGGAATAGAGATTGCCTATATACTTCACCACCAACCCTGGTTCAATCTGTGCTCTATCGAAGCCTGCCTCTACGGCTACCTGGTACGGAAACTTGGCATTGGGAGAGTGGTTGACAACGTATTGAATGTCATTCGGGGTAAGGTCACACATCTTCAAGGCTGCCCTCATGGCGGTTCCAACGTGTTTGAAGTAAGCAGGTATCCCTGTGAACCTGCCACCGTGCCTGGGATACTCCTCGCCCTCGCGTCGGTAGAAATCCGGTGTGTCCGAGGTGTAGGGAACATAGCAGTCTAAGGTTGCGATGACGTCTCGTTTGCCGAAGATGAAGGCTGCACCACCAGCACCGACAGCGTAATCCAACGGGTCGCCGGCTGCCGCCTGAGAATTGTCGGCTCCTATGACCATGACGTAGTCGCCACCAAAAGTGGGATATGCTACTAAGGCAGCGGCATCAACGAATAAGTCCGTCGCCGCTTTGCAGGCAAACTGTGAATCAATACCACCGGAGAAGAATCCGTCCTCATATTTCTCGCCAAGCTCGAGCACTTGCGAGACGGTGGACATGGAAGGATTGACGGCGTATGGCGCCGATTCAGAGCCAACAAAGCACTTCTTCACGTATCGGCTGTCAATAGCGGAGTGAATGAGCGCCCTCTTGCCCGCTTCCACCGCGAAGGTGGTGGTATCCTCATCGGCAAAGGGCAAAGTCCTTTCCATTACACCGAGCACACCCGAACCTTCGTTCTTTATTCTGAACTTTGGGAGGTACACGCCGTATCCAACGATTCCCGGTTTACCTTTATTTTCGCTTTCTGACGTTGAGGGTTTGATTTGCCCGTATTCCTGGAATGGGTAGTAATCGTCTTCAAAGGAGAAGTTCAGGCTTGAGTAGTAAATGAGGCCGCTTGCTCCGTCCGTGTAGGTTTTTCTAAACCTTGGCACCACCGCCCTGCCAATGAACTCCGAGACGTCAACCTCTTCCGGTGGAGGAACATAGTCAGTTATTCTACCCGGGACTTTCAGGTCGTCGTTTTGGAAATGAATTATCCCGGACAGGAAAGATTGCAGGTAGCTGAACTTTTTTGTAGGTCCGCGGATGACGTTGCCGGAGAAGAAAGTTCCTTTTTCATAGAAGTGGTCTGCCGGACGCATCTTGCTTTTCCTTCCTTCAACATTGCAGAAGGACTTGGGCGGGAAGTAAACTCGACCACAGTTCTCGCATATCGCTGCCCGAATTCTATAATCCACGAGAATCTTTCTCCTCGTAATTGGTTCGCTCATTTTATTTTTATTTCTTTTCTATAGGTCCCTCACTAAAATGTGGACCGTAGCGATTCCGCCGGTCCCGCCTATGTTATGGCACAGAGCCACGTTAAGCTCCTTATCAACCTGATTTCCACCCGCTTCGCCCCTCAGTTGCTTGAAACACTCATAGACCTGTCTAACACCTGTGGCGCCCACCGGATGACCGTCTGCTTTCAAGCCACCTCCTGCGTTTACTACCAGCGCGCTATCACCATTCACGTAGGGGATGTGTTTCGAACCTTTGAAGGACTCGTAACTGTCGTAAACAATCTTCCAGCCTTCACCGCGCTTGCAGAACCCCGAATCCTCTAAGAAGAGGATTTCCTCTATGGTGAAGCAGTCATGGACTTCAGCAACGTGAATATCTGCCATCGTCATGCTCGTTTCCTTCAATACCTTCTCCATTGCCAGCCTTGTAGCCTTTATTCCCGTGAGGCTCTCTCTGCTGCAGATGGAGATGTCATCCGTTGCTTGCTGGCTTCCCACAATGTAGATGGGCGTGTCCGTGTACTTCTTCGCTACCTCTGGACTGACTACCACAAGCGCCACGGCTCCGTCCGAGACCGGTGAACAGTGCAGCATTCGAATGGGGTCCGCAACTAAAGGCGAATTGAACACGTCATCCACCGAAAACTCTCTTCTGAACTGCGCGTACTTGTTCCCAATGGCATGGTGATGGTTCTTACACGTGACGAGGGCAAGGGCTTCCCGGCATCTGCCATTGCTGCCATCGCCGTAGTCGTGGATGTATCTTGCCATCATTGATGCGTATAGACCTGCAAAGGTGTATCCGGCGTCGAATTCGTGGGGGTCTCCTGCAAACATGAGGTCGTCAATAATCTTCCCTGACCTGTCCGTCATCTTCTCAAATCCACCCACCAGGACAACGTCATACTCTCCGGACCTGATGCCGAGGCATGCGTTGTAGAGGGCAGAACCCCCGGAGCCGCATGCTGCCTCCGTATGGTTCATAGGAATATTCATACCCAGTTCTCGCGCCATATACCCCGGCACGAGTGCGAGCTTATTGGTGACTTGATATAGAAAACTGCCGAAATAACATGCCTGGAGGTCATTACGCATCAGCCCACGTTCTACCGATTCCACAGCCTTGATTCCCGCTTCGGTCATCAGCTCCTCTGGGTTATTGTACCAGAGTTCACCGAACTTCGTCCTGCCTGCACCAACAACCGCTGCGAGCGGTTTGAGTTTCTTTTTGGTTTTCATCCACCTACTTCAACTCCATTAAAAGCTAAAGGTTTACGTCATATAAATAAACTTTCCATGCTTCGGCTTCTGTATCTTTTAATACCCTCGAAAAATACATTTTACTGTCTATCGTTACTGCTCGGATTTTTCACCAAGTACTTCATGAGCAACCGACAGCAGAAAACCGCTGTCAACACCACCAGAGAAAGCGACGAGTAAATTCTCTTTTTCCGATATTCTTCTTTTCAGCTCTTCAAGTTTCCTTCCGGCTGTGGGGGCAAGCATGATAAAGGGTATGTTTTATAGCTAAAAATTCATATATTGAAAGGGGGTTGAACATAATGTGGATTAGCAGTCTGTCAAAGGGATGTATATGCGAAGTAAATTTCAGATTTCATTCCAAAATGGAAGGATATACGACATTAATGTCGGATATACCGAAGTTATCTAAAATCGCATTTAAGAAGTGAGGTCGTCTTATGGAAGCACTAATACAAAATATTCGGGATTGGTTTCTTGCAAAAAGGAACACTTTGAGGTATTTGCTGAAGCAGACACTCGCCTAGAGGGATGGTTCAAAGCCGAACTTATTGTTTTGTTTAACAGACTTTTGCAAAGAGAAGTAATTTAGAAGTTTAAGAGAGAACCAAAAATTGACACTCCTGCGGGCAGAAAGCAAATTGATTTTATCGTTTCATTAAATGGCGAATTGCATCTTTGTGAACTTAAAGCACTCTGCATTAGCCAAGCTGCTGGAACACCTAGAAATCTTCACTTTTACTTTAGAGAAGACAATGTAGGACTAATAAAGGATTTCAGAAAGTTGGAGTCCCTGTCCTATAAAAACAAATGGGTTATAGGCTTCATTTATCCCAATACAAAACATGAACATTGGGTAAAGGAGATTTCTTTATTACCATACGACCTCAAACATTGGAAGTGTATTACTGATCCATCGGACTTTCCAAATTTTTTATTTGTTTCAATCTGGAGGTCTTAAAAATGCGACATCAGATAACACAGCATATACGCTACGGGCTTACGCCCTTGTCCTTCGGGACATTGCTCCCTTCAGTCGCAACGTCGTATATGCTGGAAACGTTAGGCGATATGGCAAGCGATAGGGATGATTTTGGAAAATATTTATAATAAAATAGGATATATAGTCTTCTATTGTATAACGCTCGTTCGCCAATTAAAAAGGGAACAGAATAGCTATGACATACGAATCAGTTGATCAATTGCAGAAAGCATTGACCGAAAATGTGTTTCACTATGCAAAAGACTCGAAAAAGGCTGCTGGCTGGGCGTTAGGTACAATTGTTGAAGTAATTACATTTTATCTTTTAAAAACATGGAAGTTGAATAATTCTATTTCTATCGAAAAAAGAATACCCGAATACGGGAATCCCGATATTACGCATAATGTAGAGTATACCCTTCATCCTATTCTCAGTGAATGTAAAATTCCGATTCCAAATGATAGGTCTTCCATTACGGCAAACAAAATGTTGATTCTATAAATGACTGCTGGAAGAAACATAAATTCAAAGAGTCAAGACTGGGGAACTCCGCAAAAGTACGTGAATGCTGTGAAAACGGTCTTTGGGGGAGAAATCGCTTTATATCCATGTTCAAGTGAGTTTTCTATCGTAAATGCAAAAGTCGAATACATGTTACCGGAACATGATGGCTTAAGAGAATCGTGGGATTATCAAACGGTATATGTTAATCCTCCTTATGGAATTAATAAGAAAAATGGAACGACTATCCGTCATTGGTTAGCCAAATGTGCTGAAGCGCATGAGAAGTATGGTTCCGAAGTTCTAGCGCTTGTGCCCGTTGCAACAAACACGGGTCATTGGAAAAAGAGTGTGTTTGGGAGGGCAACGGCAATATGTTTCTTATATGATACTCGATTGAAATTTTTAGAGAATGGAAAAAAAGGAGGCAAAGGTGCTCCAATGTCCTGTGCAATGATTTATTGGGGGAATAAATATCAGAAATTTTATGAAATTTTTATAAAGCATGGTGCAGTTGTTGATGTCAGACCTCTGAAAAATGAAAAAATAGGGCATAAAAGAGATAATCCCCAACAATTACTCTTTGATAAAATCGGCTAACAAATCGCTGCACCGCTCGGACTTCTCATATCCGCAAAACGTTAGGATGATTTTATGTCTTGCACTAATTATCTATTCGCTTATTACCACCCTCGCACCTGCAACATCTCCGCTTCCGACAAAACACTTACCTCAATCCCTTTCATCGGTATTCCCAATCCTTTAGAAATCTCCGCAAGTTTCTTTGCATCATCGTAGTTGTT
>Ga0209986_10003464_pt1 | contig 13819 bp, 11 predicted proteins | sample BlataG_FD_183168 | JGI IMG/M metagenome (GOLD analysis project Ga0209986, IMG submission 183168) | Deep subsurface microbial communities from Black Sea to uncover new lineages of life (NeLLi) - Black_00105 metaG (SPAdes) (version 2) | ecosystem: Environmental > Aquatic > Marine > Oceanic >...
TATAGGAACAGATTATACCTTCGGCGATGGTTCGTACGTTAACTTTCAATATTTACATGGTTTCATTCACGAAAGAGGCAAAGATGCCCTGAATGATTATTTTATGATGGGGTTTGAGAAAAAGTTGTTTGATGAGCAAATAAAACTAACTCCATTGGCAGGAGGTTTTATTGTTGCAGACTGGGAAGACGTTAAAAATAATTATGCTGTTATTTATGCCCCAATAGTGAGTTATTATCCCAATGACAATGCAGAAATTAGTTTTGGCATGAGATTATTGGAAGGGAAAGGCAATAATATGTTTGCTTCTGTTAAAGACAAAGATGAGTTCTTCTTTAAGTTAAAGTATAGTTTTTAGTAATCAACATCATCAGACGACCCGTCCGGTCCCCGAGCACTCTGGGTACGACTGATAAGTGGGGAGACCGTCCGACCGCTTAAGTCGGTCCGACGGATGGGAGGGGTGTTTATTATCATCGCCAAAAACAAAATTCTACATTCTGTGTTTAATTATAAGACAAAAGAAAAGCAAATTCAGATAAATACTACTGATTTACCAAAAGGGAATTATATTCTTAAAATTATTTACGGAGATTCAGTAATGCATAAGCAAGTCCTGATTGAAAAGTAAAAATTACTATATTACTTTATGCATGATTAAATAACACCCATTATAATATATTTCTATTGTTTACAGGCGAAGTATTTGCAAATGAGTTATATGCAAACTGTTTAAAAATACACTCAAAATGAAACTAAAATTTTTAATCACAATAGTATATTTATTAATGTTCTTATCTCTTTATGGACAGAATCCTGACAATCATACGAATACATTTGAAATCGGTCTAAAAATCTACTCTCTACGCCAAAATCCAATAGGAATTAATGCGACAAACGAATATGTAGATGAATTTGTGTCAAAGTATATTAATGGATTATATATTACTTTTCTAAAAAGTTAATTTAATTATAGATTTTCCTTTGATTTGTACCGGTATCACAACCGATATATATTAAGTGATTTGTTTGACGTTGAAGACGGAGATGAAGAACTCGATGGACAGTTCTCGAGATACACATTGCAGGGTGGACTTGTCAAAAAGATATTTAATAAAAATTTCACTCCCTACGTTTTTTGTGATTTACAATTAGCTTTTACAAATTACACTGGTGATTATTATGATATTTCGTGGACTGGAAATCAAACATATTGCCCCTTTGACATACAAAGCCTTGGAATTGGATTGAGTTTAGGACCCGGTATAAGTTTAATGGTAACCAGGAACCTCAGTCTTTCTTTTGAATCATCATTTTCTTTTTTAATACATTATATTTTAAAAAGGGACGGTATAGTTTTTTTTAATGAATATGAGGCTCGAATAAATCCAATTAGTTTAGTTGGCATTAGTTACAAAATAAAATAAAAACAGCCGGTAGTTTTCAGTCGTCTGACCACTTAAAGTGGTCTGACGACTTTTTATATAGACACTGGCAGGTCTTCTGTCTTTTTACTCGTAACCCGACTTGGAGTCGGGGTACGAGTATTATTCCCTTATCGCTTTAATTCCGGGTAATTCTTTCCCTTCCATGTACTCCAGCATGGCACCGCCACCGGTTGAGACATAACTTACCTTGTTTGCCAGGTTGTATTTGTTAATGGCTGCAACCGAGTCTCCACCACCGATCAGGCTGAATGCACCTTTTTCCGTAGCATTTGCAATCGCTTCTGCAATGCTTTTAGTCCCGTTCTGAAAATTTGACATTTCAAACACCCCCATAGGTCCGTTCCACAAAATTGTTTTCGATTGTTCAATAACTTCCTTGAATTTTTTAATGGTTTTTTTACCGATATCGAGCCCCATCCAATTGTCGGGAATTTCATCACTGCGGCATGTATCTATCCTGGCGTCATTGTCGAATTGATCCGCAATAACATTATCTTCGGGAATATACAGACTGACATTTTTTTTCTTCGCTTTTTCAACGATCTCCAGGGCAATATCCAGCATCTCTTCTTCAACCAGTGAAAAGCCGATTTTACCACCTGTTGCTTTGATGAATGTGTATGTCATTCCCCCACCAATAATTAAATTGTCAACTCTGTTCAACAGGTTTTCAATGATTGGGATTTTATCTGAAACCTTGGCTCCTCCCATAATGGCAGTGAATGGTTTTTGAGCTTCTTCCAGGATCATATCCATATGATGAAGTTCCTTTCCGATTAAGTAACCAAACATTTTATCCTTCGGGAAAAAGTTGGCAACAATAGTGGTTGAAGCATGCGGCCGGTGTGCCGTACCGAAAGCATCGTTTACATAAACGTCTGCAAGACCGGCTAATTGTTTTGCAAAAGCTTCATCGCCTTTTTTTTCTTCCCTATGAAATCTTAAATTTTCAAGTAACATAACTTCACCGGGTTTCATCCCTTGTGCAAGGTTCAGGGCTTGTTCACCAATACAATCCTCAGCGAATTTTACATCCAGGTCCAGTAAACCGGACAGATGTGAAACGATATGTTTGAGCGAAAATTTCTCTTCATACTCATCTTTTGGTCTGCCCAGATGAGACATCAGGATGACTGAACCTCCACCGTTAAGTATCTTCCTGATGGTAGGAAGGGCAGCCCGGATCCTTGTGTCGTCAGTAATTTCATAATTCTCATTTAGGGGAACATTAAAATCAACCCTGACAATGGCTCTCTTACTTGTAAAATTATAGTTATCAATTGTTTCCATGTCCTGTTTTTGTTATATTATGAAAATAATTTAATATTTATTAGTGTTTATCAATAATGTTGACAGAGTTGAAAACTGGAATACTGGAAAAGTGGAATATTGGAATACTTATTGTGTTTTTTTTCATTATTCCATTTTTTTACTCTCCTATGTATTCCTTTGCAAAAAGGTAAAAGTGGCTATCACCAAAAACCTTCAACCATTATGTAAACCTGCAGCCCGAAACTAAATTAGTATTGACAAAAGTATTAAGATTAGGGAAGACAGCCAATTCTTTTTTTAAATTTTAGGCATTCTAGGCATTTCAACTTTTAGGCAGTTATAATTTGATAATCAAACTCCGATAGAGTTTTATGTAATTTTATCTGTAAACATTATGCTACAATAATCCAAGGCCGATGGCCTTGACTTTTGGATTTATTATACACTTCTTAAATCATGGGCTTATTTATAAATTTAAATATTTTACTATTTTTTTCTTTACACGTATTTTCCTGGAGAGCCTTTTTTTAATTACTTTTATCCGCAAACAGTCAACCATATTAATTATTTTTTCATAGTTCCTTCCATGGGAATCCCTTCGGGAGGAGAATGCCTGCGGCACATAAATTAACAGGGTCAATCTGAATTGGATGTTTTTTAAAAATGTAATTGGGCAGGAAAACATTAAAGAACGGCTGATAAAAACCGTTAAGGATAACAGGATTAGCCATGCGCAACTTTTTACAGGGCCGGAAGGATCAGGGAGCCTTGCGCTGGCTATTGCTTTTGCCCAGTATGTTTCTTGTCTTGACCCAGAGGAATCCGACTCGTGTGGGACATGTGTTTCCTGCCAGAAGTACATGAAATTGATACATCCTGATTTGCATTTTGTTTACCCTGTTGCAACGACAAAAACCATTACAAAAGACCCGGTTAGTGATGATTTTATCAATGATTGGAGATCCTTCATCCTTGATAATCCTTACCAGGGACAAGAACGATGGTACGAATATATCGGAGTGGGGAACAAGCAGGGAATAATCAGCAAGAACGAAAGTTATAAAATCATCCGGAAACTAGGTCTTAAAGCCTTTGAGTCGGAGTATAAAGTGATGATCATTTGGCTGCCGGAGAAAATGAACCAGGTTGCAGCCAATAAATTGTTGAAAATAATCGAAGAACCGCCTCCTAAAACTCTATTTCTGCTGGTTTCAGAAGATCCAGGTAAAATATTGCCGACCATCCTCTCAAGAACCGTTATTAACAAAATCCCGAAAATTGATAAAAACAGTTTGTTAAATACCCTGAAGGGGCGGTTTCTGATAAGCGATGACGAGTTGAAAAAAACCGTTCAACTTGCTGACGGAAATTACCTGCAAGCTGTTGATTTATTATCGGAAGAAGAAAATAACCTTGATAATTTCCGGATGTTTACACAAATCATGAGATTGTGTTTTGCAGGGAAAGTCATTGAAATTATCAAATGGGTGGATGAGGTTTCTATAAAAGGCAGGGAAAAACAGAAATCCTTACTGACTTATGCATTGCGAATGATAAGAGAAAATTTCATGTTAAACCTGTCTAAAGGAAAAAATGAAAAAATTATTCAATTATCAGGCGAAGAGGCTGAATTTTCGAAAAAGTTTTATCCGTTTATTCACGAGAATAATGTTTATGAAATTGCAGAAGAATTCAATCGTGCCCATTTTCATATCGTTTCAAACGCGAATAACAAAATTGTATTTCTTGACCTGGCATTGAAAATAATAAAATTGATCAAAACTTAATTTTCATTAATTTTGTTCAATTGAGTTAATATAATCTCACCCTGAGACAATAAAGGGTTTATTTTAAGATTAGATAAAATGAGTGAACAGGAGAAAAATTGCCGGATTTGTTCATCTAATACCGCCATACCATCTTCGGAATATACGGGTAGCTGTTTTAGGTTAAATACATTTGATTGGCTTGGTGATCTTCCTTCAACAAGTTTATCTGGTAATCTTGTTGAAATAAGATTTAAAAACACAAGAAAAGGATTCTATCAAAATGTCAACTCTATCAGGCTTCAGAGAGGTGATATTGTTGCTGTTGAGGCTTCCCCGGGACATGATATTGGTATTGTCTCCCTGACAGGAGATATAGTTCTTATCCAAATGAAAAAATGCAAGATTTCTTCTGGGGATGATGATTTTAAGAAGGTTTATCGCAAGGCAAAACAGGCTGATATTGAAAAATGGGAGGAAGCAATAAGCCTGGAAGATTCCTCCATGCTCAAAGCCAGAAAAATTGCGGGTGATCTGAAGCTGGATATGAAAATCGGTGATGTTGAGTATCAGGGAGACAAAACAAAGGCTATCTTCTACTATATAGCCGATGAGCGGGTTGATTTCAGGGAATTGATAAAAGTTCTGGCTGAAGAGTTTAAAGTACGTATTGAGATGCGGCAAATCGGGGCACGGCAGGAGGCTGGCAGGATCGGAGGAATTGGCCCGTGCGGAAGAGAACTCTGTTGCGCAACATGGATTACAAATTTTGTATCCGTTACAACCAGTGCCGCCCGGTATCAGGAGCTTTCCCCTAATCCGCAAAAACTGGCAGGACAATGCGGAAAATTGAAATGCTGTCTGAATTATGAGTTGGATTGTTATGTCGATGCACAAAAAGACTACCCTGATAAGTCGATTCCGCTGGAAACTAAAGATGGGCTTGTTTATCATCAGAAAACAGATATTTTCCGTAGGATTATGTGGTATTCATTTGACCGGGAATCAACAGTAAATCTTACACCGGTTCCGGTCGAACGGGTAACTCAAATTCAGGATTTTAATAAGAAAGGATTGAAAGTATCATCTTTAATTGATAAACAAATGCTGGTAGGAGAACAATCTCCTGATTTTGAAGATGTAGTTGGACAAGAAAGTGTTACCCGATTTCTGGAAAAATATAAAAAAAAGAAAAAAAGAAAGAAAAAAAGAAACAAATGATAGATTTACATTTTTCGGGATTGGCGGAACCTGTCCGACTACTGACGGAAACATAGTTTTTATATCCTGATGAAGCATTTTACAGCCGTCTTACAAGTTTTAGCATTTCTCCTTTTTTTTTCTATGCTATCCTGTGACCCCGACAGGGTATATGAGGAGAATGTTCTAATTCCGGAACATAAATGGAACCGGAATAATCTTTTGCACTTTCAGGTAAATATTACAGATACGGTTAGTTCTTTTAACCTATATGTTAATATTCGAAATGGAGGCGATTATTCTTATCGCAACCTCTTTCTTTTTATTAATACTTATGCTCCAACAGGTGAATGGGTGCGTGATACCGTTAACTGCATTTTGGCGAATGAAAAGGGAAAATGGTTTGGCAGTGGTATAGGTGATATTTATGATATTCAGATCCCGTATAAAAAAAATGTGAGATTTCCTTACCCTGGCATATATTCTTTTACGTTCGAACAAGCAATGCGAACAGAAGAACTATCGCATGTTTATGATATTGGTTTACGAATTGAAAAAACAAAACAAAAATAAAATCTGTTTTAGAATCGGATTTTATTAAAAATGTCAAATATCAAAAGACAAAATACAAATAAAACACAATCTCAAAATTTTAAATCTTCAAAACTGTTTGTTTAATTTTGACGTAGTCATCTGCCAAAGGCATGCCCATGGCACCTTTGGGAGAATTTAGGTAATTGAGTATTGATATTTGGAATTTAATTGTTATTTGTAAATTGTCCGAAGGACTCCCTTGGTGATTTTTGGTGCTTTATATTGAAATTTACGATACTTTCAACACAAACATTTAATAGTCTTAAATAGAGGTGGGAAAAAAAAAGCTTAAACGTTGGGTTGAAATGGAAGCTTTCGAACATGTTGTTCAACCAGGGTTCGAGGAAGTTTATAAAAAAGATTACTATCTGAAAGGGAAATGGGCTAATAAGTTTTTTGGCAATATGAATCCGGTTATTCTTGAGCTTGGTTGTGGGAAAGGTGAATATACAATTGCCCTTGCCAGAAAGAATCCACAAAAGAGTTTTATCGGGGTTGACATAAAAGGAGCCAGAATGTGGCGTGGTGCAAAAGATGCTATGGATGAGCATTTGAAAAATGTTGCTTTTCTCCGAACACGGATCGAATTAATCAATTCCTTCTTTGGTACAGATGAAATTAGTGAAATATGGCTTACTTTTCCTGATCCGCAGTTAAAAAAACGGCGGAATAAAAAAAGACTAACCTCCCCGCGGTTTTTGAACGTTTATAACCAATTTCTTAAAACCGGAGGAATAATTCATTTGAAAACGGATAATGCTGTTTTGTATCACTATACACTTAATCTGATAAAGAAAAACCAACTCGAAATCGTTAAATCATCTGAAGATTTATATAATGAGGATGAGGTAACCAATGATTTAGCCATAAAAACCCATTATGAAAAACAATTTTTATCACAAGGGGAGAAAATATATTATTTGAGTTTTAAACCGGCAAAAAAAAATCCCATTTTAGAACAAGATGAAAGAAAACGGATTCTTTGAAGAAGTATTTAAGGTTACCCGGTTAATACCTTCCGGAAGAGTAACAACATATGGTGCTATAGCGAGATATCTGGGTACAGGGCAATCAGCCCGCGTTGTCGGATGGGCCCTGAATAATTCCAATTATTTTGAATCATTTATACCCGCTCACAGGGTCGTTAACAGAAAAGGCTTGTTAACCGGAAAACATCACTTCGGTAATGTCAACACAATGAGGCAATTGCTTGAAAATGAAGGTGTCCGAATTGAAAATGATTTGATAATGAATTTTGAACAGCATTTTTGGAATCCTGGTAAAGAATTAACATGAAAGCTGTTACGTTATAGTTAAATAGCGTCTGTCCATTAAGTCATTGTATTAAAAAAAAATCAAAAAACAAATACCAAATATCAAAATTCAAAACATATTTGTTTGGTATTTAGTGTTTTGGAAATTGAATTTTACCTGCCCTGTGAAATTGCAAAGCAATATTTTACAGGGTAAATAATTTGGTGATTGTCCGAAGGACTCCTTTGGACAAAAAAAAACAATACTAAAATAATTTCTTTATATTCATTTTTTGAAATTTGATTTACAAATAAATCTCAGATTCCAATTTTATAAAAATTCTCCAATTACCTGTATATGTGTTTTGAATTTAATTAATTGAATCATTTGGAATTTATTTGTGTTTTGTAATTTGTAATTTGTAATTTGTAATTTAAAGTTATATTTGCACCTTTAATTTAGATTAACTAAACATAAAGAATTGGTTTAGATGATGGCTTATTCTGAAGAACAAATATTAAATGCCCTCCGAAGAGTAAAACACCCTGAAAAAAGCGAGGATATTGTTTCATTAAAGATGATCGAAGATTTAAAGATAAAGGGAAATGAAATCAGCTTTTCACTGGTGTTTTTGAAGTCGCAAGATCCTTTTGTTAATTCTATAAAAAAGACATGCATTAAAGCCATATCAACTTATGTTGACAAAAAAGCCGGTGTTAGCATAAATACGGTTATCAGAGGTAAAGCACCACAGGAGAAAAAAGAGATTTTACCAGGGGTAAAGAATATTGTTGCTATAGCATCGGGAAAGGGAGGTGTTGGTAAATCCACTGTTGCTGTCAACCTGGCTGTATCTCTTGCAAAGATGAATCACAAGGTGGGACTGATAGATGCTGATATTTTTGGTCCTTCTATTCCCAGAATGTTTGATGTTGTAAATATCCGCCCGAAAGTTCACCCCATAAATGGAGTTGATATAATTATTCCGGTCGAGAAATATAATGTTAAACTTCTTTCAATCGGATTTTTTATTAATCCTGATGATGCGCTGGTATGGCGTGGACCCATGGCAACCAGTGCACTGAAGCAACTAATAAATCAAGCCGATTGGGGAGAGCTGGACTATTTACTGGTTGACCTGCCTCCGGGAACGAGCGATATCCATTTAACCCTCGTACAGGAAGTGCCTGTCACAGGTGTAATTATTGTAAGCACACCACAAGAAATCGCACTGGCTGATGCTATTAAGGGCATATCTATGTTTACGGGAGATAAAATCAATGTGCCCATTCTGGGCCTGGTGGAAAACATGGCATGGTTTACTCCCGCTGAATTACCGGATAATAGATACTATATTTTCGGGAAAGAAGGTTGCGAAACTCTTGCAAAACAATATAATGTACCATTACTTGGTCAGATACCCATTGTACAGAGCATTTGTGAAGGTGGAGATAACGGTATACCTTCTGCTTTGGATGAAGGATCCATTGTTGGGAAAGCCTTTCTGGAATTGGGGGAAAAGGTTATTGTACAGTTAGACGCAAGAAATAAATTAAAACCACCTACAAAAAAAGTTGAAATAAAACACCACATTAAATAATTTTAAACGAAACATTATGGAAACGACGGAAAAAAATAAATTATTCGACAAAATCAATTCCGCATTAAATCAGGTGCGTCCCTATTTGCAAGCCGATGGAGGTGATATATCGTTGATAGATATTTCGGATGATTTTGTGGTGAAAGTGAAACTAACGGGTGCATGTCAGGGATGCCCCTTTAGCTATCAAACGCTTAAATCGGGTGTGGAACAAGCTTTGATAAGAGAAGTGCCTGAAATTAAAGAAGTGGTGTCAGTGGATTAATAATTCTTTTACATAATCCTTTATTGAAATTTTGAAGGGCTAGTAAGCCCTTTTTTGTTTGATTAAAACTTTGTTGCGTAGAGGAATAAAGGACATAGTTTCAGAAATTTATTAAAAAAACCTTAATTTTCAGGTTTCATAAATAATTAGTCTACAGTCGGCAGCCCACAGTCCGCAGTCTACAGTTGGCAAAGATCTGTTTGTTCAAATATTGATGAAGGATATCGTAAACGTCTGTATGAAGCCCATTTGGTAAACAAGATTTCTGATTCAGATATGAAAAATACCGAAACCCAGGTTTGGCTTGATTTTGCACTTGCCTGTGAATATATACCAAAAGAAATTTTTGATGATTTCAATAAACGATCTGAAGAAATCGGACGATTACTTAATCACATGATTCAAAATCCTGAAAAGTATAAATAGCCCAGTCTTCAGATTGCCGACTTAAAAATGCAAAGTATAATGAAACTAGCCATTATCAAGCCATAAACATTAAAATTCCGATACATATCAAATAAAGAAATATACTTTTCTACAAAATATGTTATTAATTTCCCAGTTAATGCTTTAGATAATTTTACTGGCTTGAGCTTCAGGAAAATTCAATATGGTTTCTTCTGTTTAGTGCTTGTTATCAGCTTTACCGGTTGTTCGGTAGAAAAGAATACCAGCGTGAGCAGGGCTTATCATAACCTCACGTCTCATTATAATATATATTTTAATGGAAAGGAGAGTTTCAAAAAGGGGGTTAGAAAGGCTGAGAGATCATTTATCGATGACTATACCAAAATTTTGCCCATCTTCAGGTACACAGACGAAAATATTGCCGAACAAATTTCACCCGAGATGGACCGGACTATCCAAAAAGCCTCAAAAGTGATAACCCTCCACTCAATTACTGCCAAACCGGAAAGAAAAAAAGGAGCGTTAACAGAAAGAGAGAAAGAATTTTATAATCAATCCGAATATAACAAATGGGTTGACGACAGCTATTTATTAATGGGCAAGGCTCAATTCTATAAGCATGATTTCATAATAGCTGTTAATACATTCAGGTTTATTCTAAAAGAAGCTCTGGATGAGGATGTAAAATATGAAGCTTATGTTTGGCTGGCAAGAGCTTTCAACGAAATGAAGAAATATAGAGACGCGCAGGAAATTCTTGATATGCTTGAAAATGAAGACAATTTTTCAAAGAAAATCCTTGTTGATTTGTCTTCTACATATGCTGATTTTTATTTGAAACAGAGTGATTATGTACGAGCCATTCCGAAACTGACCACTGCAGTTGAAAATGTTTCACAGAAAAAACTTCATTACAGATTTGCCTTTATTTTAGCGCAACTCCACGAGGAAATTGAGAATTTCGATGATGCATACAAATATTATGGATATGTTATAAAAATGAATCCACCTTATGAAATGACATTCAATGCAAAAATAAACCGTGCGGGTTCGTTTGATATATCTAGTGGCAATGTTGAGGAGATTAAAATTAAAAAGGAATTACAAAAAATGCTAAAGGATGAAAAGAATGTCGATTATCATGACCAGATATATTATGCATTAGGACAAATTTACATCAAACAGGAAGATATCAGTACAGCTGTTGATTATCTAAAAAAATCTGCCAGTTCAAGTATTTCAAATAACATTCAAAAAGGGATCTCTTATTTAACCCTTGCAGATATTTACTTTAAGAAATCAGAATATCCATTGGCTCAGGCATATTATGATAGTACAGTTTCGATGCTTACAAATGACTATCCTGATTATGATATAATTGAAGCTAAATCGGAAAACCTTAATGATTTGGTGAAACATTTAAATACAGTAGAGTTGGAAGATAGTTTGCAAAGGTTGTCTAAAATGGAAAATGGTGAATTGCTGGCTTTGGTGGACGGAATTATAAAAAAAATAAACGAGGAAGAACGATTGGAAAGGGAAAAACAACTCGATCAGCAATACAACACCATGCAATATTATCAAAATGAAAGGAGGTTCAGGGACAATATTCAACCCGGTGGAGGATGGTATTTTTATAATACCTCTACGCTTGGTTTTGGACGGAATGAGTTTAAACGGAAATGGGGGAATCGTAAATTAGAGGATAATTGGAGAAGAAAAAACAAAGAGATGGCTAGTTTATTGCAGATACCTGATGAAGAAATTTTGGAAGAACAGGATACGGGTAATGGTCAGGGAAAGGAGATAAATAAGAAATCACGTGGTTATTACTTGAAAAATATACCACGAAATGATTCAATGATACAAGTTTCACATCAAAGGATTGCTTTTAGCTTATACAATATCGGACGGATGTATCAAAACCAGTTAAAGGATTATGAACGAGCAATAAAAGCATTTGAAGAATTAAATGAACGATACCCCGAAAACGATTACCTGCTTTCATCTTACTATCATCTTTATGAATCGAACCAAGCCAGATCAGACGAACAAATGGCTATCCATTACAAGAATCTGATTTTATCCGGATTCCCTGAAAGTGAATTCGCCAGGCGATTATCCGATCCTGACTATTATTCAAAAATTAAGGAACAGGAAGACAAAATAAAATCCTTTTATGAAAATACCTATACCAAATATAATAATGGATTATATGCTGAAGTAATTTACAATTACGATTACGCGACTGCTAATTTTAAAGAGCATGAACTGTTACCCAAATTTATGCTTTTAAAAGCCTTGTCGGTAGGAAGAACCAGTGACATCAGGACTTTTAAAAATGCTCTTAATGAAATTATCGTAACTTATCCGGGAAGTGAGGTGATTAACATGGTAAACGAGATTATTGCGTATTTAAATCAATCCCATCCGGTATTAATAGAAGAGGAAGAAGAGATTCAGGCCCGGGAGATTTATTCATTTGAGGATAGTACATCTCATTATTTTGCCCTGGTGGTTGAAAAAGACAAAGTGGATATGAATCAATTATTATTCTTTATTATCAGTTTTAATATCGATTTTTATACTTCGGAGGATTTTATTACGGAAGGTGAAATGCTGGACGACGATCACCAGATTATTACCGTTAAACAATTCGTTGATGAAAAAGCTGCTATGGAGTATTACTCAAAAATCAAATCAGACCCGGAAATCCTGGCCGGGTTATCAAACACCGTTTACGATTTTTTTGTCATTTCAGATAAAAATTTAAAAACACTTCACGAGGATAAATCCGTAAGCAAATATTTAAAGTTTTTCAAAAAGCAGTATCTTAGATAACGATTTTACTAATCTCTTTGCTTTTTAATTTTACAATTTTCCTTTAATAACATCCTGGTATGAGGAAAATAAGGATCTTATGGACAGATGATGAGATTGATGTTCTCAGATCTCATATTTTATTTTTGGAGGAAAAAGGTTATGAGGTAGTTACTGCTAATAACGGAGATGATGCAATTCGTTTGGTTAAAACCGATGCGTTTGATATTATTTTCCTTGACGAGCATATGCCAGGGCTTAGTGGTCTGGAAACCTTATCCGGAATAAAAACCATAACACCCGGAACTCCTGTTGTAATGATTACCAAAAGTGAGGAAGAAGATATCATGGACGAAGCCATAGGGGCCAATATAGACGATTACCTTATAAAACCGGTTAAACCAAACCAGATTCTGCTATCCATTAAGAAAAATATCGATTTTAAAAGATTAATTACCGAGAAAACAGCCATAGCATATCAGGCAGAGTTTGCTAATATTAGTATGCTGATAAAGGAGACTCGTACCTTCAACGATTGGGTTGAGGTATACCGAAAGTTAGTGTATTGGGAATTGGAACTCGATAAACCGGACGATCGTGGAATGGCTGAAATTTATAATATGCAATTAGCTGAGGCAAACCATGAATTTTCCAGGTTTATTAAATCAAATTACTTTTGCTGGTTCGATGAAAACAATGAAGATAAACCTTTAATATCACCGAATATTTTTAGTCAAAGGGTTTTCCCAATTCTTGAAGAAGGGAATAAGGTTTTTTTAATTTTGATGGATAATCTCCGGTTTGATCAGTGGAAAATCATCTTTAACGATATTCAGGAATATTTTCGAATAGAAAAGGAAGAAATATACTGCAGTATTCTGCCTACAGTTACACAATATGCAAGGAATGCTATTTTTTCCGGCTTAATGCCACTTGAAATTGGAAAGATATATCCGGATCTGTGGATAGATGAGGATGAGGAAAAGGGCAAAAACCTGTATGAAGAGGAATTGTTAATCCGGCAAATGAAAAGGCTGGGGAAAAAGTATAGTCTGTTCTATGAAAAGATTAATAAATTATCACAGGGAAAAAAATTAATTGAAACCATTGGAAATCGTTTTAATAATCAACTATTGGTGGTTGTTTACAACTTCGTGGATATGCTGTCACATGCGCGGACCGAAATGGAGAT
>Ga0209986_10003465_pt1 | contig 13815 bp, 10 predicted proteins | sample BlataG_FD_183168 | JGI IMG/M metagenome (GOLD analysis project Ga0209986, IMG submission 183168) | Deep subsurface microbial communities from Black Sea to uncover new lineages of life (NeLLi) - Black_00105 metaG (SPAdes) (version 2) | ecosystem: Environmental > Aquatic > Marine > Oceanic >...
AATCCAGCTGCTAGTGCTCAGGGCGTCGGAACGGCAGAAAGTCTTGCCGGCTAACTCCGAGATATCCTCGATACCGCTATCGGCACGCACGAAGATCTGGCCGTTGTAGGTTGGGCTGCCATAGCGAGTGGAAATCAGCTCGGCTTCGGCGCAGCCTCTGTCGGCCGCCAGGATATAAGCGAAGGTCGACAGCGAGCCTAGATGGGCTTTGGGCGGATCGCTGCACATGGCCTCGATCGCGCCAGCGACTTCTGTGGCTACAAAGGTCTCGATGACCAGACCGGTTTCCTCGAAGATCAGGTTGGCCACAGATGCAGCTCCTGCGGTAACCCGCTCCATCTCGCCTGAAGGTACAAACACCCAGATGATCGGGTTCTCCTCGGTGCCGAGCTCGGCCTCCTTGGCACAGGCACCAAGCAATACGGCACCAATGAGAAGCGCACTCAGAATTGCAGGAATGAGAAAGCGATTCTTATACATTGTAGTTCTTCCTCCTCAGAATAGGGTAAAAAAAATAAGATGGATCATTTGATGGTTTGTGCACTGGCATTTGCGCTTAAATTCTCACCTCCTTCCCAGCAACTATAAGCTATTTTATCTTAGCGCGATTCTTGCTCGTGCGCAAGGAATTCGCAAACCTTGTATGTTTCTCTGGCGGCGGTTAAAATTTCCCTGCTATGAAAAATCAACATTATCAGCAAGCACTCGACTACTTATACAGCTTCATCGATTATAGTGTAGAGCGCACTTACCGTTACTCGGCTGACACGTTCGACCTGGATCGGGTACGCGACTTGTTTCAGGTAGTGGGTAATCCTCAAGATCGGTATAACTCAGTACACATCGCTGGAACCAAAGGTAAGGGTTCGGTTTCGGCCATGATTGCCTCGGTGTTGCAGGCCGCCGGCTACCGAACTGGCCTCTATACTTCGCCCCATTTACAACATTTCACTGAGCGTATCCGCGTCGATGGTCAAGAGATACCTAAGTCTGAGGTCGTTCGGCTGGTAGAAATTCTCAAACCCCATATAGAGGCCATTCAACATCTGACCGTTTACGAAATCATCACCGTACTAGGATTCCTGCACTTCGCTGAACAAGAGGTCGAGTGTGCGGTGGTTGAAGTTGGGCTTGGCGGACGTCTGGACGCCACCAACGTGCTCAATCCACTCGTCTCGGTGATCACCTCACTTTCGTATGATCACATGCACCTTCTGGGTGATAGCCTTTCAGACATCGCCCGCGAGAAGGCGGGGATCATCAAACCCGGCGTGCCGGTTGTATCCGCCCCTCAGCAGTTCGAAGCAGAGCGAGTGGTCGAGCAGGTCGCTCATTCACTGGAGGCTCCCCTAGTGCTTGTCGGTCGTGACTGGCTTTACTCCCCAGGGTCTCACGATCTGAATGGGCAGAGTCTGTATGTGTGGTCAGCGGCTGAGCAGCCACTGATGGACGCGTATGTTGAATCGGCTGGGGGGGAGGAGTGGGTGCCACCTCGGTATCAGATCCCGCTTCTTGGCCATCATCAGGTTGTCAATGGCGCCGTGGCATACGCCGCCCTGCAAACAATTGGAGAGCAAGGACTGGTGGTGAATGAAGAGGCCGTCCAAGAAGGGTTCCGGGAGGTCTACTGGCCAGGCCGTTTCCAGATCCTTTCGCGCTCGCCAACCGTAGTAGTCGACTCAGCGCACAATCGCGATTCCGCCCTCAAATTGCGAATCGCGTTGGATGACTACTTTCCCGGTCAACCGGTAACACTGATCTTCGGCGCTTCCGCAGATAAAGATATTTCAGGTATGCTGATTGAACTCTTGCCCCGTGTCTCACGGTTGATCGTCACTCAGGCGGTTCATCCGCGAGCGGCTGCTCCGGATGAACTTGCTCATATGGCACATACTCATGGTTTGCGGGTGGAGGTGGCATTGCCTGTCTCAACCGCGCTTGACAGGGCTATGACTAAAGCGAGACCAGGAGAAGTTATAATCGCTGCGGGAAGTTTATTTGTCGTTGGAGAGATTCTTGCAGCGTGGGAGAGGTTGGGGCAGCCGACCGTATAAAGGTTTGAAAAAAGGATCCGATGATGGATTATTGGGGCAATTGGCCTCATCTGCCGGCAGAATGGAGCCGCGCGGTAAGCCGTCGAGCAGATGAGCTTTATAACATCAACCAAGCCACCTTGGACGAGGAGGGTCTTATCGAATGCGCGGTGCTCCCATTGCGAGATGTGGTGCTCTATCCGAACATGATCACCCCCCTATTTGTCATCCATGAGCCGACGCTGAGAGCTATCGAGCATGCCGCCCTGACTAATGAAACCATGATCGCCATCGCTCAGCTCGACCAAGAGGTTGAAGAGCCAATCCCAAGCGATCTGCATGTCGTAGGCACTGAGATCGCCGTCGGTCGATTGATGCATATTCCTGATGGATCGACTTCAGTCCTCACCCAGGGTCGTCGCCGTGTTCAGGTGGTCGAATTTGTTCAAACCGAACCTTATATGCGCGTTCGAGGACGACCGATTGATGAGGATGTTGAGTGTACTAAGGAAACTCTAGCCCTGATGAGGGTTGTGCTGACTCTGTTTGAAAAATGTGTCCAACTCAACCGCAGCCTGCCTGAGGAAGCCTATGTCTACGCAGTCAATATCGAGGACCCCGCTTGGCTTGCTGATTTGATAGCTTCAGCCATCAGTCTGACGATTTCTGAACGCCAGGCAATGTTGGAGACCTTCGATCCAATTGAACGCTTGCAGCGGACAAGCGTACTGCTTGGCCGGGAATTGGCCGTCCTGGAACTAGAAGATCAGATCCACAACCAGGTGCAAAGCGAGGTCGATAAGTCGCAACGAGAGTTGTATCTGCGTGAGCGGATGAAAGCGATCCAAACCGAGTTGGGTGAGACGGATCTGTGGACACAAGAGATTAATGAGCTACGCGAACGGGTCCAGCATCTAGAACTTCCTGAGGAAGTAGAACTTAGGGCTTTGAAGGAGATCCAACGGCTCACCCAAATGCCTCCAGTATCCCCCGAGGTCAGTGTTATCCGGACCTATCTAGATTGGCTGATGGGGTTGCCTTGGTCTCACGCCACTCAGGATAATCTCGATACTCGGCATGTGGCTGAGGTTCTAAATAGTAAGCATTACGGACTGCAAAAGGCCAAAGAACGTATATTGGAATATATTGCGGTTAAAAGCCTTGCCCCAAGGGAGCTGCGCCAGCCGATTTTATGTTTTGTTGGACCACCAGGTACAGGTAAGACGTCGCTGGGTCAATCGATCGCCGAGGCGCTGGGTCGAGAGTTCATTCGCATTTCCCTCGGAGGGATCAGAGATGAAGCGGAGATTCGTGGACACAGGAAGACTTACATCGGTGCCCTTCCTGGACGAATTCTGCAAACAATGCGTCGATCGGGGACTGTCAACCCTTTGTTTATGTTGGACGAAATCGACAAGCTTGGCCATGATTTTAGAGGGGATCCCGCCTCATCGCTGCTCGAAGTCTTGGATCCTGAACAAAATCATTCATTTTCCGACCATTATCTGGAACTTCCCTATGATCTTTCTAAAGTGATATTTATTACGACTGCCAATACCCTTGAAACTGTTCCACCAGCACTAGCCGATCGCTTGGAGGTAATTAATTTTACCGGCTACATCGAAGAGGAGAAGCTGTTCATCGCCCGAAAGTTCCTAGTGCAGCGCCAGTTGGAGCAGAATGGTTTATTAAAAAATGAGCTAACCTTCACCGAAGGAGCTATACAGAGCATCATCCGTGAGTACACCTGGGAAGCTGGTGTGCGGAATCTGGAACGCGAGATTGGAAAAGTCTGCCGTAAGGCGGCTCGTCGTAAGGCTGAAGGGAAAAAGGTGCCCCGACGGATCACACCAGGTAGTCTTGATAAATTACTTGGACCACCTCAAATCATTCCTCACGAAGCCGAAGTTGAGGACCAAATTGGCGCGGCTACAGGTTTGGCTTGGACGGAGAACGGAGGCGATTCGCTGATCGTTGAGGCTCTTTTGGTCGAAGGTAAAGGTAACCTTCAGATCACAGGGCAAATCGGCGATGTAATGCAAGAGTCAGCCCAAGCAGCATTGAGTTACATAAAATCACGCGCTGAGGACCTAGGAATCACCCCTCGAATTTTCGAAACGATCGACATTCACATACATATCCCTGAGGGGTCGATCCCAAAGGATGGCCCCAGCGCTGGAATTACGATCGCAACCGCGCTGGCCTCCGCTCTCACAGGACGACCCGTACGGCGAGACGTAGGGATGAGCGGTGAAATTACTCTGCGAGGGCGAGTGCTCCCCATTGGTGGTGTGCGCGAGAAAGTGCTCGCAGCTTATCGGTTAAAGATCAAAGACGTGCTCATCCCAGCCAAGAATGAGAAGGATATGGTAGAGCTCCCTCGTCAGGCACGGACCACTATGAATATCCACTTAGTCCAGCATATGGACGAGGTACTCGAAATGGCCTTGCTTCCCCAATCCGAGCTGGTGCCTTAGGGTGCTGCCGTCGAACAAGTCTCATCTAGTCAGGATGTATCTACAAAGCCTGGATGCGCCGGTATTAGATCGATCATGTTCGGTCAAACCATAACCAGGGCTAGAGTTATCGATTGATGAAATACTGCAGCTATCGATACAATAGAATCCGAACCATGTTTGGTCTGTTGGCGTTGATCATTGTGCTCACGGCTTGTACACAAATTTGGATCCCGGTCGAAACCAGAATTATCCCCTCGCCCTCAGCACCAGTTGAGACGCCAGAGCGATCTACACCGACACCAGATGAAGAAGCTAGCGGAGTGAATTACGCCGTCGTTTGGGTAGAGGCGGAGGAAACCCTTGCTGTGACAAAACCAGCTGGGATTTCCGGCATGGTCGTCAGCGAGTTGGCGCATGGTCAGCGTGGGATCCAACCAACTGGTGGTAGCACACGGCTAGGAAGTTCTACTTGGGTCGAGATCAATATTCCCGGTGGGGGAGTTGGATGGGTAAACGCATGGAATCTGACCGAAAATGTATCGGCAAGCGACTTCTGCCAAGACAACAGGGTAAACTCTCTGCTGGATGATATTAATCGAGCGTTGGTAGACGAAGATGGGGAGTTGCTGGCGAGATTGGTCAACCCCGAACGCGGTTTGACTCTACGCCATGATTGGTGGAACCCTGAGGTATTAATTTCACCGGATAAAGTCCATGGTTTATTCTCAGATCTTTCAGAGGTGGACTGGGGTGTCCTGAGCGGTAGCCAATTTCCTATTCGTGGCTCGTTCCGTCAGATTATTGTCCCCCAATTAGAGGACGTCTTTACGAGTTCGCTGGAAATAGCTTGTAACCAAATGATTACTGGGGTGACATCCCAGCCAGCGATATGGCCGGAGTGTTTCAACAACATGAATTTCTATGCCTTCCACCGACCATCTCCGGAAGGCGGCAACCAATTTGATTGGCGCACTTGGACTATAGGTATCGAGTACGTCAACGGCCAGCCGTACCTCTCGGTTATGATCCAATATCGAGGGGATATATAACTTGAGCCTGCGGAAATAAGGATCCGCTAGCAGTTAAAGGTATACCATTTCCTTTCACCTGCTGTGTATTAAAACACAAGCGGGTAATTATGAGGGTGATGTTTATCGCTTGGTCTTATGTTCAGATAAAGTGTTGAGGAGCTCTATCAGGCGAGAGGTCCAATCGGTCTCCCCAGTCTGGGTAAGCCAAAGGCCGCGTTTGCTATAGCGTACATCTTTCCCGAGAGAGGGAATAACAAAACCAGTTCGATCTTGTGGTAACTGTAACAGGATCTGTTTGTTTTCCATCGAGATCGCTTCAACACCGGCTTTAGAGGCTAGAAGCCTAACTCGCAATTGATAGAACAGATTCTCTATTTCAGGTGGGATGGTCCCGAATCTGTCGGCAAGTTCCTCGGCGAGGGATTCAATCCCCTTCATGGTCCGCACTTGTGCCATGCGTCGGTAAAGTTGTAAACGCAGATCGCGGTTCGGTATATAGTCGGAGGGGATGACGGAGGGAAGTGGCAGTTCAATTGTCGCTGGAAGTAGTTCCACCATATGTGGTAGTCCCACCGGTTCAGGGATTTCATGGTCGTAATCTGCTTTGAGGTACCGTACTGCCTTGGCTAACAAGCGGGTATAAAGATGGAAGCCGATAGCGGTAATATGGCCATGTTGGCGAGTACCGAGGATATCGCCTGCGCCTCTGATCTCCAGATCACGCATTGCAATTGCATAACCTGCTCCTAATTGTGCGTGTTCGGCGATCGTCTCCAGGCGGTAAAGAGCTTCGTCGGTTGCCTTGAATCTTGGGTGGCGGAAAAAGTACGCATAACCTTGAGCAGCACCTCGACCGACACGTCCCCGTAATTGATAAAGTTGAGCCAGGCCAAACCTATCAGCTCTATCCACAATGAGCGTATTAGCATTGGGAATATCGAGACCAGATTCGATAATCGAGGTGCTCACCAATACATCAATCTCTCCGCCATTGAATCGCTCCATCACGGAAGCTAGTTCTTGTTCAGGCATCTGACCGTGGGCGACAGCCAAGCTGGCTTCAGGAACAAGGTGCTCGAGTCGCCGCCGCATGGGTTGGATCGTTTGCACTCGATTGTGCACGAAAAAGACCTGACCACTACGGTCCAGCTCACGTAGCACAGCCTGTCGGATAAGAGAGGGGTCGTATGGACCAACATGGGTGAAGACGGGCAGTCGTTCCTCAGGTGCGGAATTTATGGTAGAGATATCACGCGCTCCGGTAAGAGCCATATACAACGTACGAGGGATTGGCGTAGCGGTCAAGGTGAGGACATCGACCTCGGTTCTCATCTTCTTGAGATATTCTTTATGGGTCACGCCGAAACGCTGCTCTTCGTCAATCACTAATAAACCGAGTTTACCTAATTCCACGTCCCGCTGGAGCAGGCGGTGGGTACCGATGACAATATCAATCTCACCCGAAGCGAGGCGCTTCAGGATATCTACGACTTCTCGCCGGCTCCGGAAGCGGGAGAGCATCTCCACCTGGACTGGAAACGCAGCCAGCCTACGATGGAAGGTGTTGTAGTGTTGCTGAGCCAACACAGTGGTGGGAACGAGAATGGCAACCTGCATCCCATCCATGACTGCTTTGAAGGCTGCCCTTAGAGCGACCTCCGTTTTACCATAACCGACATCACCGCAAATTAGTCGGTCCATCGGTCGATTGAGCTCCATATCGCGCTTTACTTCTTCCAAAGCCTGAATCTGATCCACAGTCTCTTCGTAAGGGAAGGAGGCTTCAAGTTCCCCTTGCCACGGTGTATCGGATGAGAAGGCATGGCCGCGGATAGTCCGTCTTTGGGCATATAGCTTGAGAAGGTCACGAGCGACCTGTTCTACAGCTTTAGTTGCCGTTACTTTAACCTGCTCCCACTCTTGAGTGCCTAATCGCGAGGGTTTGGGTTGCGAGCCATCGGCTCCGATATAGCGTGTGATTCGGTCGGCTTGGTGAATAGGGACATATAATTGGTCCCCGCCATCATACTCAATTAGCAGGAACTCACGTTGCAGGCCGTCAAGCATGCGCTCTACCAGCCCACTGAAGCGTCCGATTCCATAATCGATATGAACGACCCAGTCGCCGGTATGCAGATCGGCGTAAGCTAATTCTGGGGCAGCCGCGACCCGGCGACGACGCGGGCGGGGTCGAGGTTTAGCCCATCCGAAGATCTCAGTGTCTGTCACCAAGTTAATGCGTTCCCCATCTGGTGGATCAAGCACCCATCCCTCAGAGAGCGCACCGTGAACAAAGTGGAGATCACCCGGTGTAAGATTAACCGGTAGCTCTTCTAATACCGGACGCGGCATATCGGTTTCCGACCAGAGTTCAGACAGGCGTGGCGCTTGCCGACTGACGACCACAACCGTCTCGTGGCTTAGAATCCTTTCGATCAAATTATCCATCAGAGGACGCAATTGACCGCTGAAGCGAGGACCGGGGGCAAAAGAGTCAGCTAGTTGGATCTCATCTAGATCGATCTTGGAAACACTGCCCAAATCGATGGTGCGGTGTTCTGAGAGCAAATCATTCAGTTCTACCAGGGTTAGGTAGGGTAGTGGAAAATCCTCAGGCAGTAGATCCGCCTGCTCCTGATCTTCCCTCAAGACGATGGCCTGTTCTTCTATCTCGCTCATCGCGTCTTCGATTGCCAGCTGATCGTCGAGCAATACGATTGCGTCGGATGGGAGGTAGTCGAGCAATCCCGTTGGTACCAGGTTCATCCAGGGAAGGAAATATTCAAGCAGGGGATCACGGACCGGCTCGTGGAGTGGATCACCAGGGGGAAGGAGGTCATCCCAGGTTTCTTGGTAGAGGTGAGGAAGTCCTTCACGCGCCGGTGTGAGAAGCACAAACTGCATATCTCCAGAAGATCGTTGGGAGGTAGGATCGAAGAGTCGCAGGGAGTCGAGTTTGTCTCCGAAGAACTCGATCCGTACTGGTTGGGGTTCGGCTGGTGGCCAGAGATCGAGGATCCCTCCTCGGCGGCTGAATTGTCCGGGTTCAGTAACTAGACTGGTGTGCGCATAGCCGATACTTACTAGTAGATTGACGAGTTGGTCGAATCGATAAGTTTCACCTGATTTTAACCAGCGAGAGTTGGCAAGGAATGTTTGAGGTGAGATGGTTCGGGTCATCGTGGCTCGGATGGCCGTCAGGATCAGCATGGGGCGAGTTGGTGATACGGAGTTGGGTCTCCCGGGTTGTCGGTCAGACGTGAGTTTAGTGAGGGTTGTCACCCGGTGGTGAATTGTCCTCGGACCCCAAGGGGATCGCTCGTAAAACAAAGGGTTAGGATCGGGGAAGGTCAGCAGATCCAATTCTGGGTCCCAGGCTGGAATTTCTTCGGCCAAAGTCAGCAACTGGTCGGCGCGCGGGAGGATCAGCAAAACTGGGCGTTGTAGGTCTCGGGTTATGGCTGCAGCCAGTGCCGGGCGTGTGGCGCGTGGCAGGCGAAGAGGATGAGGGATGGATCGGTCACTAGTCAAAGCTTGTAATAGACTGACATAGTCTGGAAGCGAACGAATGCGTGCGAGTAGAGGGGAGAGATCCATTGTCATACTGGAGTCGTGTTGCTGTGGGTCATCGCTGCCTGTATACCTTCCCGAATGAAGAGGCGGATACAATCTACCGCTTCACCTAGGATAACTTCTAGCATTTGGAGCTCATCCTGGCTGAAATCTTGGAGTACGTAATCAGCCGGATCCATCTTGCCCGGTGGGCGACCGATCCCAATGCGTAATCTGGGAAAAGCATCAGTTACCAATTGCTCGAATATCGACTGCATTCCCTTATGGCCAGCGGAGCCGCCGGCCGGTCGGAGTCGAATTGTGCCAAGGGGCAAATCGAGGTCATCATAAGCGACTATTAGGTTGGAGGTTGAGATGCGATAGAAACGTGTCAGCGGACCGACTGAACGGCCAACGTGATTCATAAATGTTTGTGGCTTAGCAAGGATGATCTTATGACCCTCGAAAGGACCGTCGGTAACAAGGGCCGAAAATTGATGTCGCGAGAATTTGAAACCTAGTTCAGCCGCCAACTGGTCGAGAAGCATGAAACCGACATTATGCCGGTTTAGGTTGTGTTCTTTCCCCGGGTTACCGAGACCGATGATCAGGTGGATTACCATCTGGCTCGTTTTCATCGCTGACCTCGTCTTTTTCTTTCACGACTCTGTTCTGAACGCCTATGAATGTGTCGCATGCGAAGAGTAGACCAGTGAAGCTGTAGGTACCGGCGAACGATGATGAAGCCACCCAATGACAACAAGCTCACCAAACATACGACCCCTCCAATAAGAAATGCCTGCATTACCCGAGACGACCCAATATTACTGGACGAGGGGATTTGGGTTGGAAGAGGAGTGTCAGTAGGTATGACCGGACTGGGACTGAGTAGTGCTGCCGGTTTCGTGGCTGCGGGTGTTTCGGTAGGGGTGGTGTTACGAATCCTAAGATCGCTGACGATAGCTTCTAGCGATTTTCCGTTCTCCAACCAAACTATCAATCGTAGTTGATAATTACCATCGGTGATACCTGTAGTGTCCCAGATGCCGAGCCTGCCATCGGTAACCGGAGTCTGAATAGGCTGCATTAAGGGGAACCATGTATCGGATGGGTTAGGTTGGTGAGCAAAGGAAAGTTCATAATAAACAAACGACGGATGAGCCGCCGAGCCTTCGATCGTGACCAAGCTGAAAATTGCCTCACCTTGCTGGGGGCGGGTGATATCGGCATAGCCCGGCGCCTGGGCTAGTGCAGAGGACGGCGTCATGATAGCGACGAGGATTGTTGAGATGTATATGATAGATCGCAGACGCGAGGGCATGGCGGGCACTCCGGAGCCGGGAAATTCCAATTTATTAGTTTAACATGCCAGTCATCATGGGTCAACGCACGGTTGACGTATTAGGCAACAGTCGGTAGAATTCGCGACAGAGAACTCGGGGCGTCCCCAACGACGTGGGGAGGCGCCCCGTTATTTCTGGATAAGCGAGGTCGAAATGGATGAGACCATTGCCAACCAGCCGCGTGAAGAGATAAAGGCTGAGGTCATCAACCTCAGTGGCGGCATTATCGACACCGTCGAATCTGAAAGGGTCTATATCACCCAGGGAGGCGCCAATCGGATTGTGGCCTCGGAGGTTGAATTACTCCAGGGAGGAGCAGCTACTATCCATGGCGAAACCGTCCATGTCGAGCGAGGCGCGGCGATAGCGGTGCGAGGGGGTGAAGTATCACTAGAAGACGGCAATGCTGGGGCTATTGTAGCTGATGGGTTAAGTATGACCGGATCACGGGTGGGTGTGGTAGTCGCTGGACAGGTCGAGATGGAGAATAGCCACGCGGTGATCCTATTAGCACGTGATGTTCACGGGTCGGTTGAGACAGTACTTGATACCCGAGGTGCGTTGCTAGCCGGTTTAGTATCAGGTATCTGTGTTGGACTGGTATTATCCGTTTTTAAGATGTTATCCCGACGTAGTTAAAAAGCGTTGCCGATCCTACTGGTGAACTCGAAAGAGTGAGGGTAACCAGGTGCGGTTGGGAGGCACTCCGGAGGAATGAAATATGAGTGAACTTATATTGAATGCAGAGCATAGAGAAGTGACTGGAAAGAAAGTCAAGGCACTTCGTCGACAGGGTTACTTACCCGCGGTACTCTACGGCGTAGGGATCGAGTCCATCCCGATAAAGCTTGATTTGAAAGAGGCGAGTAAGGTGATATCGGCTGCCGGTAGCTCCACATTGTTGTTACTTAAGATCGGCAAGAAGCAGCATCAGGTGCTGGTCCGCGACACACAACGCCAAGTAATTCGCAGAGGTCTGCAGCATGTAGATTTCCTTAAAGTAGCCATGGACGTTGCCATCCGCGCAGAAGTACCGATTGAATTTGTGGGTGAGGCTCCAGCTGTAAGAGATCTTGGAGGGGTGCTTGTTACCGAATTGATTGAGATCGAGATCGAATCATTGCCAGCCGATCTGCCGGATCGCATAACGGTAGATTTGGAACTTCTCGCGGAGATTACTGACACGATCACAGTTGGGGATCTATCATTTGGGGAGGGTGTTGAGGTTATAACAAGCCCGAACGATGTTATTGCTCGTGTGATCTACCAGGTTGAAGAGGAGATCGAAGAAGAGGAGCTGGAAGAAGTTATCCCAACCGAGGAGGAGCCTGAAGTAATCGAGCGCGGCAAGCTCGAGGAAGAAGAGGGGGAGGTCGCATAATAAGCATAGAATCTCCGCTGTTATTCACCCGGCTCACGCAGCAACTCAAGCAGACAGAGGGTGATCCGGGCTGTGGCACCCCAAATAACTTCACCCTCATAAGGTCGGAAGTAATGTATGGGTATAGTTGCATTTGATATCGGCGATTTCCATTGACGGATTTCGACATTACTAGGGTCAGCTAACCATTCTATCGGGACGCCGAAAACTGCAGCCACTTCCTCCCGATTTAGACGCAGGGGATATGGCCATGGAATCGTGCCCACAATGGGTGAGATGATGAATTGGGTGATTGTGGGAAACGAGGCCATAGTGCCGAGAATTTGTACATCTTCCGCTCGTATTCCTATCTCCTCTTCAGCCTCGCGTAACGCAGCTTGTTCTGGGCTCTCGTCTTGAGTCTCGATCAGACCACCAGGGAAGGAGACCTGACCGCGGTGATCTTCAACCGAGTCAGTGCGGCGGGTGAAAAGCACATACCATCCACCGTTCTCTTTATATAATGGCACCAATACGGCCGCTGGGCGACCCTCCCACTCAGACTGCGCTTTAGGCGGTCGGTGCGTCAGTCGTTGACGTAATAGATCCGGTACGTCTAACATGGAGGGGGATTAGCTCGTAGCATCCAGAATGCTACCGCAATAAACGCAACTCGCGTGATGCTCGTCAATCCAATCCACTTCATCGGGTATTAGATTACCACCACAACAATTACATTTTGTGGGCAAACGGGGCTGACTCCTAGGACTGAAGGCTGATGTTAGGGATAGACCATGTGTAGCCAAAATTCCTTGGATTTCATCCTCAATCTCCTTGGCTTGCTCAGTGAGTCCGAGGTTGCGCATTTCGGTGAGGACGCGATGGCTTACGACTGGCAAGCGTCGAAATTGCCCCATTATCCCCATTAATTTCAGACCAGTTTGCAGTGGTTGTATGCTCTTCTCGACTTCACCGGCCTCGATCCAAGCTCGACCGGCTTGCAGATAGAGTTGTGGCGCTCGTGGGAGCCCATGTTTCGATGCGTCCTCGGCCAGCTTATCGAAGATGGCGGCTGCTTGAGCTGCTTGTCCTTGTCCCATTAACTTATGAGCTCGCTTCAAGCTGCGAAGTGCCTTACGAGCAGCAGGGGGGAGATCTCGTGGATGACGCCATCCGGGTGGGAGAGGCTGCCTGCGTAGAGGGAAGGATCGTCTCCGAAATATCGGCATTGTGATCTCCTTTACTTGTACCTCAATTGCACTTTATAGATGATGTTTATCGTTTGGGTTTCGCCGGTGTAAAATCCGTATTACTAGCGTCGGTCTCCGGTTGAGGTTCTGGTATGATTGCTCGGGCGAATACCAAATAACCTGTGTGAGCGACCATACGGTCGGTTGGGCGGAGCCGCTCTGGCACGGGCTTGTAGAAGCGCAAGTATATCTCACAGACCTCCATCAGGGCGAAATCGTTGCGCTGAAGTGCATGAAGAAGAGCACTCACTTGATTAGTGGTGGGTAGGATTGAGCCAAATATCCCACCATTGCCGAGCGCAGCACGTGTTTGGGGCAGGTATATTTGAGGGGAGGGAAGGTCCAAGAAGAGTGCATCGACCTCTGTTTCATCAAAGTCCTCGGCTATGTCGTGCAGGCGAAACTCCACCCGGTCTTCTAGTCCGACTCGTTTGAGGTTACGATGAGCAAGTGCTTGCATGTCCTCTCGCTTATCGTATGAAATTACCTTTCCCTGTTGCCCCACCATCCAGGCCAGGGCAGTTGTCAGGGCGCCAGAGCCCGTCCCAGCTTCGACGACTGTCTTCCCAGGTCCAATCGACAGACGGAGAAGAATGTAACCGATGTCCTTGGGGAAGATGATTTGTGAGCGTCGCTTGATATTAAGTAATAGGTCTCGCAGTGTTGGCTCGAGTAGATAATAGCATTTGCCCAGATGGGTCCTGATCTCGGATCCCCAGGGGATGCCGATCAAGTCGTCATGCTGAAGGATCCCGTGATGGGTTTGGAAATCCTTCCCTGGCTCAAG
>Ga0209986_10003467_pt1 | contig 13807 bp, 6 predicted proteins | sample BlataG_FD_183168 | JGI IMG/M metagenome (GOLD analysis project Ga0209986, IMG submission 183168) | Deep subsurface microbial communities from Black Sea to uncover new lineages of life (NeLLi) - Black_00105 metaG (SPAdes) (version 2) | ecosystem: Environmental > Aquatic > Marine > Oceanic >...
CTAAAGAACCCTGCTTTAACTGAATTTCAGATTGTTCTCCTGTAAGATCAATTCTCTGGAATAAAGGGCTATCTTCTTCCGTAGCTAATAAATAAATTATCTCCACAGCTGCTACACCAAAAGGGTCATCCTCTGGTCTCACGAGCCGTACTAGGTCCCATCTAAGAGAAGAAGGAACTCTTCTTTGGTTGTCGTTAATTTCAAGGAATAAATTTGCCATTTCTACTTCTGAAAGACCAGTATGAATTAAGCAAGCGAAATTAGCCTCATATTCAGAAAATTTTTGTGCCCAAAGTCTATGTTGCCCATCTACTACCAGGAACCTGGTTTCTGGCATTATGACCAGTACCCCATTCTTATCCTGAATCTCATCATCGGTTGCTAGAACAATTGCATTTGGAAAAGTTCTCTTTTGGTCAAGCACGGATAAAGCTATTTGTCTTGCACGATCTTCCCTGACTACCCTCTGAAAGCCCATTTCTGGATCTTGAATTCGCCAAGAAGGGGTTGTTCGGGAAAGCAGCCATTTCCCAGAAATCGACGCCACAAAAATCCTCGGAGAGTCTTGCAATGTAAATCCAGTGAAGCTAATTTCATTATTGGACATAATTACCTTCTTATGGTTATTTGAATTCAAGGTTTGGGGAAAGTAACAATACCTCTTTCACTTTTTTGCGATTATTTGGATTTGCGGCTAATATGCTATATCGTAATATTTTAAAAGATTGGAAATTTTTATACATTTCTATAATAGGCATATGCCATGCATTGCTAACGATCACATAACAACCTTTTTCAGCTAGGTTATGTGCAACCTGTGAAAGCCGCTTCTGATCTTCCCAAGTAAACAATTGCTCATTATATTGACGAAAACCGTTTTTTGAATGAGATACAGTATATGGAGGATCTAAATATACTAAATCACCCTTGCTTGCTGTTGATAAAATTTTCTCAAAATCGCCAGCAAGTAACTTTACTGATTTCAATAAACTAGATATTGCATTGAGATGATTGTGGTCAAAAACCGTTCGTCCATTGTTTGAAAATGGGACATTAAATTCACCTTTTTTGTTCACGCGATATAACCCGTTCCAACATGTTTTATTTAGATAGATAAATTGTGCAGCTCTTTCCGTTTTTTTTGTGTATCGATTTGCCCTGATTCTATAATAGGTCTCCCGATCATTTCGCCATATCTCTAATTTCGAGATAACTTCTCTAGGTTTATCCCGTACTGCTTGATATGTTTCAATCAATTGACAATTTGAATCGCTTAGAACCGCACTTTCAGGCCCAAGAGCAAAAAAGAAAGAGGCTCCCCCTAAAAATGGTTCATAGTAAAACCGAATATTATTTGGTGAAATTCTTAGAAGCTTGTCGGTAAGCCATTGCTTCCCTCCAGCCCATCTTAAAAAAGGTTTCATTTTATAAATCGGATAGTACCCCTTTAAGTGTTGGTATGATAAACATGGTTGCAAAAATCGCTTTTATTATCCACCTATTGACTAGAACCAAGCTGATTTGGGGCATTTTCCTTTCCACCATACAAACTGCAAAGGCATCAACACTCTATAGGGGGACTTCCTAAAATCGTATGTTTTGGATAAATAGCATGGACAATTTGCATCATTATAATATGTTATTGATTCCTGACACTGATTTTTCGTTATTTTAATAACAATAGTTTTAGGAAGGGCTATACCATCTCAATTAGATACGTATGACCTCAATATCAGTGGTTGAGCTCGCAGTGCATCATCATCTGAGCGAATTCTGATCTCTGGATCATTCAGGTAGATCATTCATCTATTCCCACCATTATTAAACCTGCCCCCTGGCGATATACATTGAACCACTGGTGTTTTCGCAAAGCATCTACTGAAACATTGATGATAAATGGGAATAATTCAGGTAAACGAATAAGATCTTCATATGGAAGCTGTTCAACGCCTTTCGCTGTGAGGGCGCATTTCAACATCCAAGATTGAAGATCAAGGTTTGCGGATTCAAATTCTCGGTAGGTTGCCTTATAAGCATGTTTTGTGTCTGAATCAACCAAAACTTTCCAATCACGTAGTGAAGAGACGATTCTCTCGACGGATCGTTCCAAAGAGCCCAAATTCCCACGTTGTGCAATTAATGCTTTCTTTAAATTGCTAGTCGTAACTAGTTCTCCATAAAAACCCATTTTCCCCATTACGTTTGCACAATCTAGGAAAAATTTATAATAAAGAATAGTCAAGCCATAATGCAACCACAATCTTTCCGTTGGAATGACAGTATTTTTGAAGCATTCTGTGGCAAATTGATAAAGATCAGGATGTTGTTCTCCGTTTTTTAACCAGATATTTATAAGGATATCTATTGTTTTTCGTTTTGCTTCAACACCGGTTCTATCCTGTGACAGCACAGTATCCAAACGTTGTCTAATCTCGGCTGAATCAGAAGTTTCTATTACAAAAGACGCCGCCGCATCTAACCAATCTAATTTTACGTTCCGATTAAACCCAATATCTTTATCTATCATTATTTTTGTTAATCCAAGTTTATTGTTACTAAGGGAACTATAACTTCACTAATACTCAAACCGCCATGCGCAATAACGATTTCTCCAGGAGGGACAAATGCATGATTTTCTTCTGGAATTAGGGCATGAGTGTTTTCCGGAAGCAGACCGTCATCGTTCCAGATGATGGCAGGTGAAACCTTCTTTTGGTTCTGTTCAGCGAAGTTTCTATCAGTATACACCCTGGCTCTTTTGCTGCGGGTATATACTGTCAAGCCTTCTGAAATTGTGCCAAAACCACTGGCTTCTATGTGACCATGGTCACTGGTCAGGTAGATTGTAAATCCCAAGGATAGCATCTCCCTAATACTATTTTCTAGTGCAGGAGAATCTTTTTCCAGCCATATATTTAGAGATGCATAGAAGTCAGATTGACCCAATGTAGTGTTGTGCACAATATCATCAATTGCATTATCAATCTGGCAGACGATCTCTAATCGAGGTTTGTCAATCCAATCGGGCATTACTTTAGGATTATGCCTTTCATATATACAACTCTCTGCTGCAACATCTTCATTTAGCCAGAATGTTCTCCACTGTTTTGGTTCTGCTTGATTATTTCGGAGTGTATCTGTAAAGTCAATCGGACGTAATCCACTTATTAAAGATTGCCTTGAAATTGCTGTGATGGTGGGAATTTGAGCGAGTACATACTGATCTTTAAATTTCCAACTTGGATTGCGTTCCCGCCAGGTCTTGCTAATAACCTGCCAATCTGCCAGAGCCATACCATCCATGACAATCAAAGCCGTTTTTTTTAGGCTTTCTTTCCGGCGTTGGTATGCCATATAGTGGGGCACATGGAATAGGTGATGAGGTTTTGGTAACTTTTGAGTTGCCAAGGCTGAATAACGGTTGTGCAGCCAGCTTAAAAAAACCTTATTAATTAGCTTGGAGAATGTTTTATCTTCCTTACTGCCAGATGAATTGATCTGTGATAGTGCAGTGTATTCAGCCCAGATTTTAGCCAGGCTTTGCCACTGCTCCCAACGGTAAGCAGCTAATTCAGTCTCAGCGATATTTTCCAGAATCGCCCTGAGTTCATCTAAACGCAATTCATTTGGGTCTTCATTTGAGGCAAAAATTCCTGGCTGCGCCCAAGGAGGTATTTTGTGTGGTTCGAATATTTCGACAGGTGCTAGAATGCCCTGGCTAACGAAGTTCCCAACTTGATTTTGAAGATTTGAATCGTATTCGAAGTTGAGTGTGTATTCGGCTCTGCTTTCGCTAATGCTTTGTCCTGTTAGATTAACCAAATACCCATCCCATTGTTCTTGTATAAACCGATTAAAAGCGTCCTTGTTTTGAATGAGATCGCCAAGATTTGGAAGTTTGTTTGCAGCCTGGTGGCATTGCACAAAATCAAGGATCGATTCAGGCATGTTGTCCCAGCTTTGATGGTAGCTGTTCAACCAAATCACCCAATCATCCGCTGAAGCAATGGTTTTACGATCGAGATCGAAAACATGCCTGAGAACAAATTCCATCGTCCCACGATGCCCCAATCTTTTTGAAGGAGCCAGAGATTGGCTTAGGGCCCAGATTTGGTTTGGCGTTAGCTGCTTGAGTATAGGGTAGGCCAGGTTTGGGAAAAAAGTATTAAATCCAATGAAGACATGATGCCCCTGTTGCCAAAGATCAAAAGGGAGTGTGTTTAGGGAGTCTTCTGTTCGAACAATGATGGGATTATCTATCGAGAATGGTTTGGTATTTTCAACGCGATGGCGTAGATGAATGGGATCAGTTTCATAAATGAGAGTGAAATCACACTTATTTAGGGCAGCTAAGACACTCTCCTCGTTTAGCAAACCATCCGGGTCGTGGGCAAGAATTAGAGGATATGCTTTTTCTGGGAATAGCTTGAGTAGTATATTTAGCAAATTAATCCATCCTCAAGCTGGCATTGTCGTAGTACATTAACAGGTCAGGGTCTTCCTGTAAAACTGTTCCTGGCAATCTTTCCGCAATCTTGACAATTATTTCAAAATCCCTACGTTGCCAGGCATCTGCAAAGCCTGCCCGAACTGCCTCGGTTCGGAACTGCTTCAACCGCTTCTTTCCTTCAAGATACTGGTTGAATTCTCGCATTAAAGCTTTATTACGGATCTTTTCCAGGTCGCTGGCCTTATTGGGATCAGGCACATACCAACGTCCTTTTTCGTCTTGGAGGAAGTTCTGTTCTAGAATCTCTAATAATTCGGGGAGTTGTTCATGCTTTGCTCGTTGTAATTGCTGCAAGAACTGCGGCTGAATTTCTTGAGGTGTTTGTGGACGACCGCCAGAACTTGGATCAAGAAATTTTCTGAGCCACTGGATACCACTTTTCTCATCTGTAACAAACAAAGCCAATTGTGACACGTCCTTCGAGTTCAAACGAGCCTTGTCATATTCAGGCACCTGGTCCGGCAAAAAAAACATGCCATCTCGTTCAACATAGCGTTGGTGAAGACCGGAATAAAACGCTGCCGCAGAGGTAGGAACTGTGACGCCGCGTTGAATATGGAAAGCAACCATGCGGTCAAATAATAAAAACACCTGGCGCTCTGCTGAGACTTCTATTGTTGCATCTTTTCTAACCACAATAGGTAACTGTGCAAGATGTTGGCTAACAAAACTCCAAACCCCTTTCTCTGTTCCTGCATCATTAGAGAAGGTTTCTTCGAATTCACTAGCTGGTTTATAAAGAGATATCACCAAATCAAGTTTGACTGCTCTGGTAGTGCTAACTTGCTTGAAAGATCCTTGCTGTTTATCCAATACTCGAACATCAGCAACAACAAATTTTGCTGCTTGCAAGGATTCTTGAATTGAATTCCACACGGAGTTTCTAGAATTATGGAATTCAACAGTTGTCCATCTGCCAGGTTTGAGCACTCGATGAAACTCGTGAAAGCAACGCGTCATCAGATGCTGGTATTCCGGGAGTCCTTTTCGCTGATGTCTGCTTATGATTGCTTCTGAAGCTTGTGCGGTCTGGACCTTCAACAAGGTTTCTTGAATAAAGTTTACTTCGGAGTAAATAATATTACTCCCAAAGGGTGGATCGATAAAAATATAGTCAATCGAGGAATCAGGGATTTGCGAAAGGTCAGTGCTAGATTGTGTTGAAACGATGTGATTTCTTTTATTTGGAAAGTGATGCAATATTTTACGCAAGCGATTAAACTTTTTTTCAAGAGCCGTTACTACATTAACTTCTCTTTGTAATTTGGGGATATACAGAACTAAAGGTAACACTCCTTGGTAGGCACGACGCATTTTAGTCATAGATGTAGATAGGTTTACAACAACAGACCGGAGAAGATGTTTTACGTTTGGGGACGTTTGAAGCTTATCGATATAATCCAATGCTGCTGCTAATACCCATAAAGTACGCGTGTGGAAGAAATCAGACACCTTCCACATACCAGAATGGTAGCCTCTTCGCCACATATCTCCCCAACCAGCACTATTATTTTCTAAGTCCATCATCCAGTTGTCTGGGTATTTGAAAGGGATAGAAGACATATTTATCTTTTCAATAATGCTCAAATCTGCGCTTGATATATCCATTTCATGTGAGCGTTTTTTTGATCGATATTTGACTCTTACAGGTTTCTCTTTTGTTTTTCCTGAAATATTCAATGATCTCTCTAAGTCATTTGCACCCAGTTCAACTCCACAATCAGGGCAAATGAAATTATCTTTAGGCTTTTTGGAATCGAAGTCAAAGCCTACTTGTGAAAATGGATATTCTGTTAAACAATTTGGACAATGAAATACTTCACTCCAAATAACATAATCAATAACTTGTTTACGTGGTAAGTCGGTTCTTTCCACCTCGTATAACCACATACAATCCTTTCGAAGTTTATGAATCAATTGTTGTGTGGATTCGATAAACTCTTGGATGGGGAATTCCAGATTGTAGCTATATGCAATCGAGGTGGCAACAGGAGATAAATCAGCAAGAATTGCTTTTCTTGATCCATTAGTGGGATTTTCAGAATCACACAACTGGGTTGCTACCCCTGTCATACCAGTGCCACAGAAGCCGTCCAAAACGAGATCACCTGGCTCTGTAAAGTGGCGGACATAGTGCATGATCGCTTTGTGAGGCACTTTTGTATGATAAGAAAACCCGGAATAAATAGGGTCATTCTTACCTTCGGACACGTCTGCAGCAAATGGTTCACGATGATAACTGTTCGCGCTATCTTCACTGTCATCAGGCAACCCCAATTCTTTGCGTATTTCAATACGCTCTTTTTGCCACTGCTCAATGATCTCAGTCAGGAATGGGTTTGGGCAGGCTGTGTAATGGGGCGGGGCGGAAAGTTCCAGGATTGATTCATCGTCCCCAATGGGGAAGCCTGGTAACTTTCGAAAATCGGGGGCTTTTATATACTCCCGCAACCGCTGACGGTATTCATCCGTGCGGGTTTGCTCTTCGGCAGCGATTTTGTATTCTGCTTCGGGCTCTGAGATCAGGCGAGGTTGGTTAGCGTTTTCGGACATGGTGTCACTAATCCACCCTCAAGCTGGCATTGTCATAGTACATCAGCAGGTCTGGATCTTCCTGTAAAACTGTTTCGGGCAGCCTTTCAGCAACTTTGACAATTGTTTCAAAATCCTTACGCTGCCAGGCATCTGCAAAGCCTGCCCGGACCGCCTCGGTGCGGAACTGCTTTAGCTTCTTTTTGCTCTCAAGATATTGGTTGAATTCTTGTTGTAAGGATTTATTGCGGATCTTTTCCAGGTCGCTGGCTTTGTTTGGATTAGGCACATACCATTGTCCCTGTTCATCTTGCAGGAAATTTTGCTCCAACAAGTCACTAAGTTCGGGCAAGACCTCATGCTTAGCCTGGTGAAGCTGACGCAAGAACTTGGGTTGAATATCCTGATATGTTTGAGATTCTCCACCTAATTCAGGATCGAGCTGTTGGCGAAGCCATTGAATAGCGGTTTTTTCATCGCTGACAAATAATTTGAGTTGGGTCACGCTTTCGGCTTCCAGCCTGGCGCGATCATATTCACCAACTTGGTCAGGCAGGAAATACATTCCATCCCGCTTCGGGAATCGCTCATCCAAACCACTATAAAACTGTGTTGCTGATAATGGTATAGTAGCCCCACGTTGTATATGAAATGCGACCATACGATCGAACAGGAGGTAGGCTTGCCGCTCACTTAAGGTTTCTAACCTGCCTTTACTAAGCGCATATACAGGTAATTGAGTTAAGTGTTGGCGTATAAATGCCCATACTCCAGATAATGTACCGGCTTCCGTTTGAAACTTTAATTCAAAATCCCCGTATGGTTTATATGCAGAAATTATTAAATCTTGCTTTACAGCAGATGAAGACGATGTTTGTTTGAATGTTCCTTGTTTTTTATCAAGGGTATGTACATCAGCAACAACAAATCCTGAACGCAGTATAGCCTCCTGGATACTATTCCATACCGAGTTTTTAGTGTTATGAAATTCGACTGTTATCCAACGACCATATTTTAGAATCCTAAATATTTCAGTAAAGGCTCCTTTCATTTTTTCGCGATATTGATCAAGTGAGAATGCATGCTTTTTTTTGCGTCTATGAACTACTGCTTCTTCGGAAGTGTTTGTGTAAATATTTAGCCAGCTTTCCCAAAGAATACTTAAATCTGAATAAATAATATTGCTACCAAAAGGGGGATCTGTGAATACATAATCAACAGCCTCATCAGGTATTTTGGATATTTGAGTTGTGGATTGTGTTGATACTAGAGAAGGGGTAATTCTATTGAAAAGTTTACGAAAATGATTTGATTTTCTTCTCGCAAAATCAATTGGATTTATCTCCCGAACAAGGCCTCCAACGTATAACGTTCCTGAAAGTTTCCCTGTTCTACCCTTTGGTCTTTCTCTATTCAGCCTAGAGCTACCTTCAATTATCGAAGTGAATACTGAAGTTAGATATAATCGTTCCCGTGTTGAAATTATGCTTTCTAATTTCTCTCGAAAATTGGATAATATTAATAAATTTCGTTTTTTAAAAAAAGTGTCAACCGAATAAATGCCCAATTGACGATAATCTCTCTCATACCAAAGATCAATATCACGATCAATGCGATTTAATGGAAAATAGTGTTTATATCCCTCAATATCAATTTTTTGTAAAATTTCAAGATCCCAAGAATCTGGTTTTTTATTATAGTTCTTTTTTCCCAATGAGTAATTTATAACAACTGGTACATATTTTGCCTGAGTAACTGGTTTTTCTAATGCTACATTAAATTTTGTCGTATTGGCTAATTCAGTTTTCTGAGCACCACTTTTTTTATTTGGATTCTTGGCTAACAAAGTGTTACAGATCGGGCAATGCCATTCACCACGAATTTTTTCGTTTTCCTGATCCATTGCAACATCCCAAAAAAGCATCTCATCTCCACAGTTTGGGCATAGATAAACAATAGACCATTTAATGTGATTTATCTTTGCTTTTACCTGATTTGGGTAATTACAGTGAGGATGCCGGGTCTCATACATCCAGCCACACTCATCTTCGACTTCATCCAGTATTCTTTGTGCTTCTCGTTCAAAGACTTTTCTGTCCAATGGTGTATTGTAGTTATAGGCAATAAAGGTAGCAGCAGGGGAGAGATCGTTGAGTACTGCTTTACGGACACCTAATTTTGCAATTGGTTGCTGATCCCCTGGATTTTCGTAAATCCATTCTTCGTCGTCAATAAAATAGCCGAGTTTCGCTACTTCACCACGGTCACTACAAAGCTGCGCTGCTACCCCTGTCATGCCAGTGCCACAGAAACCATCAAACACAATATCACCAGGGTCTGTGTAATGAAGTATGTAGCGCATTATTGCTGGATGTGGTACTTTAGTATGATAAGAATGAGCATTGTAAATTGGGTTGTTTTTACTCTCAGATATATCCGCTGCGAATGGTTCACGATGATAATTATTCCCGATGTCTTCACTGTCATCAGATAAACCCAGTTCGTTGCGTATCGCGACACGCTCTTTTTGCCACTGCTCAATGATCTCAGTCAGGAATGGGTTGGGACAGGCAGTGTAATAAGGTGGATCTGAGAGCTCCAGGATAGCTTCGTCGTCACCAATGGGGAAGCCAGGAATTTGCCGAAATTCAGGATCTTCCAAATATTGGCGCAGATGTTCCCGGTATTCTTCTTTACGGGCTTGCTCTTCGGGGATTAAGGTGTATTCCGATTCGGGTTCAGCGATCAAGCGGGGTTGTTGGTCGTTGTTATTTTGCATGTTTTTTTATTGATCTAGTGTCAATCTAGTGTTGTTAGCATCATGCCCCTTCATCTTTTGCTGTACAAACTCATTGAAGCGACGCTGCATCTCGGTTACTGTACTGGGTAACCCGCCAACTTTCAATGCATCGATTAATTCTTCAACCGGCAAGGTGATCGAGTGGATTCCTTGCAAGGCTTTATTTGCTAAGTCCACAAATCCATCAGGTAACTCAGGAGCATTCTCTTTTTGCTTGAGAAATTCTTCAATAGGCTTACGTTCTTTGGGTGCCATAGCCTCAATACTTGCTTGGGCGGTCTCGCTGGTCAGGTTGTTTTTAAGAGCCTGCCGCCAGCGGAGTAGCATATCCGCCAGTAAATCATCCAGATCAGCAATATGCTGGCTAGCTTCACCCATTGAAATATAGTCCTTGGGTTTTAATCTACAAAAAGGACAGGTAGGTGTTTCTTCTATGGCCTCATCATGGAATTCTGGGCAGGCTAAAGGTCTGGTCAGCCAATCTTTCCATATCTCAAACTCGACTTCATTGAGCAGATTGAGTTGGGATAATTCATTCATCGTAGCTAATCGGGGATCATTCAATAATTTCTTTCTGCGCTCATCGTCTTTTGGTCCCAAAACCAATTTTCGGTGCAGATTTATGTATTCCTTGATGTATTCAGCTCGAAGAGATTGAATTTCTCTTTCAAGGTCTTTAGCAGAGTTTTGCGTCTCCTTGCCAGCGCCCATATTACGAATTTCGTTGATCAAAATTGTCCTAAGGGACATGGCACGTTCTGACCAGGGATGATCGACTGGCATATTACCTTGAGCTTCTACCAAATAGCTTGTGATGGGTTGAATTTTATCAACCAGTTTCAGCAAATCTTCAATTCCCTGGATTGCTTCACGATCCTTTAGCGCATCACTGATTTCGCTGGCAGAAAGTTTTAGATTTCTTAATTTTCCAACTGTCTTGTATTTATCGAGTTCTTCGAGAAGTTTCTTATACCCCAGCAGCCTGGGCTTTACTTCGTTTATGGATAGCGTTACACTGGGACGCCCTTCACTGGTGACAACTCCTTGATCGGATATGTAGCCGTAGCGATCTGTGAATATTGGTTCATTCCACAGGGTGATGCCTTGCCGTACCAACCGATCTTCAAGTTCAACAATATGGGCCAAATCAGCTTGCACAACTTTTTGTAAACTTTCAACGGCTGCAACTCTGCTATTTTCGTCTCGGATCAAGCCTGGTGTTAGCCCAAGACCCTCAAAGATTGTCGTCCACAATCCCAGAGGTAATTCTTTCGGACGACCGTAGTGCCGGAAATCTTTGAGGTCACCCATCCCAATGGTGGCCGCACGTTCAATGTTGCCAGCATCCAGTGCTTCTCTGGCACCCAAGTTTAGCACAATGTCACCAGTGTGTACAAGGGAAAGCAGTACAACCATGACCCATTCTGGTTCAAGTTTGAAAAACAAATCTTTTTCAATTGGAGTAATCCATTTTGCCACAGTTTCAATTAACTCGCCGCGGTTGACCACTTGCGTATCTGGCTTATTTTGTAATAATTCCAGAAATTTACTTGCATATGGCGAGTTATATGGACGAATATTTTCTTGTTCATCAACTAACTGTAAACCCTCCAGCACAGCTAATGCTAAATTTGTGCGACCTCGTTCAGCTAACAACCGGATGGCGTCCATTGCGCTGGCTGATCTGGCATCTTCACTGATTGGCTGTTTTAATCTTGGGAAAGCAGGATAATCGGGGTACAGATCTTCGAATTCGGGTTCTAACAAATGTGAAGCGATAAGATCGATCAAATCCTTCAAACCTACACTTGACGAACTTCTGGTTTTTTTAAGGATAGCATTGACAGGCTCTGTTACTCCTTGGTAATGAACATGCAAATGTTTAACGATATTGTCTCTTAACCATTTAATCAACTTTCTCAAAGCAAAATCAGATTTATCTACATATACCTGGCGATGAGTAGCAGCTTCGTTTGCCAAAGCACGGGCGCCAGCATAATTCCTGATTAAGTCCTCGAAATCCGGTCCTAATGAACCTAATTGGAATACTACATCGTTAGATTGCACATCCCCATTCCACTCCAAACTGTCAAATGGAGGAGTAATATATATGTAAAAATCTCGGGGAGGTTGAGCCGTAGAACGTTCATCCGGTTTACCAAAAAACAAATAACCTGGGCGAGTTACCAAATGTTCTTGCCAGGGTAATTGGTACTCCCAAATATCATAACCGGTCACATAGGTCGAATCGCTCATGGTGAGGATTCGTCTCATGGCATCAAAGAAGTACCGATTGAGGTCACTTCTTTCCATGAAATCCCCACGTTCTTCAATCTTGGCATCAAAATCTATATCTTTCTTCACGTCAAGATAGTATTGATTGTTGCCATCGTTATGAGATATATATTGCCCACTCACGATACGGATGATTTCCCGCAAAGCAACCTGGACTTGGTCAAGAAGAAATTCAGATGTTTTTTCTGGCATTTCCACATAAAGGCAAAGATTATCCCGGAGTTCTTCAGGTGTGGCGCCAATCGCTACATAGATATCATTCGTGGTAAGGCGTAATACACTTAAAGCACTGATGATACGGGAAGCCATTGGTTTAAGGCGCTCTCGAGAGTAGGTGTTATTGACACGGGAAGCCAAGATGTCACTTTTTTCAACGACTTCAGCAACTTCAGGCAATGTACGCATGCTTGGGTTATCTTTTAAGATGCCCCAATAATGATCGTAAGAAATCATACCTGGCTCATTGTCGGGGACTAGTTTATCAAGCAATCCCTGCATCGCTGTGCTAAAAGTTTTAAGAACTTCTCGTTTTTCAGCTACATAGACTTGTTCGAAAGTATCGATATAAGCAGGATGGATGGGGAATAAAGATACATATTCATCCAATTTCTCTGCCATATTTTTATAGAGAGGGGTAAAAGTACGTAGATGTTCATTGATTTTTGCCAGTTGCTTGTCGGTTTTCCTCAATAGCCTTCTAGAGACTACGTATGCAATATCTTCCCGCACGATCCGGATTTGCTCAAAACGATCTTTTACTCTACGGAGTTGATCGGCAACAAAGTTGAACCGAGGGTTATCGAAGAGCATTTCCTGCAATCCGCCCATAAATCGGAACGGTGTAAGTGCAGCAACTTCACCAAGTTCTCTTAGGAAACCCAAATCAAGGATAAGGCTTTTTTCTTCCTTCGTTCGCAGGAAGTCTAGCAGCTCATCAACAACCAACAATATCCCCTTATCAGGATGCTTTTCTTGGAACACTGCAACCGCCTCAATGATTGCATCTTTATTGCTTGTAATTTCATCAGCTTTTGGAAATTTATAGGGGGTTCCCCATTTGTCTAAAGCATCCTCAATTTCCCGAATAAGAATATCTCTTAAACTTCCAGTGACACTGCCAATTTCAGCTCGTATAACATTGAATTGCCCTGCAATACTTTGAGCAGCTTTTTGAACCTCTTCATTATCAAGGTCACTAACTAAATCATCAAACTCTGCAACTGCCGATATGATCGACATCAGGTGAGACTTACCAGTGCCATAATTGCCAACAATAAGCACACCTTTGTTGTCTACTGGGGTCTGAAATTGGAGTTGGGGAAAAACAACGTTCGTTAGCTGATATGCCATCCTACCAGAAATTACATAAGATGAAACGAGGTTTTTTGCTTTGGATTTGTCATCAGCCTCACGAATTTGGATAAGGGTATTGATGGGTTCAAATTCAAAAAGTTCACTGTAACGCATATGGATCTCCTCAAAGTTCAAGCTTGGATTATCTCAATCCCTGGATTAGCCCAGGTTCTATAATGGGCATGTTCAGGAGATGCATAACTCAAGTTGTTGTTATTAAATTCACCGGGCCACAAGACAATAAGCTCTTTTACTTTACTAATTTGTTTGAATAAAGTAAGGGGATCTAGCCCAAGGCTTGGATCAAATAGAAGATC
>Ga0209986_10003468_pt1 | contig 13807 bp, 11 predicted proteins | sample BlataG_FD_183168 | JGI IMG/M metagenome (GOLD analysis project Ga0209986, IMG submission 183168) | Deep subsurface microbial communities from Black Sea to uncover new lineages of life (NeLLi) - Black_00105 metaG (SPAdes) (version 2) | ecosystem: Environmental > Aquatic > Marine > Oceanic >...
GATATGGGTGAGTATATTGCATCTGGAACAGATATCCCTTTAGAATTAACTAGAGCTGGTAGAATACAAGAAAGTCTTGGAGGTATTAAAGAGGGTATAGGTGGTTTTGTAGATAAAATGGGAGGCTTTGGACCCGTGAGTGCTGTTCTTAGTAGAATGGATAAATTTGATACATTACCTGAACTTGATCAACAATTTATAAAACAAAGCATGGGTTATAGAGGTCCAACAGTATTTGGTGAAAATACTGGAGGAGGATATGTAGATCCTTTTGGAGTAAATGTTAGGTCTGCATTTGGTAATTATGCAGAAAAAGTTAGAGATGATTTTAGTGGTCTTGAAGAAAGTTTAACAGATAGATTATCAGGTAAATACGGGGCACAATTTAATCCTGCAACAGGATTGTTTGAAAGTGAGGATGAAGAAGCTGCAGCTTTAGCAAATAAAAACACTTCAATGATGAGAAAAAAATATGCTTTTAGAAAAAAACAATTAGAACAACAAGCTTTTGATGAAGACATAGCTAGACAACAAGAGGCCGCAGCGGCAGCAGCGGCAGCAGCTGCAGAAAAAAGAGCTTTTCAAGAACGTGTTGCAAGAGAAGCAGATACTGCAGCTAGGGCTAGAGCACGGAATCAAGCTGTTTATGAAAGTGCTGATAGACAAGGTTTCACAAATCGTGATGGTGGTTTTAGTACTTCACGTGCAGATAGAGCAGGAACGTCTGAAGGTAGTGGCCAATTTTCACCGTCTTCAAGTAGGGGAAGATCTGGTTACATGTCAGGTGGACTAGCAGATATGCTAGAGATATATGATTGATTATAGAACAAAAAGGCGATAAAAGGGTAAAACTATGGCAATTTCAAGAATGAATATGGAAAGACAAATGCGTAATATGGGTGGCATTATGGGTCTCGAAGACCAGAGACAAGGATATTTCTTAGGTAAATTAGTTAAAAAAGCAGGTAGAGCTGTTAAGAAAGTTGCTAAATCACCATTAGGTAAGATGGCAATGTTAGCTGCAGCTGGATATGGATTAGGTGGTGCTAAATTTTTAGGTGGTAAAGGTATATTTGCCGGGGGTCAGGGATTATCTAGATTTTCAAATCTTAAAAATTTATTTGCAAGAGACACTGGTCTATTAAGAGGGCTTGTTAGAGATAAACAGGGAAACTTTAGTCCAGGTAGAGCGTCGCTTTCAGGTTTAGGAGCTGCGGGTATATTAGCACCGTTTTTTATGGGTGGTGATGAAGAGGAGGACACAGGTACATCATACACTATGCCTCAACCAGACGTAGAAGAAATTAGAGGACAAGCTAGAGAATACTATAGAGATCCTACAAACGCTGGATTATATTTTATGCCTCCTAAAGCATCTGTACAAAGATCTTTCTATGATTTTGCAGATGGTGGACTAGCAAGTATGAGACCGGGATATAGAGTAGGTGGCGGTGTACTACAAAAAGCAGGTCAAATGTTTAAAGCTGGTGTAGGTAAAGTTAAATCTTTATTTGATGATGCAGATATAAGTATTCAAATACGTGATGAAGATGTTTATGTTCCTGATTATGGGTATCAAGCACAGGCAACTGGTCAAGATGTTTTTATAGCACCTAAATCTAAGAAAGCTGTAAAGGTTATGGAGGATTTAATTAACGAAGGTTATGACATTAGTAAAGATGCAGATGGTGAATATATCATTAATGCACTAGATGAAGGCGCTTTAGATATAATAGCTAAAAGATTAAGGTTAGGAGATAAAGGTGCTGATGAATTTATGAAGAGCCAAGATTATTACACGGGTGGTGATACCGGAATGATGGATGAAGATTCTAAAATGATTTACAATGCTTTAAGAGATAGAAAAGCAGACGGTGGTCTTATGGACTTAGGTGGCTTAGAAAAAGATTATAGAGAAGGTGGTTTTGTACCACTAGGAGCTAAGGAAAGAGCAGATGATGTGCCAGCTAGACTTAGTAAAAATGAATTTGTATTTACAGCAGACGCTGTAAGAAACGCAGGTCAGGGAGATATTGATAAAGGTGCAGAAGTTATGCAGAATATGATGGACAATCTAGAATCTGGTGGTACTATATCAGAAGAGTCCCAGGGTATGGAAAATCCTGCACAAGAAATGTTTAACCAAGCACAAATGTTGGAGAGTAGAATAGAATAATGGCATTACCAGATTATTTAGAATCAAATGTAAAAGATTACGCCCGAAATTTAACGGCAACAACATCCGCACCTATAGATACAAGTAAATTTACGGGTAGAGCTTTTGTTGCTGGTGAAGATCCATTACAAACAGATGCAATTAATCTTGCAACTTCAGGTGTTGGATCCTATCAACCATATTTAGACTCAGCTAAAACAATGATGGGTCCGGGAGCAGGGACAGGGGTTGGTTCTATTTCTTCTTACATGTCACCTTATCAACAAAGTGTCATTGATGAAACCTTAAGACAGTATGATCAATCGAGAGCAGGTGGTATGCAACAAATTAGTGACCAAGCTTTTACACAAGGTGCATTTGGTGGTGGTAGACAAGGTGCAATGCAAGGTCAATACATGGCCGATACTACTATGGGAAGAGCAGGTATTGTAGCACAATTACAACAACAAGCTTTTGCAGATGCAGCAGCAAGAAGAGGTCAAGACTTCTCAAATCAATTTACAGCAGCTAATTTTGAAAGAGCGGGCAGAGCCGGAGATGTAGCTTCATTAGGTAATTTAGGTGCATTTAGAGCAGGATTAGAGGATGCAAGACTAAGAGCAGATGCTGACGCTGCAAGAACCGCAGCTTACGAGCCATACAATAGATTAGATGTGTATGGTAGAGGAATTACAGGTCTTGCCGGTGGTGTTGCTGGAGATGCATATTCACCAGCTGCAAGCCCTAGTCCATTCGGAACTGCATTAAGCACAGCAGCAGGTGTTGCAGGATTATTTGGTAAACTATACGGATAACATATGAAGCCATTAAATAGACCAATGTTTAAATACGGTGGCCCTATTAAAGAGGGTATTATGAATGGTATGAAAGAAAAACAAGCTATCAATACTGTTGGTAGTCCACTTGCACCAAAAGATGAAACAGGCAGAGGTGGTTATGCCGCTCCACTACTACCCTTAATATTATCTGGATTAGGTACAGCTGGTAGACTTGCATTAAGACCACTAGGTAAATTTGCAGCTAGAACTTTTTCACCGGGAAAAGGTAATATTAAAAAATATGGTGGCTATTCTGAATATGGAATGCCTACATATACTACAAAAGTTATGGACAAGGCAGGACCCACATTACAAAAAGGAACTTTTCAACCAAATCCATTTGGAGCATATTTAATAAGATCTCCTGAGGGTAGATTTCTTACAGGTGCTGCAGGAAAAGCAGGAGCTGCAGGCAAAAAAGTTTTTGGAGTCGGTAAGTCTCTTGCGAGTTCTCCATTGACTGTAGGTTCAGCAGGTATTTATGGTGGTAAAGCAATATACGACAGACTTACAAAAGAGAAAACACCTGAAGCACAAGCAGAAATAGAAGCAGCTGGAGGAGCTCCAGGTGGTGGCGATAGAAAAATGTTTTCTACACCAAAACAAACAGTTGTTAGTGAAGAAAAATTAGAACAAATGAATAAGGATAGAATTCAAAAAAACAAAGAGCGATATTATAAGTTAATGGGTCTAGACAATATGAAAAAAGATGCTGTTTATGATTCACTAATCGATGCAAGTAAAATTATATCAGAAGAAGGAGCGGATTTAAAAGGATCTATTAAATCAGGTACTCTACAAAACAGAATTATACAGGCAATATCTGGACAACTAGATAAATCTGCTAATCTTAAAAAACAAATTGATGCTGCGGTTCTTAAAGGTGAGATTGAAAAAGATATTAAAGCAAATGATCCGTCTGATAAACTAGCTGCAGAATATACTAAAAAAAGAATAGATTTGGTTGATAAACAATTAGCTGGTGGTGATCTTGATGACATAGCTGGAGAATATAGAAAACAAGGTCTTTCGCTTAAAGGACAGAGTTTATTTGCTGAAGCAAGTAGAAAAGGTATAGATACAAAAGGCATACTACCTACAGAAAATGTAGACAAGTTTATGAACGATAACCCTACACTAACTGAAGCTGATTTTGTAAATGTGTATCAAGAACAATTAGTTGAAGCAGGAAAAAATAAATTACCTGCAGGAGATTATGTTGTAGGTGGTAGAATAATTACAGTAGGTGACGACGGTAAAGCAAAAGCATTTGTATATTAGGAGTAAAAAATGGTTACTCTAATAGATACCACATTAAGCTCGACTCAAGATAACCAAAAAGTAGGTACAATAGAATCTATATTATCTGGTGTTGCATCAGGTCTAATACAGATACCAAAAGGTTTCTTTTCTTTAGGTGCAACGCTTATGGATCTTGGTGTTGATCAAGGTAGGGCTGCAAAAGTAGAGCAATTTTTTGACGACCTTACAGAATTTGACGAGAAAGCAGAAGCAACTACAGCCGGTAGGATCACAGAAGCATTGGTGAATATAGGTATACCTGCAGCAAGAGGTTTTAAGGTTGCATCTAAAATGGCAGACGATGCTATGCGTGCTGGTAGAAATAATAAATATTTTAAAGCAACAAACCCTAACCTTAAAAAAGGTGTAGATGAAGCATTAGAACTAAATGCACGTGGTAAAACAAATAGATTTATTGCAGGTGCATTAGGAGGTGGTTTAGCTGAAGCTGTATTTGTAGGTGACGTAGAAAAAATAGGTACATTTGGTGATTTAATAGGTGGACCAACAGAGATAACAAGATCGACAGATGATGATCCTACAAGAGAATTATTAAATAGAATTAAATTTGGTACAGAAGGTGCGTTGTTTACCGGTATTATAGGTGGTGCAGGTAAGGTTGTTAAAAGACTAACTGATCGAAACAAAGAGTTAGATGTAGCAAACTCTAAACTAGATGCATTTATAGATAAAATTGCATCAGGGTTCAGGGCAAGAAGTGGCAAGACTCAAGAATTTTTTGATATAGAAAGAACTTCTATTGGAGAAAGAGCTTCAGATGCAGCGGGTGCAAGAAATATATCAAGAGAACTAGACCAGGCAATTGATAAAATATTTCCACCAATACGAACTGTTATGAATCAAGCAGAGGCTGCAAAAAGAAAACAGATGTTAACAAAAGTAAATGATTTATTATTATCTGGTAAAGCAGAACTTGATGATTCTGGTATTGCAACATTTGGAAAATTAGATGAAACAAAAAAAGCTCAGCTGGTTAAAGAATTAAAAGACATGAAAGTGGACGATCAAGTTATTACTGATGTACTTGGTAGTCTTTCTACAATAAGAACTCGGTGGTCTGAGTTATTTTCTAAATTAGGTAGATCATTGGGACAGAACGAAATTAAAGAATTTAAAACTTTATTTGGAAATAAATTTAAAAATTATCTTGGGTCTACATACGACATATTTCAAAATCAAAGTATATTTCCATGGGTAAGATATCAACCTACAAGAGAAGCAATTGATGAAGCTAAAGAAGTGTTTAAAGCTAGTGCAAAAGAAGCAGGAGAAGAATTAACTGATCTTCAAGCAGAACAAGCTGTATCAAGAGTATTAAAAACTGCAAGACTACCAAAGGGTATGAGAATGGATAGACCATCTGATGCTATTTTTGAAGTACCGGGATTTTTTGTAAATAGAACTACATTAGATGAAGTAGTAACAGCTAGAGGATCTGCACTAGTTTCTGCAGGAGCTATTAAACAAGGAGACAAGGCTGTTTTTGAAAAACTTCTAGGTAAGCAAGCAAATCCCATGCAGACAATTATAGGTGGTACAGCTAAACTATCTATGATTACAAGAAGAAATTTATTTTTTCAAGACTTAATTAAAAAATCAAATGAGTTAAAGGCTGCTGGTGGTAAACCTATGTTTGCAGAAACAGCGGACGAAGCAAGACTGTTATTTGGTGATAACTACCAACAAATAAGAATTGATCAGGCTAGACAATTAGATGTTGCAGCTAAAGGAGGCACAGTAAATCCATTAAATGAATTATATACTACGCCAGGTATTGCAAAAGCATTAGAAGGTACATCACTTACATTTGACAAAGCAGGTGTGTTGGGTCAGCTATATCAAAGTTTAGTATTATACCCTAAAGGTTTATCACAAATAGCAAAAACTATTTTATCTCCTGTAACACATGTTAGAAACTTTGTAAGTGCTGGTGCATTTGCAACAGCTAACGGTATTATACCTGACCCTCAAGCGATTAAAACAGCATATCAAGCATTACAAACACCATTAAAAGGTACAAGACAGCAAAATGATTTATATGAAGAGTTATTAAAACTAGGTGTTGTAAACTCAAACGTAAGACTAGGAGATCTAACAAGACTATTAGAAGATGTAAACTTTGGTGAGACTATGACATCAGATAAAGGTCTAAGAATGTTACTCAAACCATTGTCAAAATTAAAGTCTGTATCACAAGACCTGTACACAGCGGAAGATGATTTTTGGAAAATAGCATCATGGGCTACAGAAAAAACAAGAATAGAAAAACAATTTGCTGACAAAGGTATTACAAGAGGCATGACCATAAAAAGAAATGGTGTTGACACTGTGATAGATGAAAACTTTTTTAAACAAGAAGCAGCTGATATTGTAAGAAACAATATACCAAACTATGATTATGTATCTGATTTTGTGCAGTCACTAAGAAAACTACCTATCGGTAACTTTGTGTCTTTCCCTGCAGAAATAGCTAGAACAGGTACAAATATTGTAAGACGTGCGTTAAGAGAAATAAACGAAACAGTAACACTAGCTGACGGCACAGTAGTGAAACCTTTTGAAACTATCGGTTATACTAGATTATTTGGTTTTGGTACAACGGTTGCGGCTGTACCGTATGCAACTCAAAAAGCCTTTCAAGCTATTTATGATGTAACAGATGAAGAGCGGGAAGCCATTAGAAGATACGTTGCCGACTGGTCAAAAAATTCAACAATACTACCAATAAAAGACAAAGATGGTAATTTTAAATATATAGATTTTAGTCATGCTAATGCATACGATACATTAATTAGACCTGTGCAAACTGTTATAAACGCAGTTGCTGATGGTAGAACAGATGAAGATGGTATTATGGATGATTTTTTAGCAGGTACATTTATATCTATGAAAGAATTTGCACAACCATTTATATCCGAATCTATTTGGACAGAAGCAGTAACAGACTTGATAGCTAGGGGTGGTAGAACAAGAGAGGGTTTTCAAGTTTATAACCCACAAGATTTACCTGGAGATAAAGCAACAAAAATTATGCAACACTTAGTTAAAGCTCAGATGCCTTTTTCTTTTGAACAATTAAAAAGGTTAGATAGATCTATTGAGTCTGTAGATGTTTTGACTAAAGGTAAGTTTGATAAATATGGTCAAGCATTTGAATTTGGTGATGAGTTTCAAGGTTTGTTTGGTTTTAGAGAAGTAAAAGTAAATCCAGCAAGAGGACTTGATTTTAAAATAGCAAATTATCAAAGAGGTGTTAGACAATCTAGGCAGTTATTTACCAGAGAAGCTTTACGTGGTGGACCAATTGAGCCAAGAGATATTGTCGATGCATACATAAATGCAAATAGATCCTTGTTCGACGTAAGAAAACAATTTAAAGGTGATATTGATGCTGCAAGAGTTTTGAATATAAGTGAAGATGCTTTCAGGGCTTCTACAAATAGATTATCTAACATTGAAGTAAACACAATAGACAATAATATCTTTAGACCAATTATAATATCGCCAGAAGTAAGAAGAGCTTTTTCAGAAAACGCTGCAGCTATTGGAGAAATAAATCCTTTAGATAGAGCTTCTGATGTAATAGCAAACTTAGCAGGACAAATGAGAAATATTTCTTTAAGTGAAATAGATTTTCCAGTATTTGAAAATCCATTAGTACCTATTATGCAAGACACACCTGCAACACCGACAACATTAAACTTACCTAGTATAGATGCAAATATAGTTAATAATCCCGGTGCAGCGGGATCTTTTTCTAACTTGACAACAGAACAAAAACTGCGAATATTGTTTCCAACAGGATAATTATGGCTAGACGATCAGCATTACAGAAAATAGATGAGCATGAAAAACTTTGCAGAATCATGCAGAAACAAACGTTCGATCAAATAAAAGAAATGAAAGAACGTATTAGAAGAATTGAATACATGATTGTTGCTGGAATGGGATCAATAATCCTAGCTTTAGTCATGAACTACATGAAATAAAAATGAATTTATCTCGTAACTTCTCCCTTCAGGAGCTTATTAAATCAGATACCGCTATACGTAAAGGTATCAATAATAACCCTAACTCAGGTCAAATAGAAAAACTAAAAGCATTATGTGAAAATATTTTACAGCCAGTACGTGATCACTTTGGCAGAGTAAAAGTAACATCAGGATTTCGTAGTGAAGATTTATGTCTTGCTATCGGATCGAGTCGGAACAGCCAGCATGCTAAAGCTGAGGCCGCAGACTTCGAATGTGTTGGAGTTGATAATGCTGAAGTTGCTGATTGGATCAAAACTAACCTTGAGACAGATCAATTAATATTGGAGTTCTATACTCCTGGTGAGCCCAACTCGGGATGGATCCATTGTAGTTGGATACCTGAAGGAAGACGTGAGCAATTTATGCACGCATACAAATCAGAAGGTAAAACAAAATACAAACCTATAATTGGTAAAGCTAAAGATTTAGTTTAACATCCATAGCATACACATAGTAAGACTAATCCATAACCCAAATCTAATAACAACTCCTGGTCTTAAATCCATTCTTTTAACTCCTCTCCCATTATCTGGGTAGCTATATCTACTTTCTTACGTAGCGCTTTTACTATTCGCGTATCTACAGTATTCTCACATATAATGTCAATGTATGTCATTGGTTTTTCTTGACCTATACGATCTATTCTAGCCTCTGACTGCTGTCTTTTTTCTAGATCATAGCCATTAGAATAATAAATCATGGTTGATGCAGAGGTTAATGTAATACCATATCCACCAGTCTGTGTAGTTCCTACAAAGAACCGGACAGAAGAATCGGGGTCCTGGAACTTCTTAATATTATCCTGTCTGTCTTCTTGTGGTGTTAGACCATAGTAATCTACATAAGAATTATCTCCATATTCTTTAGATAAAACTTCAATAATATTGTGTACATCTCTTTGGAACTGAGCCCAAATAACAACCTTACCCTCTATTTCATCAAGTAAATTAAGTAATTCACCTATTCTATTGTTAGGCATTTCTTGTATCGTACCATCATCGGCTGTGAAGTGACCACAAGTTATCTGTTGTAGTCTCATTAGCTGAGTCAATACAGTAGCTGTAGACATCATCTTGCCATTCATTTGCGCATGAGCTAACTTCTGCATTTGAAGATATGCTTTAGTTTGTTCTGGTGTTAGCAACACTTCTCGTTTCATAAATGTTTTCTTAGGTAGGTCTAGACATTCATCTTTTAGTACACGGTAAGAAAATTCTTTTAGTTTGTCAGCTAGTTCATCTAGATTTTTATAGCCTACTACTATCTGCACAGATTGACCGCTAAAATTTGCTGTTCTTATAACGGCATATTTAGTTCTAAATGCGTAGTAAGAATTAAAACCTAATAGTTCATCTTCTAAAAACTCACATTGTTTATATAGATCTAACGGTGATTTAGTTACTGGTGAACCTGTAAGTATTCTTCTGTATGTTGCAAGCTTACCAAGAGTTACAATATTTTTTGTACGTTTAGCTTTTGGATTTTTTATTGTAGTAGACTCATCTATAGCCATCAATGTTCTGTGAGAATTTAAAAACTTTTCTGCAAACGCTACACCTTTTTTAGTAGATAAAGATTCTACATTCATAACTAATATATGTAGGTCCTCACCTGTTTCAAATAATGTATCTAACTTTCTTTGTTGTGTTACATTAATTAGTGACTGCCATAAAATATTTTTATGTTCTATGTGTTTTACTAAGTGTGTAGGTATTTCACCTTCGTGCCAATTTTTTACTACACCTTTTGGTGCAATAATTAATGCACCATTAATTTTACCGTTATCATAAAGCATAGATATATTATCTATTAATACTTTAGATTTACCGGTACCCATCTCCATGAAATAGGCAAAATATTTTTTATCCCAAGACATTTCTAAAGCCTTGAGTTGATGTTCATAGGGTTTAGTCTTAAATTTATACTTCATAATTATTTTCTTCTTTCTAGTTGACTTCTATATAATCGATGTTATATCTTTTGTCAATGTCAGAAAGAATAGTTTATGTAATTCAAGAAGTACCAGGAACAGCTTCAGGTGTTCCTAAAATAAATATTATGGGTGCACAAAAATATGGTGAACTCAAAACTTTATTGCCGGAACTATCTCAAATTATTTTTTCACCAGGTCCATTAATTTTTAAGCTAAGAAAACTTTTAAAAGATTTTAAAGCTGATGATTATTTATTGTTGACTGGTGATCCTGCTATCATAGGTGTTGCATGTTCTATTGTATCTGATATTACAAATGGTAAATACAACTTACTCAAATGGGATAGACAAGAAAGACAATACTATCCTATTAAAATTAATTTATACGAGAAAGGAAAAATAGATGAGTAATATAAACTTTGAAGCAGATCAAAGAGAAGATCTGAATTCAGTAAACGATGCAAAATCATTATCGGATCAAGTTGTCAAACTAAAAAATTTAGAAGACGAACTTGAAGAAAAAGAAAAAGAATTAAAAGAACTGAAACGACATATCGAATTAGTTTCTGGTGAGGTTATACCTACCATGATGCAAGAGATGAATATCTCTACATTGAAACTAGCAGATGGTTCTTCAGTTGAAGTTAAACCAGTTTATGGCGCTTCTATTACAACAGCTAATAAAGAAGCAGCTTATACATGGCTTCGAGAAAACGGCCTAGGTGATCTTATTAAAAATGAGATTACAGTTTCCTTTGGTCGTAACGAAGACAACAAGGCTAGCACTTATGCGAACCTTGCAAAGGGTCAAGGGTTTGAACCTGTCCAGAAACTTAAGGTCGAACCAATGACTCTAAAAGCATTGGTCAGAGAGCGTCTTGAGTCTGGACAAGAAATGCCCTCTGATCTATTTAACGTGTTCGCAGGAAACCGAACCAAAGTAACAAGGAGTAAATAAACATGAACCAAGTAACAGAGAAAAAGTCTGCACCACTTCCAGCAAATATGTTTGAAGACGATGCAGCAAAAGGTTTAGGTGCAATAGGTCAAGAAGATCTAGCCTTACCCTTTTTAAAAATCCTAGGACAACTTTCACCGGAAGTTAATAAACGTGATGGTAAGTATGTTGAAGGTGCAGAGCCAGGAATGATTTACAATTCTGTCTCTGGAGAACTCTATGATGGAGTAAAAGGTATTGATGTAATTCCATGCTTCTATAAGTTGGAATACATTGAATGGAAAGATAGAGGAGAAGGTTTAGGTGCACCAGTTGCAATCTATGATTCATCATCTGATATTATGTCCAAAACAACACCTGATGCAAACTACAAAGATAGATTACCAAATGGTAATTATATCGAGAAGACTGCATCTCACTTTGTTATAGTAACGGGAGATAGTCCATCGACTGCATTGATTTCTATGAAATCTACTCAATTAAAAATTAGTAGAAAGTGGAACTCTATGATGTCTGGAATCAAGATGAAGGGCGCAAACGGAATGTTTACACCGGCATCTTTCAGCCACATTTACAAACTAAAGACTACTCAAATGTCGAACGATAAAGGCACTTGGTTTGGTTGGGAAGTAAGTAAAGTTGGCCCAGTAACTGAAAAAGGTCTTTACGATCAAGCTAAAGGTTTCAGCGATAGCATTTCTAAAGGAAGTGTTAAAGCTAAACATGGTGAAGAAAAACCTGAGGACCAAGCTAGCATTATATAATTCCTTTTGGAATATGTGCACAGTGTGGGCCTAAAGCGAGAGTGGAGGGCCCACAGAAACAGTTATTATGGAAAGATACATAGAATATTTTAACGGATACAGAAATGCCTATGGCATAGCTGACTTTGATCACAAGGAATCTAAAGTAGATTCTGAAACAGGTAAAAAGAAACCTGTATACAGATGGAACTTTGAAGAACTTACACCAGAAATATATCAACAACATTTAGATGGTAAACTATCTATAGGTATACAACCATGTACAGAAGACTCAGAAGTTAAGTTTGCAGTTATAGATATAGATCCAAAAGATTATGTTAACTTTAACAAAAAAGATTATTTAGATATTATACAGGCGTATGACTTACCACTATTGCCTGCAGAATCTAAAAGTGGTGGTCTTCATTTATATTTATTTATGGAGAAGTTTACAAACGCATCATTAATAAAATCATTTTTAACAAATTTATTATCTTTGTTTGGACTTAAACAAGATACAGAAATATTTCCAAAGCAAACACAACTAACAAAAGATAGTGAGACAGGTCAACTAAGACCAGGACAGTTTATAAATTTACCATACTTCGGTGAGGAGCGTAAAGCTTTAAACGTAGATGGTACAACATTTACACTGGAACAGTTTATGCAGGTCATAAGTGCAAACCTGGTACCAAAAGAAAGACTGAAAGAAATTACAGAAGAGATGGAAGCAAAAACAATGGAAGGTGTAGACGAAGAGTTTGTAGATGGTCCACCATGTTTAGCAGCAATATCTAAAATAGCAAGCAACCCAAAGTTTGATGGTAAAGATAGGTTTATGTATAACTATCATGTCATGGTAAAATTAAAATACCCTGATGGTTGGGAGCAGAGAGTAAAAAATGCTCCAGTAAAATATTTTACAGGTGCAGATGCAAATGCATGGGACGATAAAAAACTGTCTGCAAAAACTAAATCATGGAACAGAGGATCTAAAGGTTACAAGTGTAATGAAAGTCCATTAAGTGAACATTGTAAAAAAGGTATTTGTGTTAAGAAAAAATTTGGAGTCTTACGTGGCACAAAAGGATCTTATCCTGTACTGACTAATTTAAAAAAGATAGATCTAGACCCAGAACCAGAATACGAATTTGATGTAACAAAACCAGATGGTATCAGCACGGCTACAGTACACTGTAGAACTGTAGAACATTTAAATGATCAACGTAAAAGAAGAAATGCAATATCAAAAGCTGCAGGATTTTTTCCACCATTAATTAAAGGTGAAGAGGAACAAGTTGTTATGGATGCACTATACACAACACAGAAAGTTGTACTGCCACCGGTAGGTACATCACCAAAAGAAAAATTACACGATGTATTACACGCAAAAATAAATGGACCTAAAGCTACCAGTGATGCTGCGTTTAAAACTGGATCTGTATTGATTGAAGGCGACTATGCATACTTTAAGTTTGAAAAGTTTTATGACAAACTAAAAGCAAAGAACTGGAAATACAGTGAAGATAAAACAGGACGTATGATGCAGGTTACATATCAAGAATGTGAAATAGAATTCTTAGAACAAAAAAGATTTCCATCAAAAGAAGCAGGTAAATATAACTCATCAACAAAAAATATAATTCAAATTAATAGAAAAACATTTGAAGAAGTACCGATTCATCACACACAAACCAAACATAAAACGGATATAATATAATGAGAGCAAAACAAATAATGGTAGAGGGCATACACTTTAGAAGTAAACTAGAAGCAAGGTGGTATTTATTTTTTAAAAAATTAGGTTGGAACGTTGTTTATGA
>Ga0209986_10003470_pt1 | contig 13805 bp, 11 predicted proteins | sample BlataG_FD_183168 | JGI IMG/M metagenome (GOLD analysis project Ga0209986, IMG submission 183168) | Deep subsurface microbial communities from Black Sea to uncover new lineages of life (NeLLi) - Black_00105 metaG (SPAdes) (version 2) | ecosystem: Environmental > Aquatic > Marine > Oceanic >...
TTTCACAGGGCAGGTAAATCTCAATGACCAAATTCCGAATTCCGAAAGCTTTCGGAATCGGAACAATATTCAAAGCTGTTTCGGTCATTTGATAATTGATATTTGGAATTTATTTGTTATTTGTTATTTGTTATTTGGTGCTTCATTTATGAAAATCTTTGACTTTATGGACAGACACTAATTAAGTAAACCGGAATCTGCATTAGTCTCATTCTCATTCTCAGGTGGAAACACCTGGCATCATGTTAACAATCAATTAATCTTGGTTTTCTCTCCAATTCCCGGTTTTCGGGTAAAGAATACATCCATCGCAACCAGGATGGCTATGAAACCCCAGAATGGCGCAGATGCCTTATCCGAATCAAGAAAATTATTCAAAAATCCATGTGTAAAATAAGTTACCAGGCCCAGTAAAACGGATAGGGAAAGGATCTTGAATTCAGGCTCTGTCGCGTTTTGATATACCCTTAGCCCGGTAATTACCGATAGAATAACAATTATCAGGAAGGTTAAGGTACCTAATACTCCTGATTCAGATAATGGTCCAAGGTATTCGCTATGAGCATTCCCATGTTCGGCAAAATTTGTACTAATGATCGTCCGGTCATGGGATACCTGAAATGGTGCGTATTGAAACATATACGTACCTGGTCCCCAGCCAAAGAATGGTTTTTCATTAAACATTCTTACAGCACATTTCCAACGGTTAATCCGTTCCAGATTAGAAACATCAGAAGTAATATTCGAAACGGATTGAATGTGTTTGGAAAACTCTTTTGAAGAGTCCTGCCGGTTTTTCCCCAGTGTGGTTTTAATCTCCGGCCATGAAACCGCGATAAGTCCGAAAATCACAATACCTGCAAAAATCAGATACTGAATCCTTATTCGCAGTTTCACAACGATAAAAACCAGTATTGCAGCGCCAACGCTTAACCAGGCTGCCCGTGAATATGACAATACAAGCGCAAAAACAAAAATACCGGTTAAAATCAAAATAAAAATCCGCCTAAAATATGCCTTCCCACCAGTGAAACCAAACCCAACCAAAACAGGGATAAACATGGCCAATACAGCACCATATGCCGTATGATCATTGTAAAAAGGATGAACTGCCGAATGGGCTGCTTTCTGGTTAACAAGGCCGTATTGTGAATGATTTATAATGGTATAGACTATAACAGCTAAAAAAGGAATGACATAAAACCAGATATACCGTTTCATGTTTTTTGGATTAGAAAAAATCTGTGTTGCCAGAAAATAAAAAGCTGTTACAAACCATATTCGGGCAATTAGAAATTTAAAAGATACAAGAGGAAGGGTGCTTGTTATGCTGGTGATAAATATCCAAATCAGGTTCAAATAAATGGCGATTGAAACAGGATGTAAAAAGATCCTGCGATCTATGTTTTCGTTTGAGAACGATTTAAAAATAAACAAAAGCAAAATCCCAAACAACAAAGGTTCGGTTGGCAGGTGCAGATCGAATTCCGGATCAATGGCAAACTCCTTTAATGAAATAGAGATTGGGATGAGAAAAACAATAACCAGCAACAACTTGTCCATTGCAAGCAAACCCAGAGCAACAAGAGCAAGAATAAGGGGAATAAAACTCAGGAAATAAAACTCCTCAGCAATAAGAATGGAATTAGCAAGGATAAAAACTCCTGAAAGAAGATATATCCATTTAAGGTGCTTTCTGTCGGATAGATAATTAGTTGAAACCAAAAAATTCACAAAATAAGAATTACAAAGTGTACTAAAACAAGAACTTCATATTTTTAAAACCCAATAACAATTAACGTTTAACTTTTAACTCTGTCCCTGATACTTTCGAAAACAAACATAAGAATAAGGGCAAGAAAAAAAGCCGACACAGTAGATACAAAAACAATCAGGCTTTTTTTGGGATATGATTTTTTCTCTGCCATGTAAGCATGGTCTATTATAAATTTATGAGGCAGATTCTGATTGGCATCAACCTGTGCTTCAGCATATTTGGCTTTCAATTCACTTAAATGTTCCTTTTCAAATTCAAGGAAGTCACGAATAGAAACATAAGCCCCACCATATTTCTCCAGCACCTTTAATTTCTTTTCGATTTCCCTGGCCCCATTAACATTTCCCGCTGCAATAGCAATGGCGTACGCATCGCTGAACACTTCAGCCTGTGATTCATACTCATAAACGCCGAAACCCCTTATGACATTTAACGAATCCTCCAAAACCCGGATCTGGTCACGAAGGGAAAAATACTCCTCTTCCACCACTTTTAATGCCAGAAATGCCCTGTCCTGTTGCATAAGGTTGATAGTGGAGTCCACAAGCGATGCAATGTTATTAGCTATATTGGCAGCCATTTGCGGATCGGTATCCAGTACTGAAATTTCAACCGACATGAATTTGGTCTTTTTAAAGCTAATGTTCTTCTTATACTTGTTACGAAGTCTTGTCAACGGAAATTTTGAGTCCGGATCAACTTTATAATGATCCATCAAATCATATTTTATAATAATCCTGTCACGTATCTGACTCGAATTCAATACCTGCAAAATCTGCTCAGCCTCTTCCTCCTCCCCTAAGGTTAAAATTCCCTTCTGATAAGGATTATCGGTTAAGAGGGTTTTAGAAACCGATGTGGATGAGGCAGGAAACATAACCACAGTTGATTTGAAAGTGGGAGGAATGGTTAGGGAGGCTATTAACGAAAATATAAAAGCGAATAAAGAAATGACTATCAGGGGGATTTTTCTCCTGTATACGTACAAGATCAAATCAATCGAATCAAAACGAAAATCTTCATTTTTTGATTTTTCCATGTGTAAAAATTAAAGTGAGCAAATGAAACAGGATTGTGAGCAATTAAGTTTAATTATCCAACGAAAGAATCTATAAAAAATTATTTGTAACTACTTAGCCTGCATTATTACTTACGTGAGCTCGTTTTACCCGGATTAAGAAATAGGTTTTCTTTCCTTTTTGTACCAATATGTACTTTTTATTTATCAAATGATTTCTGGTTACTAAAAAGTCCGCATGATTGATTTTCTCCTTATTCAGACTTAAACCACCTCCCTGGATCAGTCGCCTTAATTCTCCCCTGGAAGAAAAAATGGAAGTCTTCACTGTAAGCAGATCCGGCAGATTCAATCCTTCTTCCAGTTCTTTTTGGCTGACAATAAATTGGGGTACACCTTCGAAAACATCGATAAAGGTATTTTCATCGATCGTTTTAAGTAATTCAGTGGTGCCTTTCCCGAAAAGGATCTGTGAAGCGTCAAATGCTGCCTTGTATTCTTTTTCACCATGTGTCAGAATGGTTACTTCTTCAGCCAGAGCTTTCTGAAGCAGCCTGAGATGCGGCGCTTCCCGGTGTTGTGTAATAAGCTTATCTATGTTATCACGTGATAATATCGTAAATATCCTGATGAAATTCTCAGCATCGGCGTCCGACACATTTAACCAGAATTGATAATATTTATACGGAGATGTCCTTTCAGGATCCAGCCAAACATTTCCCGATTCAGTTTTACCAAATTTTCCTCCGTCGGCTTTTGTAATAAGCGGACTGGTTAGGGCAAATGCTTCGCCACCGGTTTTTCGTCGGATTAATTCGGTGCCGGTTAAAATATTCCCCCATTGGTCCGATCCTCCCATCTGGAACTTGCAATTTTTTGTTTGATAAAGATGAAGAAAATCAGTTCCCTGAACCAGTTGATATGAAAATTCAGTGAATGACATTCCTGTACTGGAATCCGAACTTAACCGTTTTTTCACGGAGTCCTTAGCCATCATATAATTAACGGTGATATGTTTACCGATGCTGCGGATAAAGTCTAAAAAGGAGTATTCCTTCATCCAGTCATAATTATTCACCATTTCGGCAACATTGGGTTTATCTGAATCGAAATCCAGAAAACGCGAAAGTTGCTTTTTAATTCCTTCCTGGTTGAAACGCAGGGTTTTCTCATCCAGTAGCTGACGTTCCTGGGATTTGCCGGACGGATCGCCGATCATTCCCGTTGCACCCCCGATCAGAACAATGGGTTTGTGACCCGCTAACTGGAAATGTTTTAACATCATGATCTGAACCAGGTTGCCGATATGCAAGGAATCCGAACTGGGATCAAACCCGATATAGGCGGTTACCCTTTCTTTTTTTAACAGTTCCTGAGTACCGGGCATGATGTCATGAATCATCCCCCTCCAGCGTAATTCTTCTACAAAATCCATGTTTTAATTCAATTTCCCGCAAAGATAACAATATGGAAAGAAAAAGAAACTGAAGAGAACATCAAGAAAATTCTTAAACAGTTCGCTAAATGGCCGGTTTATATCTTTTCTTGACTGGCTGCAATCAGGGCAAAAATTACCTGAAAACTGAAAACCGCAATTACTCGTTCCCACAATCTAACACACATGCCACTCACCGAAAAAAACGGGACAGGCGTGAGGTTTTGCTGCGCAAAACGTTCAAAATCCAAAATCCAAAATTCCTTTTGTACTAATTACCCCTCTGTTTCTCCCCCCAAAGAGGCTGTGTGAAAACGTACTTCTAAATTAATTCTGACTAACCCCGCCATTTATGGTGGGGTATCCAGATTGCACCCTTAACTTGGGATTTTAGTCCCTAAATAATTGATACTTATAATATTGCTGAGCTACCCGCCTGCCGTTACCATGGCCTCTGTGGTGGCGGGCAGGAAGCCCGATGTTAGCTGTTGTTCTTAATCTCCGCCATAAATGGCGGGGTTAGTAATTTTTTCTATTTTCACACAGCCTCTAAAAACAGGGGGAGAAACAGAGGGGGTGTTCTATAAAAAACTGAGAACTATTGTCTTATCCTTTTCCCTTAGATATTCAAGGTTTTCGCGGATTTCCTCAAAGTTAAGCTCATTAAAGATGGCAGGTGCGAAATTGAAAACCGGCCCATAGAGAAAGGATTTTTCGAGTTTCTCTTGTGGAAGAAAGTTAGTTTTCTGGTTTATAGCGTTTAATATAACCAAAACAATGCTTAAAATAAAAGCAATTTTAACCACACCAAAAACAATTCCCGCTAAACGGTTAATGAATCCAAGGGCAATCGCCTTTACAAGCTTATCCAGTATCCGGGCAAGAAGGTGAACCAATACAATAATGATAACAAAAGTAACGGCAAATGCAATTAGGGAAAGGTATTTTGTAGTTAAGTCGAACCGGTCAACCAAAAAATCTGCTGTGAAGCCGGAGAACTTTATGGCCCCGAATATACCAAGGATAAGGGCGGCAAGGGAGGCGACTTCAATGATCAGTCCGTTTTTAAAGCCTTTATACGCAGCCCAGACCAGAAAGACAGCAAGGATAAGATCGATGTAATTCATAAAAATCCAATAATTTAGTTTTTAAATGTAGCAAATTAATCAATTCTTGCTAACAAAAAAAGGACCCTTAGGGTTTCTTCCAAAGGAATGCCTCCGGCACAAAAACCCTAAGAGTTTTTTCGCTGATGGGCAAATCTGATAGAACCCCCAAAAGACTCACTTTCAGGTTTAAAAGAGATATTAACATGGTGTCAGGTGTTTCCACCTGACAACGGTCACAGTTGATTGAAATTACGAAATACGACCTGCGATAGACGAAAAGGGCCCTGTGAAATAATGCCTTCGGCAGGTACAAAACCCTAAGGGTCTGTCACTCTGTCAATATCAATGATGATTTTAGGTTGTGAAACATATTTAAACGTTCAACCTCTATTGGTAAAATATGCATTAAATCTTAAATTTATAGATCAATAATAATATTTCAAACCAGGAAGGATTAAATATGAAATTAAAAGATCATTTTGTCAGTGACATTCCACGAAGGAAATTTCTGGATTTGACCTTTAAGGGAGGCTTTGCCCTGATGGCGACACCTTCCCTGGTTTCTCAACTATGGTCATGCAAATCCCCTGTTCCGGAAAGTTTAGCTTTGGATCCGGATCCCGGGTTATTGCAAAAGATCATTCAAAAAGCGCTTGAAAATGGAGGTGATTTTGCAGAGGTCTATGTTGAGAACCATATCGCCAGAAATATTTCCATGGAGGAATCGAAATTTAAAAGCGGCGTTTTTGGCATAAGCAAGGGTGCCGGAGTAAGAGTAATAGCAGGTGATAAAACCGGTTATGCCTACACCGATGAATTGTCGGAAGCAAAAATGTTAAGAGCTGCTGAAGTGGCATCTTTTGTAGCCAGGGGAACCAAAACCGTTCCACCGGTGGATCTTCAGAAAACCAGCAGGGAATCCTTTATCACGGTAAAGGTACCAATTGGAGATCTGGCTGATGATAAGAGGCTTGACGTGATGCGAAGAGCTAACCAGGCTGCTCTTGAGTACGATCCCCAAATTAAAATGGCCCTGATCAGTTATTATGACGAGATCAGGGGCAGGACTATAGCCAACAGTGAAGGACTTTACCTGAGCGACGAATTACCATTGCTTTTCTTCATAGTACAGGCAATGGGAGTTGGGAATAACACCCGTCATATGGCAAGGGAACGACTCAGCCGTCATTCAGGATTTGAAATGTTTGATGAGGTGAGTCCCGAAGAGGTAGCACGCAGGGCGGCACGGGAAGCAGTCGTGATGCTTAAAGCGGAAGATGCACCGGCAGGTATTATGGATGTTGTAATGCAGAATGGATGGGGAGGTGTGTTGGTCCATGAAGCAGTCGGACACCCTCTTGAAGCCGACAACATTGCAAAAAGGGTTGGAGCGTTTACAGGTAAGCTTGGACAAAAAGTAGCCAGCGATGTTTTTACCATGGTGGATGACGGATCATTGCCAAATTTCAGGGGCACTACCAATTTTGATGACGAGGGAACTCAAATGAAACGGAATGTTTTAATAGAGAACGGAGTTCTTAAAAAGTATATGACCGATGTTCTTTCTGCAAAACAGATTAACATGGAGCGTACCGGAAACGGAAGGCGTGAATCGTTCCGGCATATTCCGATCCCGCGTATGACCAATACATTTATTGAAAAAGGAGAAGATCATCCGGAAGATATACTAACTTCTACAAAAGAAGGGATTTATGTTCAAAGTTTAAGCGGGGGAAGTGTAAATCCGATAACCGGGGTATTTAACTTCACATGCCGTGAAGCATACCTGATTGAAAACGGGAAGAAAACAACACCGGTAAAAGGGGCTACTCTGATCGGTAATTGTTTGGATGTGATATCGGGTATTGATGCTGTCGGGAATGACCTGGAATTTGGTCCGGGAATTTGCGGAAAAGGACAGATGGCTGAAGTTTCGGCAGGGCAGCCGACTGTTAGAATAAGAAATATAAATGTTGGCGGAAGCAGAGCCAGATATTAAAAATTTAAAAAAGGTAATCATGAACTATAAAATATTAGCTGAACAATTAGTTAAAAAATGTCTGGGCAAAGGGGCTGACGCTGCTGAGGTTTACATAGAATCAGGCCGTGATCTCAGTATTGAAGTGAGGAACGGTGATGTGGAAACCGTCAGGGAAGCTGCTTCCCATGGTGCCGGTTTCAGGGTGTTTGTTGAAGGGAAAACAGCGTTTTCGCATTGTAATGATTTTTCAGATGATGCATTGGAAGATGCCGTTTCCAGTGCAATAGCATTTGCAAATAACACCACCCCCGATGAAAACAATATACTTCCGGAAGATGAAAGCGTAACAGAAGTAGAAGGACTTTATGATCCTGAAATTGCTGAAGTTGATATGGAGCGAAAAATTGAAATGGCTAAAGAGGTTGAACAACTGGCAATGGCTGACGAAAGGATCACGAAAAGTTCCGGCGCCGTTTTTTCAGAAGGTGACAGTGAGATTGTCATAGCGAATTCAAACGGGATGCTTAAGAGTTACAAGTCTACTGCTTGCTCATTTGGAGTCGGGGTTGTAGCTGAAAAAGGAGAGCAAAAATCTACCGGTTACGAATATTGTAGCCGCCGTTTTTTCTCCGACCTGTTACTGCCTGAAGAAATAGCTAAAAAGGCTGCTAAAGATGCCTATGAACTGCTTGATCCGAGAATGGTAAAAACACAAAGAGCTGCGGTAATATTTGACCCGGATGCTGCGCAGTCGATCCTGGGTGGAATCCTGGCGGCTCTGAATGGTGAACGGGTTATTCAGGAAGCAAGCTTTCTTGCCGGTAATATGGATAACAAAATTACATCCGACCTGCTGACCCTGATCGATGACGGAACACGACCAAGAGGACTGGGAAGCAAACCGTTCGACGGAGAAGGAGTACATACGCAGAAGAGAATCCTGATAGATAAAGGAATTCTGAGAGGATTCATGTATAATACTATTATTGCCGGAAGGGCAGGCGTAAAAAGTACCGGTAATGCATCACGGAGAGGCTTCCGGAGTCTGCCTGGAATAGGTCCCCATAATTTGTATATGACTGCCGGTAAAGATTCAAGGGAAAAGATTATAAAAGCTACTCAAAATGGCTTGTTGCTGAAAGGAGTAACAGGTTATGGAATAAATCCGGTAAACGGTAATTTCAGCGGCGGCGCTTCAGGTTTCTGGATAAAAAACGGGAAAATAGTGTATCCGGTTAAAGGATTGACCATTGCCGGTACAGCAGACGAGATGCTGAATAATATCGATATGGTGGGAGATGATCTGGATATGAATCGCAGCTTTACAGCCCCGACTTTCCGTATCAGGGAAATGCAGATTGGTGGAGAATAGGGGACGGGGAGATATTTAAGATTTAGGAATTGGAAGCCTGGAAAAACAGGGGATGGTGAGACAAGGGGAAGGGGTGACAAAGATGAAGGATGATTGATGAATGATGAAAGAAGGAAGATGCAAGGGGAATGGAGCAAGGGGCATGGGGGAAGAGGAGAAGAAGGGGAAGTTGCTGGGTGCTGGGTACTAGGTGCTGGTTGAGGAGACTTGGTGACGGGGAGACTAAGGGACTGGGGGTGACTAAGAGAGAGACTGGGAGAGACCTGCCAGGGTATGAAGTACCTGGCAGAGTCTGTGAAGGGGACAGGGAGGCTGGGAGAGGAAGAAAAGGCAACAAGGAATAAGTAAAAAGTAAAATTAACGGGGCTATTGGTAATCATACCCTTACTTGTTAATTCCTTTTCAAAATTTCATGTATTCCCTTTCGTCGATTATTTCCTTCAAGGTAAAAACCACTTCCCAGATCTCTTCAAATGTGTTGTATAAAGGGACCGGAGCTAACCGGATAATATTGGGTGGCCTGAAATCAGAAATGATGCCCCTCTTCTTCAGCGCTTCATTAATCCTTAATGCTTCCTGGTCTCTTTTAAGTGCAATGTGCCCTCCTCTTTTTTCCGGATCACGTAGAGCCACAAGGTAGAAATTGTAAGGATCTTTTACCAGGATATGATCAATAAGATAGATGAAATAGGAAGTAAGTTTGGTTGATTTAGCACGGATTTGTTCAATACCTGCTTCATTTAATATTTTTAACGAACCTTCCAGGGGAGCCAAGCCCAAAATACCGGGTGACGATATCTGCCAGCCACCGGCACTTCGTTCATGATCAAATTCCAGTGACATCTCAAACTGTTTTTCCTTTTTGTATCCAAACCATCCGGCCATTAAAGGCTCTTTCTCAAAATGCTTTTTATTGATAAAAATAAAAGCCGATGACCCCGGGCCACCGTTCAGGTATTTATATCCGCACCAGAATGCAAAATCGACAGCATCTTTATCAAAAGTGTGAGGAACGACCCCTGCTGAGTGTGAACAATCAAATCCAATTAAAATTCCATTTTTGTGAGCTTCCTGTGTAAGTGTAGCAACATCCAGAAGTTGACTTGTCGTAAAAATTACACTCTGAAACAGTGCCAGTGCAATATCCTCATCCATGCATTTTATAATCCGGCCTTCCGAAAGAGTACCATCTCTCTCAGCCGGTACCATAACCAAATGACTTTCAGGATCAAGCCCACGGAGTTTCAAATGACTTTTTAGGGCATAAATATCTGATGGGAAGTTTGTTTCGTCTGTTAGGATCTTGTTTTTACCCGGTTCCGGCTTGAAAAATGTGCTCAACAAGGCATGAAGATTTACGGTTGTACTACCTGTAGCTATAACCTCCCCGGGCTCTGCTCCTATAAGCGGGGCTGCCAGTTTTCCGATTTCTTCAGCATAATAAAACCATGCCTGATCTCCCTCAAGCCAACCATTTATTGCCTTTGTCTTCCATTTCTTCAGGTTATGGTGTAATGTCACTTCCGAATCTTTTGATAACAGCCCAAGCGAATTCCCATCCATGTAAATATTGTTTTCAGGAATATAAAACCTTGTCCGGAAAGTTTTAAAAGGGTCAGTTGCATCTAATTTCCTGGCAAATTCAAGATTGGTTTTATACTGAATCATTGGATTTTTGTAAAATATTTAAGTAAAAATACTTCTTAACTGGCTGTATAATAGTGTTATGAGAAGGATAAGTGTATATTAACAAAGTATAAAGCACTGCATTATCCGTATAACACCAGGTTTCAACCTGGTGTATTCGGATGGTCATACTAAATAATGTTGCAGCCTGCTTCAGCAGGCTGTTTATGTATAATGTTTTTATCTCCATAACACCATGCTGAAGCATGGTGTTAAGCGGATATTATTCATAATTTAAAACGGCTATCTTTAGTTATAACTAATCTACCTGTCGTCCAGATGAAATAGTTTGGTTTTCTTTTCCAGTGTTCGGATTATTAACCAACTAACAAACCCGAAAGCAAAAATGATAATCCACATTAGTGTAGGGTAGGGCTTTCCCTGGGAAAAATAATTCCTGGCAAGATCAAAAAGGGTGAATCCTGCCAGTATGTTTCCAAATCCATTGTATTCTCGTTTAAATACGTTTTTCCATGAAAAGAGCAATTCGCCGGGAATCCATTTTTTAAAATCTGGAATAAATGCAGGTGTTTCCTCTGCCCATTTGAGATATTCTTTACCGAACTTATCCCGTAAAAACATTTCCTCGGCAAACATAATTCTTTCATAGTATAGCCAGAAGACCAGAACAAAAAAAACAATAAGCCAAATGTATTCAAGAAAAAGCGCCAGCCCTAGCCAAATGATAAAATTCCCCAGGTAGAGGGGATGCCTGATCACTGAGTATATTCCGGTTGTATTCAGAACATTTGCGCGTTGCCTTGAGATGTTTCTGCCCGATGTATGTTTTGGGGTATGACCAATGGTGTAAATGCGTATTCCTAAACCGGTGAAACTGACAGCCAAATAAAACATATCCTTTATCGGCAAAACATTGTAGGAAGAATAATCTTTAAAGCCGAGGACAATAAAACCGGTTAAAAGCAGAAAAACCGGTAAATATCCTCTTCTTTTGAAAAGCCAGTTGCCTGTGCGTTCGAATTCTTCGATTAAAGCCATATAGTTATTTGTGTCTTATTTTTAATTTGCATGCATTTTTTAGTAGAAAATCCCAAATGACAAATAACAAAAAATTTACCTAGTGAAACACCCGTGAAATAATCCCAAGGGGATTCCGGCTTTGCCGGATTTCACTGGGTAAATAATGCTCCGCATTAAATCTACGATTTATTTCACCCCGTAGGATAAATCCATAAATCCAACGGGGTGAACGGGGCAGTTAAATTTCTGCCTGCCAAAGGCATCCCTTATGGGAAAATTCTAAATTCGAATAACCAAAACGAGGGTTTGGAATTTGAGGTTTGTTTATTAGTACCTTGAATTTTCACTTCTTTCATTTTTTGGCAGAATATTTTTACCGACCTTCTGTATTGATTTATTGGCAAGGTTTATAGAAGGGAAAAATTTTGTCCAACTCTTTAAATATATTGAATAATGAACAAGGAATATCGATTTTTGATTTATGAAGGTTTGTATTACTTCTAAATTCATTATTCGTTAATCCTTGTTTGGTTCTGGCTTGTCCAGGTTAGGTTTTATTTGATATTTAATGCTTTTTGTCTGGGTTTTCCGGATTAGGTACTACAATAGAAATCGGAGTTAAATGTAGTAAAAAAAAATTAAAAGCTCCATTTTAATCTAAGGAAGGCGAGGGTCATTTTTTGGGTAATCCCTTCAGTAAATTCTCCCCTGAAATGCTGAGCGATAAAGGAAAGTCCGATATTATCAGAAAGGGAATATGTCAGGTTTGGTCCGAGGAAAAATCCATCCATGGAGGGGAAGTACATGCCCGAAAGACTTCCGTTAAAGAGCGGTGTAACAGGGTAGGAAACACTGGCGAAAAAAGTGTAATCGGTAAAAGAAATGGTTTTAACGGATAATGGCATATAGTAATATTGTTCAAAGCCGGAAACATCAAGAGTGACGCCATTAAATAGTGCCTCAAACTGGATCATAAGGGAATTTTTGAAGGTATAATCAAGACCCAGGGAGGCAATAAAAATGCCCGATGTATCGGTGAAGTTTTCCTTTGGGTGAAGGTATGTCATTTCACCGCGGAATCCTGCTCCTTCTATATCTCCTGCCCATCCAAAACCCAAAGTCCAATCTTCACTGTTCAATAATCCACCCAGGATCTGGAAATCATATGACCATTGGTTGAACTGAAATTTCCCTGCCGCAGTAATATCTTCATTGGCATCAATTTTTACGGCTGCTTCAAAAAGGGATGAAGCTCCTGTATAATTTTGTACCCTTAGAGCATCACTTCCGGGTTTTTCCTCATAATCGAAATCGAAAAAGGAATAAGTATTGAAAATATCGTTGGGATTCCACACAAAGTTTTGTCCCCAGTTGATCCGTTGTCTGCCTGCCCTGATCTGCAAATTTCCTGCTGTAAAGTCAATCCACGCCCGGTCGATGGTTGAATGAAGCAGAAAGCTTTTTTCTTCGACCAGGTTGGTTGACAGATCGAACCATCCGTTTTCCCTGTCGATCAGGTCAGCATAATTTGGGAAATATTTTACAAACTCTCCATATATAAACCGGTTCCTAACCTCAATTGCTGTCGTAAAGAAATTGGAAATATACCATTTCAAATTCAGCCGGTTATGGATCAGGTTATCGGTTATCCAATCTTCGTCGAATTCTACGAACATTACACTTTGCATATTACTGGTATAACCCGAGAGGGTGATATTCCGGTTGGTTTCCTGACTTAACATTAAATAAGGCAGAAAAATCAGAAGTGTAATTGTTATGCTCTTTCTAAGCATAGTTAGTAACTATTCTCCTCCCAAAGGGATCTGCCATAGGCATGCCTTTGGCACCTACGGGAAAAGGAGTCCCTTGGACAGTTTTCAATAGGCTCTTTTTTGTTATGCGTTATAGGTAATAAGTTATACGTTATAAGCTTCTATCCTTTCTGCATGCTTTCCAGCGATCTTCAATCATTAAAGTTCGGGAGAAGTTTTCTTTCGTGATCTTTTATGTTGAAATAATAACAAGTAACTTATAACTTTTAACTTATAACATTGAGTCCACTCCGAAAAGTCTTTTTGCCCCTAAATCCCCTAAAGGGGACTTTGCGGAATTCAATGATTTTCAACTGGTTCCCCTTTAGGGGTCAGGGGTAAAAAAGTTTAAAATCATTGAATTCTGACTTTTCGGAGCAGACTCAACATTTCATAACATTCTGTCTTTTTTCATCCCACCATACTGATTAGCTACCATGATAGATCCTTAACGGATTTCATCCGAAACCACCTTTCCGTCTTCAATGGTAATTACCCGACGGGCCTTTTTTACCACCCTGGCATCATGGGTTGAAAAGATGAATGTTATATTTTCTTCTTTATTAAGATTTTCCATGATGTCAAGTAAAGTTTCAGTTGATTTTGAATCCAGGTTGGCAGTCGGTTCATCAGCA
>Ga0209986_10003471_pt1 | contig 13799 bp, 14 predicted proteins | sample BlataG_FD_183168 | JGI IMG/M metagenome (GOLD analysis project Ga0209986, IMG submission 183168) | Deep subsurface microbial communities from Black Sea to uncover new lineages of life (NeLLi) - Black_00105 metaG (SPAdes) (version 2) | ecosystem: Environmental > Aquatic > Marine > Oceanic >...
GGAAGTCGTCATTATCCATTACCGGAAGATCGTCATGAATCAAGGAATAGGTGTGAATGAGTTCGATTGCGCAGGCAACAGGCAAGACACTATCGGCAGGTCTTCCAACTGCCTCTGCACCGGCTATACAGAGAATCGGCCTGATTCTCTTTCCTCCGGCAAAGAGACTATAATCCATTGCTCTGATAACATTACCTGCCAGCCCGGATGGCTTGGGCATGAATTTTTGTAGTGCCTTATCCACGAGAGTTTTTCTTTCATCAAGGTATTTTTTAATCTTTATCGACACCTTCAGTTTCCTCATACTCAAATGGCTCTTTTCTAATGCCGCCTTCATCTTTAATCAGGATAGACACTCTTTTTTCTGCTTCTTCTAATTTGTTAAAACAAAATCGTGATAAAGTAACCCCTTTCTCAAAAATCTTGAGTGATTCTTCCAGGGGCAGGTCACCGCTCTCCAGCCGTTTTACAATATCCTCCAATTCTCTCATCGCATCTTCGAATTTATTTTCTTTCATTATCTTTCTAATCCCCCACTTATCTCAATTAGTTTTATAGGGTCAATTCGTCCATTGTTTAGCCTTATGCCGAAGTGGAGATGAGGTCCAGTTACTCTTCCTGAAGAACCAGCAAGTCCAATAATAGCACCTTTTTCCACTGCTTGACCTACCTTCACAAAATCCTTACTTAAATGAAAGTACATGCTTTGAATGTCTCCTCCATGATCAATAACTATACTCAGGCCACTAAAAAAAAGGTGTGCTACTAGGGCCACTATTCCCCTATTAGTAGCCTTGATCGGGTCACCTTCTGCTGCTTTCAGATCAACACCTGAATGTGGGGATCTTTCCATGCCATTAATGATGCACCTACATCCAAAGGGGCTTACAATCATTCCAGGCACTGGCCTTATCCACCTTCCCATCCATAATGGATATGTATCAGAGCTTATAAAAAGCCCTTTCACTGTTTTGGATTCTTCTATTACCCTTTTTAGTGTAGTGGCATCAAGTTCAACCATTTCTTTTGGGAGAGTTAAACTTCTGCTGCCATAATCCCTTGAAAGCACACTCACTGTTATTGCATGTGGTCTATTGCTGTCAGAAAGGCTGATTTTCATTTTATACCTTCCTGGCTTTGTAGTCAAATCTACCCCGATAAAGCCTGCCCAAGCCTCATTTTTGTTATCTGAGAGAAGGGTAATTTTTTCCCCCATCCATATTACCTTGGGTTTGACTTTCCCTAATTTTTGAATAGATAAAAGAGCTACTTCACCCTGACCGATTGTGGATGGTGTGAGGGTAACATCAAGGCCAGATGAAGGGCGTGTCTCAACAGGTGATAGGAAGAATAATAATAAAACTATAAGAAGTAAATAATATCTTTTTTCCATTTACTCTCCATTCTCAGTCTTTTTTACAAGGCCTTTGATAGTGCCCCTGGCGAGAAGAATGTTGATTTCATCTCCGGTTTTTACTTGCATAGAATCCTTTACAATATTCATTTCAGGCAGTTTTCTGGTGATACTATAACCTCTTTGCAAAATAGATAAAGGGTTTAATGAATCCAGTCTATCTTGAATGGAGCGAACGCTTCCCCCTTTTTTATCTAAAAAGCCTTTTAAGGCCTGTGTAAGAGAGCTATTATGGAAAGCCAACTGCTGAGATAGCATAGCGATTGTATGAGAAGGACTATTCAACACGAGTGTTTCATTTATGGCCTTAAGGTATTTTAGGTTATCATTAATACGGGTTTTTCCTGTTTTGAGTAAACGGTTGTATATTTCGTCGAGCCTGAGCCAGATATCAGCAAGATTGCGTCTCGGATCCCTTATCCGAGAGGATAGATTTTTTGCTTTATCTTTGATTCTTTCAATAATGCTATTGAGGGATATTTCGAGCCTAAATGAGAGACTTTTAATATTTTTCTCGAGATTTTCTTTTTCTTGTAGAACTAGTTCAGCGGCACCTGATGGTGTAGATGCCCTGAGATCTGCTGCCAGATCAGAGATAGTCAAATCTACTTCGTGACCCACTGCTGAGACAACAGGAATTGTTGAGCGCCTTATTGCATATGCTATTTCTTCCTGGTTAAAGGGCCATAGGTCTTCCAATGAGCCGCCGCCTCTTGTCAAGACAATAATATCAACATTCAACTCTCTATTTACTATGTCAAGAGCTTCTACAATATCAGCTGCTGCCTCATCACCCTGGACCCTGACCGGGACTATTGTAACATCTATGTTGGGCATTCTTCGATAAGAAATTCGTAAGAAATCTCTCACAGCTGCTCCTGTAGGGGATGTGATTACAGCAATTCTTTTTGGTAAAAATGGGATAGGTCTTTTTTTCTCCTCGTCAAACACTCCTTCAAGGAATAATTTCTTTTTTACCTGTTCAAATGCAGCGGCAAGTGCACCCACGCCTAGAGGCTCTAGATAGTCGAGAATAATTTGATATTCTCCCCTGGGTTCATATAATCCTATTCTGCCTCTCACAATTACCTTCATCCCATCTTCTGGTATAAATTTAAGGTAATATGCCTGCATTTTGAACATAACTGCCCTGATCTGGGCATTTTCATCTTTAAGGGTCATGTAATAGTGCCCAGAGGAAGGGTGGGCAAAGTTTGAAATTTCTCCTTCTACCCACACAAAATCAAATTTTTCCTCAAGGAGGGATTTTATCTCTGCGGTCAGGGCACTAACCGTGTAGATTTTTGGTGGTTGAAAGGGTAAATCCATAATGGATATTCGCTAAAACTCAAGATTTTTTGGTGTTCTGGGGAAGGGGATTACATCCCTGATATTGGCAAGGCCGGTTACAAGCTGCATGAGGCGCTCAAAACCCAGACCAAAACCGGAATGGATAACTGTACCATACTTTCTGAGGTCCAGGTACCACCAGTAATCAGCAGGGTCTAAGTTTGCCTCTTTTATCCTGTTGAGCAAGGTTTCATAAACATCTTCCCGCTGGCTGCCTCCAATAATTTCACCAATCCCTGGCAGGAGAATATCCATGGCCTTTACTGTCTTATCGTCTTTATTCACTTTCATATAAAAAGGCTTTATCTCTTTTGGATAATCAGTTACTGCCACTGGCCTTTTGAAATACTCGCACAGATACCGCTCGTGTTCTGACTGTATGTCTTTTCCCCACACAGGAGAAAATTCAAATTGTTCTTTCACCTTAGATAATATGTCTGTTGCTTCTGTATAGGTAAGGCGCTCAAAGTCGTTGTTAATAATAGTATCAATTGTAGATGTAAGATCTTTATCAATAAAACGATTAAAGAAATCTATATCACCCGTACAGTTTTTTAAGATATAGGCAAGCGTGCTTTTAATGAGTTCCTCGCCAAGATCTATATTTTCCTTGAGATCGCAGAATGCCATCTCAGGTTCTACCATCCAGAACTCAGCTAAGTGTCTATAAGTGTTGGAATTTTCTGCCCTAAATGTTGGGCCAAAGGTATACACATTTCCCAAGGCAAGGGCGTAGACCTCTGCTTCTAACTGCCCGCTGACTGTTAAATTGGCTGGTTTACCAAAAAAATCTTCTGTAAAATCTACCGTACCACCCTTATTTTTAATTCCCTGGAGATCAAGGGTAGTTACCTTAAACATATCACCGGCACCCTCACAATTGCTGCCTGTAATGATTGGGGAGTGAAGATAGAGAAAGCCTCTTTCCTGAAAAAAGCTATGAATGGCATAGCTCATAGCATTCCTGATTCTCGCCACTGCCCCGAAGGTGTTTGTTCTTGCTCTGAGGTGGGCTATTGTTCTAAGATATTCGAAGGAGTGCCTCTTTTTTTGCAATGGATATGTGTCAGAATCAGTCCAGCCAGCTACATTTACCTCTGTTGCTTGCACTTCCACCTTTTGTCCCTTGCCCGGTGATTCTGCTAAGATTCCTTTAATAATAACCGAGCAGCCGGCTGTCAATTTTAAGATCTCATCAGTGTAATTAGCCATTGTGCTTTCAGCTAATACCTGTATGTTTTTTATGGTAGAGCCGTCATTTATCTCAAGAAAAGAGAATCCTCCTTTTGAGTCTCTCTTAGTCTTTACCCATCCCATAATAGTTACTTCTAATCCGAATTTGTTTGACTCTAGAAGCTCTGCTATTTTTTTTCTTTTTATCATCTTCTTAGATGTATTTTTCGTAGTTGTTCACCGCAAAGACACAGAGATCGCTGAGATTTAGTTATTTTTGCTTTCCGTGAGAAAAGCGGAAAGCAAAAATACTCATCCTGCTGTTGGGCTACTCCTCTAACTCGTTTCAAATTCGATCTCTGCCGCTCCAATGATCCAACCGCTCAACTTATTATATCAATATAATCGACCAAAGGGCTAGGAAGCTTCTCACTTTGCCGGCCTCTCAACGGCAAGTGAGAAATTTTTCCTCTCTGCGTCCTTAGCGACTCTGCGGTGAATATTATAATTTTTCTTCGAACTCTCGCATAAATGTGGCAAGCTTTATTACACTGTCTATAGTAATAGCATTGTATAGAGAGGCTCGGCAACCACCTACAGATTTGTGACCTTTAAGGCCAATGAGTCCATTTTGTGTGGCCTCAGCAAGGAACCTTTCTTCTGTTTTTTTATCAGGCAGGCGAAAGGTAACATTCATCAGGGAACGACTTTTGACATCTGTTGTACCATGATAGATATCGCTATTATCTATTACGTCATAGATCAAGGACGCCTTCTCCTTATTTATCCGCTCTATTTCTTTCAGTCCACCTATTGTTTCCTCAAGCCACTTAAGCACTAAATCTATGATATAAATAGCAAATGTAGGAGGTGTATTAAAGAGAGATTTGTTGTCTTTGTAGGTTGTGTACTTGAGCATAGTTGGCAGGTTATCTGGTACCCTTTTTAGCATATCCTCCCTGATTATAGCCATGGCTATTCCTGATGGGCCGATATTTTTTTGTGCACCCGCATAAACAAGCCCAAAAGGCTTTACATCAATGGGACGACTCATAAAATCAGAGGACATATCTGAAATCAGTGGTATGCCCTCTCCATTGGGGAATTGTTGCCATTGTGTTCCCTTGATAGTGTTGTTTGAGGTAAAGTGGAGATACGATGCCTGTTTGTCTACTGTGTAATCATAAGGGAGATAAGAAAAATTTTTATCCTCTGATGTGGCGATGATCCTAACATCTTTTCCCTGAATCTGGGCCTCTTTAATGGCCTTTGTTGACCAGGTGCCGGAATTTATATAGTTCACAGGTCTACCTGGTAAGGCAAGGTTCATGGGAATCATACAGAATTGCAGGCTTGCACCTCCTTGGATAAAAAGGACATGGTAATTTTCATCTAAGTCCAGCAAGCGCTTTGTTCTATTAACCGCATTATTTAGAACCTCATCGAATAAGGCGGAGCGGTGGCTGATTTCTACAATAGACATGCCAGAGCCACGGAAGCTAAGAAAATCCTCTTTTATCTCCTTTAAAACCGGCAGCGGCAATGCTGCAGGGCCTGGATTAAAATTGTGAACCCTTTTTTCCATTATAAAATCCTTTTTTTAAGTCTTCTGAGGGATCAGTTTTCATTTAAAATTTCCCTGTATCATTTCAGAGACAATTTTCTGGCCTTCAGGATTTAGTTCATATGGTGGTCTGGAAGCTAAATCTGCCTCAATAATATTCTCATTAAAGGGTAGAAAACCAAGAAAGCTAAAATCATTCATATTTTTGAGTAGAAAATCTTTATCCTTTTCCGACCTAATCTTATTTCCAACAATTTCTATATTTTTAATTCTCAACTCTTCGGTTAGTCTTTTAATATGGCGGGCGGTTTCTATACTTCTGCTTCCTGGTTCAACAACCACAATCATCTTATCAACAGCCCGTGCTGTCCCTCTGCCTAAATGCTCAAGCCCTGCCTCCATATCCAAAACCACAACCTCGCCTTGAGCAAGGATTAAATGGGTGATAAGAACCTTTAAAAGAACACTTTGTGGACAGATGCAACCGCCTTCTGCTGTCTTTATCCCTCCTAAAACCATCAGTTTTACACCATCAGCATTGATAGAGAGTTTTTCTGGTAGATCACTCACCTTAGGGTTCATCTTGAATAGGGCCCCCATAGTCCCAATCTTTGTCTCAGTCCTCTCCTCAATGAGAGACTTCATTTCAGAGATAGGCGTTATCTCTTTATAATTTTTTACACCCAGGGCCTGAGCAAGATTTGCGTCAGGGTCGGCATCAATGGCCAGGATAGATTTTCCCTTCATTTGCAAAGATTTTATAAGGAAGGCAGCAAATGTTGTTTTGCCCACACCTCCTTTACCGCTAATAGCAATTTTCATAATGTTCAACTGTCCTTTGTTTGTGTTCCGTTATATTCTTCTTTCTACATTCTTAGTATCGTTCTCGGTTATCAAAGATACAGCAGTTTTGCCAAAGAAGTATCCGTCTCTGGAAGATTTTATTCATCTAAATCCATAATTCCAGTATTCCATTTTTCCAATAATTCATTGAGGCGAAGACTTAAGTTTTTTATTGAGCCTTTGCTATCAGAGGATACACAATCATACTGACGAGTTCAGAAATATCCTCGGCAGAGAGAAGATTATCCTTGATTGAGCTATCAAATAAAATTGTTCCATTAGGGGGAAACTCTTCATCTCCCCGCCATATAATAAAGGTTATAGGTACCTTTGGAAACGCTTGAATAGTGACGGATACGTCTCCCATGGATGCTATTTGTGCAGCGAAAAGTTCCTGTGCCACTACGGGTAACTTATCTGGATTTTCACCAAACGCGGCAATAAATGGATCTCTTGATCTGGCGTTAAAGGAACTGAGATAAAATCTTGCTGAAGGAATTTCCTGATAGGCAATAAGCTCTCCTGTCAGATCTTCTTTCTTAGCGTTATTCATGTAATGCAATATCAATATTTTTTCTTTTATTTTAATCTCCTTATCGGAATCCTGAGTGAAGATGAGATCTGGCCAGCTAATATTAACCATCCGATTCAAGAACATAATTTGTATACTGTCCGGCTTATTGGCTTTTTCAATAAACTGACCGCCGCTTAACCGACACAAATGGAGGGGATTTTTATTGCTTATTTCCTCTTTCCCAATCTCCAGGGCCTTTTTATAGTCATCTATCCTTGCCATTTTGTTCTAGCTTTTAAAATTGCCTCAATTTTGCTATAAATAAAACAATCGCAAAAGCGATCTTGAAAATCATTAAATAATCTTAAGATTATTTTATTTATGTAAAAGTGAGTAAAAAGTCAATTAGATTACTATGAGAAGAAGGAAAAAAAAAGAGCGGATTGATCATACAAGGAATAAAACAGAGGAAAACAGGACATTCCTTGATGAACCATTTAAGGGTTTAGGTGAAAACCTTAAAGATATTGATAAAAAAGGGCAGCCTGTTTCATCATATTCTTTAACTGATAGTAAAAAGAAAGAGAGTGATGAGGATCTCTTTCAGTCAGCAATGAAAGACGTTACCCCCTTAAAGGATGATAAAAATAAAGTTATTACGCCCTTTGTAAAAGAAGAGACGTTACCTGAACGGTCTCTTAAGCCTCATAAGAAGGCAGGAGAAGATTTTTCAAGCCTGGTTAAAGAATTTGGCGCATGGGATGTTTCTTTCAGTGATGAATATATGGAGGGAGCAGTTTCTGGTGTTGGCCCGAAAATCATGAAAAGACTCAAAAGAGGTGAATTTTCCACTCAGGATTATATTGACCTGCATGGCTTGACAAAAAAAGAGGCAGAAACTGTTGTTGATGAATTTATAATCCGGAGCTATAATAAAGGTATGAGGTGCGTACTTATTGTTCACGGAAGAGGGTTGGGCTCAATTGATCATAAACCAGCTATAAAAAGAGAGCTTCCGGTTTGGTTTAGAAGGGGAATTTTAAAAAAAATAGTCCTGGCATTTGTAACTGCTAAGCCCTGTGATGGAGGGGCAGGTGCGTTATATGTCTTATTGAAGAAGAGATGATGTTAGTAGTTAGTTGTCAGTAGTCCGTTGTGTATGTATTTCTAAGAAATTAATTGGTTTGGTGGATTTATTCACTTAGGCGCTTAAAGATAAGGGATTCTTGGTTTTAGGATTTAGGATAACTTTAGGCACTTCTAACTTTAGATCACTTTAGGCACTTATCATGGTAATAGTAGGCTTGACAGGTGGTATTGGGAGTGGGAAAAGTTCTGTGGCAGAGATGTTTAAAGATGAGGGGGCATATGTAATTGATTTTGATTATCTTGCTCGTGTTGTTGTGGAACCTGATACGCCTGCCTGGAGAGATATTGTTGACTATTTTGGTCCGGAGATCATATCTCCTGACAGAACCCTGAATCGTTCTAAACTTGCAGAGATTGTCTTTTCTGATGCAAAGAGCCGAAAGGCCCTGGAAGGCTTTACCCATCCCAGGATATTTGAGAAAAGGGACACCCTCATTAAGGATATTAAAAAGAAAGACCCAAAAGCTATTGTTATTGTAGATATTCCCCTTTTATTTGAATTGAGTTTGAAAAAAAAATTTGATAAGGTTATTTTGGTTTATGTATCAAGAGATATCCAGGTTAAGAGAGCAGTAAAAAGAGGCGTTCTCGCAAAAGAAGAAGTAGAGAAAAGGTTAAAGGCACAGATTCCTATAGAGGATAAAAAATTACTTTCAGATTACATCATAAATAACGAGGGGAGCTTGAAGTATACCAGGGATCAGGTAAGGAAGGTGACCCACGAATTAAAAAAGTTGGAAAAAAAGAGGTGAATTCAAAATGTTTTTAACGATTAAAAGAGAAACCTACAAGGCAGGGGATGTTATATTTGAGGAAGGCAGTCATGGGCTCGCTGTTAATATTTTACATTCAGGAAAGGTGGAGATTAGCAAGAGGGCTCAAGATAGAAAGATTGTTGTGGAAATATTAGGGCCTGGTGATATTTTTGGCGAGATGAGTTTCATTGATCATTCTCCCAGATCGGCTACTGCTATTGCACTTGAGGACACAGTGTTAGAGTTAGTGGATAAGGATTTCTTGGATAAGGAATTTAACCAAATAGACTCAGATTTTAGAGAGATAGTAACCAACCTTGTCAGGAGGCTGAGAAAGACCACTCAGCGTCTGGTTTCTTTACCGAGGCGAGGGGGGGAAAGGGTAAGCGGAAAGATTAGTATCTCTTTCAAAAAGGCAGATGATTTTTTTAAGTCCTATGTTGCTAATCTTGGAGAAGGTGGACTATTTATTAATACTACAAAGAATCTACCAGTAGGTTCTCTTTTAGATTTGGAATTCACTCTTCCTGACAGCAATCAAGCAATCGATACCAAAGGCAAGGTGGTTTGGACAAGACCTCAAGATATGAGCACCGAAAAGATGCCCCCGGGGATGGGGATCCAGTTTATTGATATGAATCCGGAGGACAAAGAGCTTCTTAAATACTACCTCGCAAAGTTTGGGTCTTCATGATTACCCGTTTATTCCCCGAGGACGTTTTTCCTACTTGAGTTTTGGCCCACCTCTTTTGCCCGCTTGAGGCCCTTTTTCTCTAAGCCTTCGTGCAAATTCTCTTCTGAGGCCTTTAAGTTTCTCAAATTGTTCGATTGAAAGCTCTTGGCGAATGTCTATGGCCATCTTGATACGTTTTTCAGTCTGCTGGGAATGAAGTTGTCCAAGCCTCTCTGCAAATTTGTAGGCCTCCTGTCTGTCTGCCATAGGTTGGGACATCATATTTTCTAAGTCGAGATAGGTCTTTCCTATATCACTTTTGATATCAATGATGCGTTTTTTGTGTTCCACCCAGATCTTATTTATCTTATCAATTTGATCAGTGGTTAGCTGTAATTTTTCCTTAACACCAGGCCTGTACCACCATTTGCCACCAACTGGGGGATCAAAAGCAAAAAGGTTAGGCAAAAATAGAATGGCCGAACATATTAATGCTAAAGCTGTTATTAATAAAATCTTTTTTTTCATTACTTTCCTCCTCTATTATTAAAAAAAAGTTTAAAAATTGGCGAAAATCTTCCCCCTCCCACTCAGTGAGAAGTACTATGCTTTGAGGAAGTTCCACCTCACTTATACCCTCTGGAAAAAACCAAATATCCTTTTGTAATTCTGTTTCTTCAATCTTACTCCCGTTATTTGGTTGGAAATAGACTTGTTGCAATAAAAAGGCAGAAATAACTATTATAAATGAGAGGATAACAGCAGTTCCCCATCGCAACCTAAACGCTGGGGACCGATAGTCAGATACAGCTGAAAGAATTTTCCCTTTTTCAATTGTCCAATTTATCTCAGTATGCTCAATTTCTTCCTGATAGGCCTTTAAAAATCCCTTTATCCTATTAAGTCGTTTTCGGCAATCCTGGCATTTTTTCAGGTGTAATTGGAAATGCTCATCAATCGTATCAGGTTCAGTGATCATGGAGTAAATCTCTTTATCACTTAGGTGAATATTGTTCATGGTGTTTTCCAATCAGCAAGATAATTTTGGGCCTTGTCTAAGGCCCTGTAGAGATAGGTCTTTACTGAACTTTGGCTGATACCGATCAATTCAGAAATTTCCTTGATAGTGTATTCGTTACCAAATCTGAGTGAAAAAACCTCTTTTTCTCTTCCCTTGAGGCCATCTTGAAATGCCCTCAAGTGAGTCTGTAATTGTTTTTCTTTGAGAATTTCTTGAGATGATTGGTCACTATCTGCCATTGTATTTATTTGATTATCTGAAATGTTTCCAGGCCGTAAAAAAAGAAGTCTTCTTAATTTTTCTTTTCGAAGGTAGTCCCTTACCCTGTTTATTGTTATTTTGATCAACCATGTCTCAGGGGATGCATTAAATCGAAATTTTTTATACGACCTAAATGCCTTGACAAAAACATCCTGTGTAATATCAAGTGCTTCATCTTTATTGCCAAGCATACCTACAGCCACCTGAAAAACCTTTTTCTGATAGTTTTCAACAAGTTCACTGAAAATTCTTCTCTCATCATCCATAAATTGTGTCATTTGAACTCATTTTACTATATTAGACGGTTGGTAGAGAAAAAAAGTCTACATAGAGAAAACATTTATTTTGTGAAACCACATCTAAGTTTTTGTTAGGTTTAAGCCTAGAAAAAAAAGGTTTTCCTCGGTCTTCTCAAGAATGCCATTGAAAACACCCCAGATGAAGGAAAGATAGAAGTTACTATCCAATCCGAAGACAATGAGATACGGATAGATATTCACGACTACTGGGTTGGAATAACCCCTCAAAACCAGAAGATGATCTTTGGAGGCTTTTTTCATACACAAGACACAGAGTTATATTCTTCAAAGAGACCCTATGAATTTAATGCCGGAGGCTCTGGTTCTGATTTGCTTAGGACAAAAAGTTTTTCTGAAAGATATGGCTTCTCTGTAGACTTTAATAGCACACGTTGCAAATTCATACCCAAGGATGCGGATATCTGCCCAGAGAGGATTTCCCTATGCCCATTTATAACAGAGAAATCTGGATGTTTTTCCTCAGGTGGGAGTACCTTTTCACTCAAATTTCCTGTGGATAAAGGTGTACAGGAAGGTTCAACGAATTCATGGTTACGGTAACATATTTAAGTGGTATTACTTCACCACTTTTCCTATCCCGCAAAAATATATATCTCAGCTTTCTCTGCGGCTCTGTGGCGAAAATTTGAATTTTGCTATCTATTTTCGCCCTTCTCAGCTCTTCGAAGGTACTTACAAAGAGAAACCATGATTTTTTTCTGTAGGCCTGGAATCGTGTCAAGCAAATGATCGAAGGAACTGCTGTGCACGAGCAATATGGTCATATCGGTTTCAGCAATAACCGTTGCTGTTTGGGGTTTTCCATCAATAAGGGATATCTCCCCGAAAAAGTCGCCTGAAGACAAGTGGCGGATGACTTTCCCGTCCTTCTTGACCTGGGCCTTACCCTCTACGATAAAGACGAATTCTCTGCCTGTTCTGCCCTGCTGAGCTAAGACCTTGCCAGCCTTTATCGACACCTGGTCCGCATGTTTACCAATCTCGTTCAGATGTCGTTTGCTAAGATTACTAAATAGAGGCACCTTTTTTAGAAGATCAATCTTCTGTGAACGGCGATGGAGTAACATTTTGTTTCCTCCCTATTAATAATTCTTTTATATGTAGGACAAAGTCACTTTTGTGTCAATTGAAAAGGCGTCACAAGGTTTAGCATATTGGTTGACCTATTCAGCAATACCTCCCTTTTTTTAACAACACTCTGAAGAAAATTTTATTATGATAGAGATGCCAATTCCTTTTCAGCTTTCTCCATCCATCCATCAGCACCGCATTCCTTATAGATTTCTATTGCCTTTCTCAAGTTTTCTTTGGCTTTTGATTGATTGCCTTTTCGTCTCTCTAGTTCAGCAAAAATGGTATAATCCTTTCCTAAATGAAACATCATGTCATTCCTTTTGTCCGCTTCGATAGCTTTCTGGATCCAAACTTCGGCTTCGCTCATGTACTGATTATCAATATTCAGCAGAATCTCCGCGATATATCTCGCCATCCAGCCTTCAGAAGTCTTGAGTTTATTATCATTATAGGATTGCAATAGGTTACTGAGATCAGAAACTTGTTCGTTATTCAATGCCCGTGATCTTGCTATAGAAACGTTGAAATGATTAATATAAGAGGGTAGCAATCGAGACTGTTCTAAAAACGAAATTGCTTTAGCATAATACTTTTCAGCCTTCTTGTACTCTCCTATATTAACGTATGTATCTCCTAAATAATAAGCCGCTACAGCAGCCCAACCAATTTGAGCCGTTTTTTCTGAGAACTCTAATCCTTTCAAAAGGCTATTCTCTGCCTCACCGAATACCCCTTTAAAATAACATGACGTACCGTAGGTGGTGTAGGCCATCCCTTTGCTCAATATGTCCCCACTCTCATTTGCAATCTGTAACGATTCTCTGCTTGTTTGGTGGGCAAGATTAATGCTGCCCTGTAAACAATAAACCCAATAACTAATATTGCCCTTCATTGATGCTATCCCCCAGAGACTTTTTGCCATCACATTGATGTCAAGCGCTTTCTGGAAGTAATGATAGGCCTTTTCAAATTCACAATTGAAAGAAAGGGCTACTGCGAGCCAGAAGCATCCGAAAAACAATGAAACAGCATCACTTATTTCCCCAGAAATCTTAACGGCATCTTCTAAGTATTTAAATGCCCTTTGGAAATCCTCTTCAACCCAGCAGTGATAAGCCCCAACTATGCTATATATCTGAGAGAGCCTCCTCTTTGAAGCATGCTTTGTAGCGAGATCAATGATCGGATCAACAGCTTCCTTTGCCGCAACATGATAATTTATTTGGACATAGTAAAGCCCCAGAGTCGTCCTCGCATCTACTATATTTTTCTGCATATCATCTGCTTTAGGTAAACTCTCAAGACATGCTACTCTTTTTACAGCGTATTCAATTGCATGCTTGAGAGAAGCTGCCTTTTCAGCTTTTTTCCCAGCAAACTTTGAATACTCAGCCCCTTTCTCATAGTTCTCACTTTCAATAAAATGCTCTGCCACTATCCCATAATATTCATAAATATTATCTTTATATAGTTCCTCGATGGCATTACCGATCTCTTCATGGAGTTGCTTCTTTCTTTTGATCATTATCGAATCATAAACCACCTCTTGTGTGAGAGCATGTTTGAAGATGTAGGTTGAGTGAGGATATATCCCCCTCTCATAGAGAAGCTCCAAGTCCTTTAGGGCTGACAGGCGAGAGAGCAATTCCTTCTCTGGCAGACCTGTTATTTGCTTTATCAACTCATAG
>Ga0209986_10003478_pt1 | contig 13780 bp, 17 predicted proteins | sample BlataG_FD_183168 | JGI IMG/M metagenome (GOLD analysis project Ga0209986, IMG submission 183168) | Deep subsurface microbial communities from Black Sea to uncover new lineages of life (NeLLi) - Black_00105 metaG (SPAdes) (version 2) | ecosystem: Environmental > Aquatic > Marine > Oceanic >...
ATGGCGCCGTAGGGTCGAGAAAAGCGAGGCTCAATCCGCCCGACATCGTGTATCCAGAAAGAAGACCAAAGAAGGTCAAATACGCCTATAGCTCGGAGAACTATACCAACCGCTTCGCAATCGAGGTATTGCCAGATGGTGCATGGAAAGATAAACCTTGTTTCATAATTGGAGGCGGTCCGAGCCTTAAGGATTTCGATTGGTCGCTTCTGGACGGACGTCTTGTCTTGGGTACGAACCTCGCATTTATGAAGCATGACCCTACGATCATATTCTCAATGGACACGCGGTTTCTGCGGTGGATCATCTCAGGGCGCTACGGGACGGAGGTAGCCGAGAAATTCCGGCAGTCAAAAGCATTCAAGGTATGGCTCTGCACATACAGATGCAGCCTTCCGGGCGATGTCTTTGTTGTCCCGGTATTCGGGAATTACTCGGCAGGATTCAGGGCCTTCCCCGAATCGATGAGCAAGGGCATAGGGCATGGCAATAATTCTGGCTACGCCGCATTGAATTTCGCCACGTGCCTGAAGGCCAATCCCATTTACCTTTTGGGTTTCGATATGAAGCACGAGCCGCCATCTGAGGGCAACCTCCAGGGCAGGACACACTGGCACAATGGGCATCCGAGACCGCAGACAAGAGCAACATTGATGAACTTCATGCGGTTCTTCCCAGTTGCGGCCAGGAAAACAAGGGAGATGGGCATCAAGGTCATAAATCTGAATCCTGATTCGGCACTCAAGGGCTTCCCGAAGATGAGATACGAGGAGATATTGAAATGAGACAAGGTAAAGTCTGGGGGATGACAAATGAGATTTATCGTTCGCCGATATTCTCAGCCCATCATTTGAGCATCGATAAGTTCGGTTATTGCTCCAAGCATAAGCATATGAGGAAACACAACCTCTTCTACATGCTATCGGGCAAGTTGAAGATAACCATCTGGCGAGACGGCTTGCCGGATGTCACTATTTTGGAGGCTGGGCAAACATCAGGCATACCGCCGGGACATTACCACCAATTCGAGGCGCTGGAGAACAGCGAGTGTATTGAGATTTACTATGTCTTTTTGGAAGATCCTGACATCGAGAGGAAGTCCCAGGGAGGCATCAGGAAATAAAGATGGATTACATAATCGTCTCCTACTATACGAAAGGCACTGGCTACGAATACGAGGCCCAAAATCTTGTAGCCTCGCTTGAAGAATTTGGGATAAACTATTGTGTCGAGGGTAGGCAGTCATTTGGCTCCTGGTGTGTCAATGCGCAGCACAAGGCGGTATTCCTGCAGGAGATGCTACAGAGATTCAATGAGAAGAGCGTTGTGTGGATTGATGCCGATGCGGTCGTAATGCAGTATCCGGAGGAGTTCGATTCGGTGGATGCTGATATCGGCGTGTGTTATAGGGACTATTCACTTTTTCCATGTCGCTCTAGGAGCAATGGCAAGGAGCTTCTGAGCGGCACGATCTACTTCTCCAACAACGGTCGCACGGAGAAGCTTATAGACGATTGGGTTAGAATAAACTCCCAAAGCCCAGCGCTATGGGATCAGAGAAGTCTGGAATCGGCGATAAATATAAACCGCGGGCTCAGGATCAAGGAATTGCCCCCGCAATATTGTCAGATATACGACTGGATGAAGAAAGCGGGGACGCCTGTCATTGAACAGAGACAGAGGTCTAGGCGGTACAAGCGACAGATCGATAGGGAGATACGCTATGCCTGATTCTATGAGAATACTATGGCCGATGACGAAAAAAACGAAGATGCAATATCTTGAATTGGGTTTCCAGGAGCTGGGGGTGACAATTGTGCCCAGCGGGGAAATGACCGAGAAGGCCATAAAGTCCGAAGTCTATCCTTTCGTTATTGAGAATGGGAAGAAGACTCATAATGTGTATTTTGACATAGCATCCGCAACAGATCTGATTCATCATGAATTCATAGACGGAAAGGGATTTTATTTCAAGGTCCATATGAAGAAAGAGGACTTGGGCGAATACCCGAGGTTCTATCCAATGGCGCAATCGGCAGGCAGTAATCGGTTTCCGAAATATCTAAAGAAGATCGAAGATTCTGGAAGAATCGACAGAACACCTTTCGACGTGCATGGAGTATTCCTAAATTCTGATTTGGGATTGCGCATGAGAACAGTAGAACTAATGAAACAGCAACCGTGGAAGACTTATGGATGGATCAGCTATTCAAAAACCAGAGGACCGGTTCCCGCTGAAATACTTGGTCGTAAGATGGATTATTTCACCCATCTTGAATCTCAAAGCAAATCAAAACTATGCCTTGCACTACCAGGAGGCATGAGAAAAAGCTATATGACATTCCGGCATGTTGAGATTTGGGCTATGGGGCGATGCTGTCTCACCATCAATCCCACGAATAGGGTTATTTTAGGAGATCCAAAGGATTGCTGGGTGGAGTTCAAAGATGATCTTTCGGATTTTGTTGACGTCGTCAACTATTACCTCGAGCACGAGGAAGAGAGGAAAAGAATTGCCGAGAACGGACGGGCATATTATGATAAGCACCTTACTCCGAAGGCGCATGCAAAATACATATTAGATACTATTACAAGGGACGGAAATGAATAAGATTTTTTTCATAATCGGGATGAGACGGTCGGGCACCTCTATATTAAGGAAGCTTCTTCTCCGACATCCGAAGGTCAACGACATAGAGTTTGAGCCGCATCCACTGTGGAATGCGGTGGATCTTGCACATTTCGAGCGCTTCAAGGATTATTCGGGCGTCCAAGAGTCCATAGGGACATTCTGGGCAAAAGGTAATGGCGATGGCTGGCATGGTGCTAAATTCGCGCTCAATCCCGGCACCAAGGCTATGGAATGGATATGGCTGCCGAGGACTTTTCCCGAGGCTAAATTCATATTCATCACCAGAGACCATGAGACGCGATGGCAGAGCTATTACAAAGAGGACAAGAATGCCGTCAGGGGGTACATTCCGAAGCATCTGTATTTTCCACTATCCGAATTGATAGAACAGGGTTTTAGAGATTTTTATTCAAAAAACGAGAAGAAATGTTGTTTTGTGCAATACGAACGTCTTCTGGATAATGCCGAAGAGGAATTGAAAGAAGCATGGAAATTATTTGGAATAAGCGTGATTAATGGATTGAATGGATTGATGAGGAAGTCACAATATGGATAGATTGGCGTTTGTTGACATTGGGGAGCTTGGCTGGAGCCTTTATTTAACCGCACATGTGCGATGGCTGAAGAAAAACACCGATTCCCAAGTGATCATAATCAGCCTCCCGGATAGAAAATGTCTATATCAGGAATTCGCAGATGAAATTGTTGATATTCCCGAGGCGTTCTATAAGAAGTATGATCTTGGTATCCAAGATTGTTTTGGGTTGGCCTATGTGAATCAGAGCGAACTTAGGGCTTTCTTTTTGCCTTATGTACCCAAAGGCTATTGTCTTGCTAGATATGTTCAGTTAGGATGCGATAAAGACGCAAGCGTGGTTTTTAACAACAGATTTATTTATGCGCCATATAAATATTCAAAACCTCCTGATGACGGAAAGGAAATTATAATTTTCCCTAGACGTCGGTTAGGTATATATGAAGCACGCAATTTGCCGGAGCGTTTTTATCTAAATCTTATTGAACGGCTCTGTGATGAATTTCCGAAATTAATCATTAGAACAATCGGGACAAAAAATGGCGCATATAATATGAAAATCGATAGGTTTAACTATATAAACTGGATAGGCAGAGGTGAAAGTGTCCAAGACATGATAGACAAATGCCAGTCGGCCGTGGTAGCGGTGGGAAGCCAATCGGCGCCCCCGAAGATCAGCCTGCTCCAGGGTGTGCCGACATTCATGATCGGGCACCAGAAGGGAAGGCATACGATTGGAGAGAATTGGATGAAGACCAAGGCCGGGTTCTATGAGATTGGCAAGAAGGCATATGCGAAGTTTAATGTCGATGATTGCATCGTCAAGACAATCTCATTTATTAGAGGATGCTTATGATGGGGAAAGAAGGTACGAAATTGTTGATGGCGACTCGCGCCGATGAGAGCGTAATAGCCTATACAAAGTATACGCATCCGATCCTAAAGATGTTCGCCAAGAAATGGGATGCGGAATTTAAAATCCTGGATGCTTCTTTATGCGTCAATAAATTATGGAGAATCTTGGAGCTTTATAATATATTTGAAGGTTACGATCGTATATTTTACATAGATTCTGATGTTGTAATAAATAAGAATTGTCCGAATATATTCGATATTGTGCCATACGATACCATAGGGCTTGTATTTGAGGACAAAGGATCTAGGCTTAGAAACAGGCATGTGCGGATAAAAAAGATAAAAAGAAGGTTCGGCGGCAATGAACGCTGGAAATCTGGTTATTTTAATATGGGCATTTTTATCGCCTCAAAAGCACATCGCAATATTTTCACAAAAATAGATGGTCGGCTTTGGGAGGCGGAGGTTGGATTTGAACAGACTCATTTAAACTATCAGATGAGAAAGTTCGGATGCAAGTATATTGACCTTGGATATAAATTTAACCACATGTCGATGTTCTCTGAGGCATGGAATGGAAGCCCATCAAGATTCGATTCCTACATAATACACTATGCCGGCTCAGGTTCGTTTCCTGACAAAAATAATAAGACAAAGGAGCAGTTGATAAAAGACGATATAATGAGGATCTACAGATGATGAAAAAAACATTGGAGCTTGGATAAATGCGCATACTACTGCTTTTTCCAATGGCCAATGGCCAGACTGGGTCTGCTATAAAATACGCTTTCGAGCGGCTCGGACACGAAGTTATTGCGGTTGATGCTAAGTTGGCTTGGCGCAATTCATATGCGATAAGCCTTCGTGTTAAGCCTGATCTTGTCTTTTGCTCAAGAACACAAGTTCTCACAGACCAAATATTTAAGATAAAAACAGCATTCCCGAATACAATCACCTGCATGTGGAACGTTGATACCAGAGAGCGTATCGACAAATGGAGGCACCTGTTTCCCCTCATCAAAGCTGTGGATTACTATTTTGTTGTCGATTATAATTTCCTCGAGCAATGGAGAAATCTCAATCCGAGTACGTATTGGCTACCTCAGGGGCTCCAGAACGAAATATATGACAAACCCAAAGAAATAACAGAAGATGACAGAAAGAAATACTCGTGCGATATTTGTTTCGCCGGCAGTCGCACTGGGGTGCATCGGCTTTACCGCGCAAACTTCTTGGATGCCATCGAGCAAATGGACGTAGACTTCAAACAGTGGGGATGTCGGGACAATGTGCAGGTGTTTAATGAGGAGCACAACAAAGCCGTGGCGCTTTCAAAGATCAATATCGGATGCTCAAATTATCCTAAAAGCGGGAAATGCGTCTCGGTTCGAAACTATAAGATTCTTGGAGCCGGGGGATTTCTGCTCACCGATTATGGGGATGGTCTGGAGAAGCTTTTTCCTTGCGGTGAGAATGAAAAAGTTCTTGATTATTGTAAAACATATAAAGAGGTCGCCGAGAAAGTGAAATATTGGCTGAGCCATGAAAACGAGAGGAAGGCAGTCGCGGAAAGGGGCTATAGGTGGGTTCACGCCCACGCCCGATATCAGGATAGAATGGAAATTGCTCTCAACTATATGAGGGATAGGTTATGAAGACAGAATGCGAAAGATGCTTGATTGATTCCAATATTCCTGGAGCCGAACTCAAGGGTGGAATCTGTCGTTATTGCAGAATTCATGACAAGCTTGAAAAGCGATATCCGATCAGCCATAAACATCTTTTGAAATTGAGTGAAAAAGTGAAAAAATCAGGAAAGAGACGAAAATATGATTGTCTGATAGGGATTAGCGGGGGATGCGATTCGTCTTGGCTTCTGCATATTGTTGTAAAATTCTTAAAATTGCGACCCTTGGTTATTCATTTCGACAATCGCTGGAACACGAAACAGGCTGAGAGCAACATGAGGAAAATGGTGGATGCTTTGAATGTGGATTTTGTCCGCTATCAGTTGAATAAAAAGATGTATGATAAGCTGAACAGGGCTTTCTTCGAGGCCTCAGTGAGCGACGTAGATATCCCCAATGACATGGCAATGCTGGCCATATTTAAGATCGTGGCAAAACAGTATAAAATCAAATATATCTTCAATGGCCACTCGTTCAGAACGGAAGGCACAACGCCTCTCGGCTGGACATATATGGACGCGAAGTATATTCAGAGCGTCTATTCCTCTCGGTGGGGGGGAAAGCTAGAAGGCTTCCCGTTGCTTACATTCTGGAAACAATTAAAATGGGGCCTTTCAGGAATCAAGGAGGTCAGACCATTATATTTTGTACCAATGAAGAAAAAGACTGCGAAGATGATTTTGGCGAAAAAATATTGTTGGGAGGATTACGGGGGACACCACTTGGAAAATAAATATACGGCATTTGTCGCTTCTTATTTTTTACCTAGGAAATTCGGAATAGACAAGAGAATTATTGAATATTCCGCATTAATCCGCTCTGGACAGATGACAAAAAGCGAAGCAAAGAAAAAACTAGAAAAGAAGCCGTATCTAACCAAAGGAATACTGAGGGAAATAAGAGAGACTTATCCTGATATTGATATAGTGATGCAAAAGCCCGTTGTTGATTATCATTTTTTTGATACATATCATAAACTCTTTAGAAAGTACAGATGGTTGATTTGGCTCGCTATGAAGTTCTGTCTTTTGCCGGAGACATTCTACCTCAAGTATACGAGAAGGTCAGAGTAGGATGATAATATCCCATTTTTCAACGAGTCCCTATATGACTCGTTTCGAGAAATATATCGACGAACACACGTTTCTGTCCAATCACTGCACCAAAGAGGCTAATCTTATATATTGCGGAAGCGTCTCCAGAATATCTTACGCATTGGCGGCCAAGGCGAGATTTGGAAAGCCACTTGTCTGCTGGGTTTGGGACATACCTTATTGCTGGCGGGAATGGACTAGAAATGAACAAGAGGTAAAAGAGCATAGATGGCGAGATGATCGAGCAAAAAGGAATGTGCAGATGCTACAACAGTGCGATAAGATTATAAGCGCAAGCAAATACACGCAAAGAATCCTAAAGGAAAAGTATGGCATAACTAGCGATCAGATCTATTTCTATATTGATACGGAGGAGATCGATGCGATTCCTCCTTCGGGAGGAAAGAACGGAAGCATTATTCAAATCAGCAGATTCGCGCTCAACAAACGCTTTGACATTTCGATCAGGGCAATAAGCGGTCTTGGGCGGAAATTTGTTTGCGCAGGGACGGGAAATTATAGTGAACTCAAAATCTTAGCAGAGGAACTACATGTCGATGTTGATTTTCATCGCGACAAAGACACAACAACAGTCCTGGGATTATTGAAGAATGCCGAGATTCTTGTATCGCCCTCGTTACATGAGGGATGGGGCATGACTCCGATTGAAGCATTGCATTGCGAAAAACCTGTGCTTCTGAGCGATCTTGAGGTATTCAGGGAAATCTATGGAGACAATATAATTTATCACAAAAAGGATGATGTTGAGGATATGAGGGACAAGCTGTTGCGAATTCTGGGCAACAAGCGACTTCAAAGGAAAATGGTCGACGCCTGCCGTCCTCTGATAGCTGACTTCACGATCCCCAAGTTCGCGGAAAGGTGGAGAAAGGCGATAGAATGAAAATCGTTGCCGTCATGATAACATGGAATAATCTCGAGTTCCTCAAATGTGCTCTTGCACAGGCACTCGAATTCTGCGATGAGGTGCTTCTGGCCGAGGGTTGTCATACTAGGAAATATCCCGAGCGCTCCACCGATGGGACATGCGAGTATATTCAAACGATGAAAGATCGCCCCAAATTGAAGACATTTGAATTGAATCGCGAAGAGATCAGTTCCAGTCCTCACTACAAAAGAACCCAATGGGAAGCAAGGCGGGCGTTGATTAACCATGCTGATCTTTTTGTTCCTGGAAATTGGTTCACGTCTTGGGATGACGACATGTTCTTCTTCGATGACGATTTACGCAAGCTCAGGCGAATCATGGAGACGACGGATTATGATACATTGTCCTTCCGCGAGCGGAGATTCATCTACAACTTCAGATTCAATACACTGGGCAACGGGCGCTGGTACTTCCACAAAATCACTGAAGGATGCTATTTGAAGCCGCTGATGAAATTCTGCTATGCCGACGGTTCACATTATGTGAAGAGGAAAGAGAAATACCGCCTTGAGGAGCTGTGTTTTTTCCACTATGTCTATGTGAAGAGGTCTTCGAGAATAAAGGCGAGATGGGACATGACTATTGAAAAACAAGGGCATACGTCGCCGGCAACGACCTACTTTAAAGAATGGATGCTCATGAAATGGGAGAGGGATGAGGAAATTCTCAAGCACAAAAGCGCGATAGAGAAAATCATGGGACAGGGAGATCTCAACATATATGGAGGCGAGCATCCCGAAGCCCTGAATAAACATCCTTGGCAAAGTATCGAAGACATAAGAAAGATAAGATGATATTCGGTGAGGAAAATCTATGGATTTAGAACTTTTCAACGAACTTATGAAGCAGAGGCCATCTCAATATCGACCTGAATGGCGAATGTTTTTGGAAATTTGCGAGATTTATTTGAAAAAACATAAAATTGAAAATCCGATTGCTGTGGAGTTGGGGACTGGGAGAAATAGGCAGAAAAAGTTCTATGAGCAACTTTTAGGAGTGCACCATATAGGTATTGATATTTTTAGTAACCAAGATACTTCTGATATTCTTGGAGATACTCATGATCCCAAAACAATAAAAATACTCAAAAAAAAGCTTGGAGGGAGACCGGTAAACATTCTTTTTATCGATGCTTCTCATTATTATGAAGACGTAAAAAAGGATTTTGAACTGTATCAACCATTGTGCAGCGATATTATTGCATTCCATGATATCGAAGCTGCGCGGGGGAAGAAAACGGATTCGTTGATGGTGCGTTGGGCTGAAGTCTGGAAATTTTGGGATGAACTGAAAGCAAAGGCTCATATGGGAAAAGGGGAATATAAAGACTTCTTATTCCTTTCGATCTCTCAATATAGGGGTGAAGGGAAAAAGGTCAATACGGGATCGGGATGATACTAAAAAAATGAAAACCAACAAAAGCGGGAAAATGAAATGAAGCTCGGATTCACCCAGGTCTACAATGATGCGGATTGGGTCGGCTACGGCGATAGAGCAGGCCATGAAAGTCTGTGACAAGTTGCTCATTGTGGAGGGCTCGAAATTTATGCGCCTCGACGATCTTCCAGCCAGATCGGACGATGGGACTCTGGATATCATAAGCGACAAGATGAAAGCCTATCCGAAGCGTATAGAGCTTTGGCTTGACGGCTGCGATGCCGGGCACCACAGGAAAAACCAATGTGCGAACCATATGACCGCCTTGGAACGCTGCAAGACGGGGGACTATCTCATCCCGTTTGACACCGATGAGTTTTACATGGATGACTTCATCGACGACATGAATGAGGCAATGAGGGAGGGCAAAGTCGACCGCATGGACTGGACAGGGCTATGGTTTGCTTTCAGCTTCAGGTGGTATTTCGGCAAATATGCAAAAAGGGCCTTGCTGAAGAAAGTGCCGGGCGCCTATTTTACTCCATTGCACGTTCCTCGCCGTTTTGGACCGAACCATGTAGTAGTCGAAAAGATCAGTTGCCTTCATTATTGCTGGGTCAAGACGAAAGATAGGATGATAAGACGCACAAGGATAGGCATTTATAAAGAAATGAAAGAGTGGTTTGAGAGAAATTACGATAAAATAAAACTTGCCGAAGGGGAGAAAATCCACTATGTCGCCAAACAAACATTCATGCTAAAAGAATATAGGGGTCCACATCCGTCGGTGCTTGATGACCATCCTTGGCGACACATTGAGGACATAAGGAAGATTAAATGATACAAATAGAAGAATTAGAATCATTTTGCTCCAGACTTGGTACGTCCTTAGAAAAGGTGAAGGCCAGGCTTGTCGAGATGGGATTGGGGAATTATGTTGCCAAGGACCATGAGTTCCATACTGGAAAACCCTATATTTATTTTGCCATTGCTTCTCTGGTTATGTCTAACATGAAGAACATCTTGGAACTCGGCACTGGACTCGGGGAGAGCACAAATGTCCTTTCAAAAATTTTCCCTAATGCTTCCATATATACAATTGATTTGCCGAAAAGTGATAGCAAACATAAGAAATGGAAATATTTTAAGAAGCGAGGAATAGAGAGATTTAATACAAATATTAATGAGCCCAATATCAAATTCATAGAAAGCAATTCTTTCTTTTTATATTCAATGGAATTACCTAGATTTTTTGAATTGATATTTGTTGACGGTGGCCATTGCTATCCGGTCGTGGCGTGGGATATCATGTTTGCCTACGGCCATCTGGCCAAGGGCGGGTTTATGTTTATGCACGATTATACATCAGGCAAAACAAATAACGTTAAGGATGTCGTCAATTATCTCGATGATTTGATAGATGAGGACATATACCTTCTGCCAATAGACCCAATGCGACCAACAAAAAGGGATGGCAAAATGGCCTTTATGAGGAGAAAAACATGAAACCATTGGACATAAGGGACATATCAATAATAGACGCCCTACCTGTCTATGACTGTAAGAAAGTCATATTGAACGTCGGTTGCGGTGAAGGTAGGATAGATTATCATCTCGCGAGAATGGGATACCGCGTCTACGGCACAGACATAAAGCAACCTGATGCCTGGGAGGAAATCGAGCAGTTGTCATTTCATATCGCGAATGTTTTCGACTTGGCGAGCTTCCCTGTGTCCTCTGCCCCCATTGTGATAAGCAGTCAGGTCCTTGAACATCTGCTGGAATATCGAAATGCACTGAGGAATTTACTCAGGCTAACGGAGATCAGATTGATTATAACTATCCCGTTTGAGAAGTCGTTCAATGACAGGGAACATTGCAATTTCTGGAACGACAGAGGATCGGGCGAATTTAAAGATATCCATGAGTTCGAGGCCTTCTGCGCCCCATATGCAATCGCCATATCGAGAATACGGACTAAACCACAGGATATGACGACGAATAAATACGATTATCTCATAGTGGTGGACAAAAGGCAGGACATAGTGAAGAGGGCTAGGAGATGAGCATAGCGGTTGTTGGATGCGGAGATTGGGGTAGTAATCTTATCAGGAATTTTCATGATTTGGGAGTCCTGAATTCGATCTGCGATGTCGATGAAGAAAAGCTCAGAAGTCTGTCCTTGAAATATCCCGAAGCCAAAGCTTGGGATAATTATGATGAAATGCTTGCAAAATCGACCGCAGACGCCGTTGTGGTATCCACGCCCCCGTCTTCGCATTATTCTTTGGCAAGACAGGCGCTTCTTGCAAATAAGGATATTTTTGTTGAAAAACCTTTGGCCATGAGATATAAAGAGGGAGAGGAACTCGTCGCTATCGCCGAAAGAAAAAACAGGATTCTGATGGTCGGCCATCTTCTCATATACCATCCGGCCATCGTGGAGCTGAAAGAGATGGTCGATGAAGGCGAACTTGGCAGAGTGCATTACATCTTTTCAAACCGCCTGAATTTAGGGAAGATCCGAACAGAAGAGAATATTCTTTGGAGTTTTGCCCCGCACGATATTTCAGCAATGCTTTATTTGCTGAAAGAAACTCCTGATAAAGTCGTATCTTGCGGAGGGGCTTATCTCAATCATGGGATTGCAGATGTGACCATAACGACCATGTCCTTCCCGAGCGGGACAAAAGCACATATATTTGTTAGCTGGCTTCATCCCTATAAAGAACAGAAATTGATAGTGATAGGCTCAGAGGCTATGGCGGTCTTTGATGACCTGACTGTGGAAAAGCTATTTATTTATCGCCACAAAGTTAAATGCGAAGATGGAAAGGCTCCCATTATTAAGAAAGAACTTTATGAACTCGTGTCAGAGCTTATAAAACATAAAGAGCCGCTCAGGGTTGAATGCGAACATTTCGTCAAATGCCTGGAGGAGAGAAAACAGCCAAAAACAGATGGCCATGAGGCACTTGCAGTTCTCAAGGTGCTTTCCGAATGCCAAAATTCATTAGATTCTCAAGAAGAAAATGGCAATCCAAAAGGGGGAAAACAGGATGGCTATTTCATTCACGAAAGCTCTTATTTGGACGCCGATGTAGAGGTCGGGGATGGTACCAAGATATGGCACTTTTCCCACATTCTGAAAAACACGAAGATAGGGAGGAACTGCATTGTAGGGCAAAATGTGATGATGGGGCCGAATGTAATCATCGGCAATAATGTCAAAATACAAAATAACGTATCTATTTACGATGGCGTTATCCTAGAGGATGACGTTTTCTGCGGACCTTCATGCGTCTTTACGAACGTCATAAATCCTCGAAGTCATATCAATCGCAAAAAAGAATTTCAAAAGACGCTCATAAAGCGAGGGGCTACAATAGGAGCAAATGCCACAATATTATGTGGCGTGACTGTAGGAAAATATGCCTTTGTGGGAGCGGGGGCCATCGTGACAAAAGATATTCCTTCCAATATGCTTGTCTACGGAACGGCTGCGAAGGAAAGGCGATATATTGAAAAAGATGGTTAATAAATTTAGAGGAGATGAATAGAATGTCATACGCAGGCTTGCTAATTAACACAGTCGACCTCATCGACTACACGAAAGACATATGGCAAGAGCCGACAGAGGTCGTGATATCAAATGTGAAGTGTCGCATAATGTATGCGAACCAACTAATCAGGGACTTCCGAGGAGAGGAGGTTATGTCTTTCGCGAAACTCTTCTTCCTCAAAAGCCAGGCATTGACCCATACGATGATGGTACGCATAACAAACCCTGACAACGTGGCAAAAAAAACCGACCATCCCATAATAAAGATAAGGCAACCACAGGATAGCGTGAAACTTCACCATAAGGAAGTATGGATCTCATGATAATTGACAACGTGCATATATTGACTTATACTTTTTTTAGAAGAGTATTATTAGAGGATTAATATGGCAAAAACAGGATTTACTGTCAATATGAAATATTTCGACAAGAAGTTTTATAGGATCGTAAATAAGACAATACCAAGTCTTTCGGCAGAGGGATTGATGAAGGGGGCTACGCAACTAATAAGGGATGCGATACTGGAGACGCCCACCGTTCCAAAGAAAACAGGCCATCTGAGGCGCACCCAGCAAATAGAAAGGCCTAAAATAGAGCATAGAGAAATATCAATAGAGGCTGGATTTAATGCGGATTATAGCGCCGCGATGCATGAAGCCCCATCAAATCTTAATTTCTCAGAGCCTGGTTCAGGACCCCAATTTCTCACCTCTAAACTCGCAAAAAACAAAGACAAATATATGAAGACCACGGCCAATCACATAAAGAGCAATGCAAAATGATTAAGGAAATTGCTACATTTATCGGGAATGCCTCTGCGGGCGTCTACGCTCCCACTATACCGATATTTGTACATCCCTGGACGCTCGGGACAGATCTTTTTGTTGGACATATCCCGACAGAATTGCAACCTGGTATCCCGACGCCTCTCAGATGCCTCGCCGTGCTTGAGAATGCAGGAGGCGCGGTAAATGGCTTTTTCCCCGATTATGTGGAGAAGGCCGTGCAGCTTTGGAATAGGGCCAAAACTTACTTCACCGCTCGGGATGATGCAATGGAGGTTTACAATGCGATCCACGGAGAGACAG
>Ga0209986_10003481_pt1 | contig 13776 bp, 14 predicted proteins | sample BlataG_FD_183168 | JGI IMG/M metagenome (GOLD analysis project Ga0209986, IMG submission 183168) | Deep subsurface microbial communities from Black Sea to uncover new lineages of life (NeLLi) - Black_00105 metaG (SPAdes) (version 2) | ecosystem: Environmental > Aquatic > Marine > Oceanic >...
AAAGGCATAACTAAGTCAGACCTATCCAGCCTTATGGATTTCCTATGGTTGGATAATCACAGCAATCTGTTGTTTTTCGGTCCACCCGGCCTGGGAAAAACGCATCTATCCATAGCTATCGGACTGAAGGCCATACAGGCAGGCTATACGGTATGTTTTGAACGGGTGGCCACTCTTATTAAGTTGTTAAAGATGGTAGATATTCAGCGCAAGGCAGGCTTTAGAGTGAATCGCATCTTAAAAGCGGATCTGATTATCATAGATGAGATAGGCTACACGCCAATAGAAAGGAAGGAGGCTAATTTATTTTTTAACCTGATAAGTGAGCTTTATGAGAAGGCATCTGTAATCATTACATCTAATAAAAGATTTGATGAGTGGGCTGAAATGATGGGTGATGAAGTTATGACCGTAGCCATGCTAGACCGACTGCTCCATCATTCCAAAGTATTTAATTTAAGTGGGGAATCATTTAGAATTCAAAAAGAAGAGGGGGATTAAGCCATTTTTTTCTTTCTAGGAGGTGCAAAATTGTTTTCCGCGCAAGGTGCATTTCTACTTGCCATTTACACCGCAGTTACCTCTTTAAATTTTTTAGTAAGGTTTTTTAAGATTATGTTCGCCATTTTAATTTCTCCTTTTTAATATAGTGATTATCTCCCAAAAACTAACTTTGTAACACAACATATTTAACCTAAGCAGCAAATTTAACTCTGTATGTCCTTTGAAAACTAAATAGCGAAAATAAATGGTTAAATAAAAGAGTGGGAAGGCCTTCTTTTGGCCTATTCATCAAGGTAACATCCGGATCATAGGGTTTTGCAGGGAGTTAGGGGCTATATTTTTAGATGATTTTCCCTTCTGTTCTTTTAACATCCGTCTAAGGAGTTTAAATTCTTTGGCCTTTCTTATCTCTTTATCCTTTCTATATATAGAATAAAGTTTTACATCATCTTTTAGTACTTTTTTAATTTTAGTATTTAGATCTTTATCTCTTGAGCGGTAGATGGTATCATTATAATGACTTTCATCTAGGTAGGGTTTAAAGTATTCCGGTAGGGTAGTATTTTTATCTATTATCTTTATGAGTCTGGCAACGGTAGAGTAGATAATTTCTAAACGAGATAATTTCCTGCAGGAAGAGCTTACTGTAAGGGAATCCATCCTGATGGTCTTACCTTCTATGTTAAGTAACTTAGAGAAAGCTTTGGCCTGAGATTATATCTGTATACCGCTGCCCGAAAGTTGGTCAGGCTGTTTTTGGATACCGGTTGTTCCGGAAAGCTGGTAGTATGTAATTCATGTTGGTATCTAATATCAAACATTAGAGAATTAAGGGCTTCTTTATCTGATTGATTAAAGATCTCCCTTAAGATGAGAAGTCCGAAATAGATATTTACCGGATTATTAGGCCTGGTTGCAGGATTATCACTATATAATACTTTAAATCTGTCTTCATCTATAAAGGGGAATATCTTTTTACTAAATGTTTCTGCCCAGGAGCCTTTAAGATGTTTCATCTCTCTTTCGGTAAGTGATAATAGTGCATCATTAATGGCCATTTGTTGTGCGTTATTTAGGTGAAAGGAAATTGGGACTCTCATTTACTTATTAGTATTTTTATAACTTATTATACCATAAAACGCTAATAAAATAAAGGGGTTTAGCCGTTTCTGCTACTTAAGTTTTCAAGGTGCATAGGTAAGTAATTTAAATATGTTGTTTGATATTATCGAATACTATTTGTAAAGTATGGGTACTTTTTGGGTGGTAACCATTATATAACTTTTAATATTATGTGGTTCAAAGCTTATGAAACAATCCACCCCTTAGTGGTTCAATGCAAGTGAAACAGGGTAGTTCAATATTAGTGGTTGTATTTTACAACATCAAGCTTAGATAGTACAAATAGTACAATTTATGTCATTATAAAATTTTTTTATAATGTAATTTTTTTCAATATCAAGTATTGAAAAATTTATATTTTCTTTATTACATATATTGATAAATTCATATATGTTTACTGTATTAGTGGGAATTAATCCGTAATGCATTGGTATAATTTTTTTTGCTTTTATTTTTTTAAATAACCTAATTGAATCTTTAATACTTAAATTACCAAATTTCCCATTTATGCATAAAATTAATATATCAACTTGTTCCTCAGCAATTTTATAAAGTCTATAATCTAAACATGTATCACCAGTTATATAAATTTTAAGATCATTAAAGTAAAGTATTATTCCGCAACTATCTATAGTATGGTTTGCAAAAACAGGTTTTATTTTTATATCCTTAAATATATAGATTTTACCTACTTCAATAATTTTTAATCTATTTGGAGATATATTCATTTTCTTCATATGTTCAATACTAGATTTTGGACCATAAAAAATAGCATTTGAATATGAATTTAACAGTGGTATAGTGTCAGGATCGGTATGATCTAAATGGTCATGCGTACAGATAACAAGATCAGGATTAAATTTTTCTATATCAAATTTGTTAAACCATATTCTTCTGCTTGCAGCTCCTTCATGTCTTTCAATTGAATTAGAGTAGTAAGGATCTACACATATAATTGTATTGTTTTTATTTTTGAAAACAAAACCTGCTTGTCCAATCCAATTTATTATTATTTCATTTTCATTAATTAGAATTTTATCAATTTCATTAATTCCGCTATTTTCCATTATTATTTCACCAATTATGGATTGCCCCCATTCTATCTCTTAATATTGGCAAAAATGCCTTTTTGTAAGGATATTTTTTCATAATTTCCTCATTAATTTCTACACCAATACCAGCTTTGGGTAAGATTTCAAGATATCCATCTTTTATTTTTAATGGAGTTTTAAAAACATCAGAGAGATTATTAATATTTTCTACATACTCTTGTATGCCAAAATTTGAAATACAAGCGTTAATATGTGCCATAGCTGAATGCGCTATAGGTGATATATCACTTGGACCATGAAATGCAGTTTGTATATCATATAGTTCTGCAAAAGTTGAGAGTTTAAGTAAAGGAGTTATACCACCTATATGACTTATATCTGCTCTTATATAAGCTATTGCTTGATTTGAAATTATATCTTTAAAATCATAAAGATTTGTAAAAAGTTCACCTGTAGCAATAGGAGTATAAGTATAATATTTGAATTTTTTTAGAGCTTCTTTATTCATAGGATCTATCGGATCTTCTAAAAAGAAGAGATTGTAATCCTCCAATTTATGGGAAAGTCTTATAGCTTGTGACAAGCTAAGTCGGCCATGGATATCATGTATCAACTCAATTTTATTCCCAAAAGATTGACGTATTTTTTTTGTTATTCTAATTAATTCTGAAATATATATTTCAGAATCCCAGCAGCTTTCTATTTTTTTTATGTTTGATTCCTCAATTCTTGATATTTCAAGATCTTGGTGTGGTTGGTGCAAAATATTTTTTTTATTAGAAGGGTCTATTATATCAAAACTGTATCTTAGTACTTTGTAACCATTATTAATTTTTTTAGCACACCTATCTAATAGTTCATCTTCATTTTTCCCATGAACGTGAATATAGATTTTTAATTTATCTCTACATTTACCTCTTAATAAGGAATAGAGAGGCATATTAGCTTTCTTTCCTTTTATATCCCATAAAGCCATATCTATTCCTGCAAGTGCTGTAGTTAAAACAGGGCCGTTTCTCCAATATGTACCTTTAAATATCATTTGCCAAATATCTTCAATCCTGCTTGCATTTCTTTCTTTAAGAAAATCCGATAAATAATTATCAATTATTGATTTAACAGCTAATTCTCTTCCATTTAAAGTAGCATCTCCATACCCAATTATTCCATCATCTGTTGTAATTTTTACAATTAAATAATTTCTGCCAAAACAAGACAGGATGGATTCTATTTTTTTTATCTTCATTTTTCACCCTTCCCTTATTTATAGTCTCCTTTTATGTTAAGATTTATTAAAGATTTATTTTAAGATTGTTTTTTCAGCCATTTTATTAAATCTTTTGATTTATCATAGTATTCACAAAGTTTTTTTAAATTAAGCGCGTTTGGTTCCGGTAATAGTGAAGTTAAACCACCATCGACAGTTAAATCTGAGCCTGTAATAAATCTCGCGTCATCCGAACATAGAAACAATGCCGCTTTTGCAATATCTTCAACTCTACCAATAATCTCCAAAGGTTGATTTATTTTCATTGCCAATAAATGTAATTTTTTAAATTTTTTAAGATAATATTCATGAGCTTTTTCCCCATATCTTGACAAAACCCAATGCCCTATATTTTCTACCTGTATTGCACCTGGGGATATAGAATTGACTCTTATTTTATACGGGGCCAATTCTATAGCTAAAGATTTTGTAAACATATTTATAGCACCTTTTGCAGCACAATAAGCGGTTTCATTTGCAAGACCCAGTTTTCCTCTAACAGAAGATATATTAAGAATACTTCCGTAATGACCCTGTTTCATGAAGGGAACAGCAAAACGAGCAGAGTACCAATATCCTCTTAAGTTAGTTTCCATTATTGCATCGTATCTATTCTCTGATTCATTGGATTTATCGTCAATTGCAAAACCATACATTGGAAGTCCTGCATTATTTACAAGTATATCAACTCTATTAAATTTTTTAAAAGAATCATCCATTAATTTTTTAACTTCATTTCTAACTCTCATATCAGTCGAAATAGAGTAGGCTTCACCTCCTGATTTTTCTATTTCCCTTTCTAGTATCTTAAGTGTTTTAAAATCTCTTGCGGTTAATACAACTTTTGCCCCTTCTTTTGCAAAAAGCAAAGAAATACTGCGTCCTATTCCTCTACTTGCTCCTGTAATTATTGTAACTTTGTTTTTTAGTATCATCCTATACAATCCTCTATAAATATTTTTAAACTGTTATATAAATTAACTCTATAATGTTAAAAAATATTTTTTATATTCCTTTAGATCTATTATTCTTATTGGTAAGTTAGATGATTCTGTAACAAAAAAAACCGGGTTTTTTTTATTACCTCTTACTGTATATTCTCCATGCAATATATTTTCATTAACAGTAAAATAACTAAATTTGGGATTATTATATAACATCTCTACAACTATAAAATCATTTTTATTCAGTATTTTCTTACGTAATTTTTCTTCAAAAATATTTAAACTATCATATGCAAAAACAAAATAAAGAGGTTTTGTTTCCTTTGATGTAGATAAAAAAACATCTTCTTTGTCAGGATGAACATGAAATAACTTTGGCCACAATACATTAACACCCACAGCCATCAATTTATGATCTCCATATTCATTGCATTCATATATGGTCTCTGTTTTGGTGTTACCTTGCGGAACCCTAAATAATAAATTACTGCAATGTATTGGTTGAATAAAACCACAATTTATAAGATTTTTCATTGTAATATCATTCATTTTTTTAATATCTAGTCTCAATCTATTCCTCTCCATATATCATATTTTCTATTTAAATATTTTGCTTGGAGATAAAGTTAAACTGTAAACACCAAGCTCAGATAGTACATATTTTCTTTCAATTTATAAGAAAATATAGACGTATCATCCTTTTACTCTTATCCGAGACTGTTTATTCTCTAAAACTTATTATCTTCCTCTTAAGCAACTACTTTAGGTATATATATGAGACAGAAGAAAAAATTCCTTCTGTCTCATATATATTTTTGTAATGTATTTTTTTAGTTTTTATAATATCCTGCGTCTTCTAATACTTCTCTTACTTCTTTCTGAACAACATCTAAAGCTTCCTGGGCAGTTTTTTCTCCCAAGATAGCTTGGTGTATATATAATCCAATAATCTCACTCATTTGCTGCCATTCAGGTATACGAGGTCTAAACTCTGCTTCTCCTTTTTTTAGAGCTTCCAGAACAAAAGGATAATAGGGAAATTCACTTATAAGATCTGGGTCTTCGAAAGTAGAAACTCTATTAGGCATCGTTCCTGCAATTGCTTTAGTTTTGTCACTTTCTTTATTATTCACAAACTCTATAAATTTATAGGACATCTCTTTATTCTTAGCATTTGCTGGTATAGCCAATGTCCAACCAGCTACTGCATGGGCTTGAGTCTTTTTTGCAGGAATAAGACTATATCCGATATTCCCTCCTACTATAGAATATTCCGGATTTTCTAAATATGAAATATTTGTTGCAGCAATATATAATGCAGCCATACCCTGTTGAAAAGCCATAGTAGCCTCTTCATAAGCAGCATTTACAGCTCCAAGAGGACTGAAATTATTCACCAATTTAGCGAAATATTTAAGACTTTCTACTGCTTCAGGAGTATTTAATCTAGGCTCCATATTTTCATCTAATACAGGACCGTTAAAAGGCCATAGCAAACAAAACCAACCATAAGTTACCATATGTCCTCTTTGGGCAAGCATTGATATCCCATACAAATTCTCCTCTTTCCCATTAAAAAACTCAGCAAGTTCCATTAATTCTTCCATCGTTTTTGGTGGATTTTTATCATATTTTTCAAATAAGTCTTTTCTATAAGCGAGCATATTTGCCTCTCCGCTTATAGGTAATGCATAAATTTTTCCACCCCACTCACATAATGCTTCTCTATAGGAAGGTACTATATCATCATAATCAAATTCCGGGTCGGCAATATTTTCATCATACAGATAAGGACCTATTTCTTCTATTAATCCCTTCTTAGCAAATTCTACAAGCCAAACCACATCTAGCATAATTACATCATAACTTGAAACAGAGCTTGTTGTTTCTATCAATGCCTTATCATATACTCTCATTGCATCCATTTCATCTAATATAACTTTGGCATTAAACAATTCTTCAAAGGCTGGTATAGTTTCCCTCATTGCTGTAACACCTGGATGTGCTCCTACTAATATGTTAAGTTGAACAACTTCTTCTGCTGTGCAACCTACAATTGAAAAATTTGCCAAGATAAATATAGAGAGCACTACTATTGATAGCCATAACATTAACTTTTTCATTATTCTCTCCTTTCCTTCTTTCCTAATTATTTTTAATATATGTTTACCCCAAAATCTGCGTCTAAAATATTTACGCAGATTTTTTGCTAAATTCATCTAAAATCCTCGTAAATTTCATGATGAATCTGCGAATCTACATTCAAATTACACCATTTTCTTCACCTCCTTTCAAGGAAAGTTTTATTTTAATTTTTTCTCCATTAAAAACGGCAAAACTCTTAAACTATCCACAGATAGTCTATTTTAAAAACCCTCCTTTATCCACAGGTCTTATTCTTTAACAGCTTTTTACTGAAAAACTTCTTTGTAAGGATATTCTTCCAGAAGCTTCAATATAGTCTGCCTTGCAATCCTTATAATCTTACCCGCCACAAATACATATTTTAATCTGAATGTCAGTATCCACTGCGCCTATACTCACTTGCTGAAATTCTATCCATTTTGAATAGCAGGAATATGTTGTACGCCAACATCATGATCTGGAAAAACGCTTCATTTGCCCAGAAGGATTTCGTTTTCAAAGAGCCAATGTTCATATCATACTTGGTTTCCTTGATGTAATTTTCGCAGTTTCCACGTTTTTCATAGACTTTCACTGTGTCTGCGAGTTCCCATGTAGTAAATACATGTCATGGATATAATTACTACTTTCTAAAAGGCTTAGTTGTTTTTTATCTTCTTCCGGTTTTAATTCCCTGACAACTGCAAATTTCCTTGTTTTGCTCCATTTATCAGGATTCATGAAGACAAATATAGCCTGCTTTTGATAGCCATAATCTTCCCAAATTTTAACTGGTCTGTCATAAGCTTTATCAAGCATGTTTAGAGTATTCCTTAGCTTTTACAATATACTACTATCCTGCTTCTTCAATAACTTCTGCGATCTCTTCGCTTTCATAACCGCTGTCCGTTCTGAAAACGATGTTGCCCACTTCATTTGAGGTAAGGTTTTTGCTGTGAATTCAACTTTATCAATTATGTCATTAAATACTCCTTTTCTTTTGGTTTTAGTAGGATCGACACCACTATTCATACCACTTTGAGGGCACTTTTTGTATATATTTACTTCACCTTTTGGGTGAAAAGTTAAATTTTTTATGAGCCTTATATATCGATGAGTTATGCTTGTTTTTCTAAAGGTTCACGCAGTTTCTCGGTTTACCTAATTAGCCAAATCATAATAACCCTTCTCTCCTAGGATTTATAATACGAGTCCTTGTTAATAAATTTTAAATTTGTAGTTTGACTATCCCTATTCTATTTATTAGTGAAATTTCCCCTCCACAGCAGGAGCAGGAGATATCTTTTGGCTACAAGCGAAAAACGAGCTTGGGCCCTTCGGGCTGCCGCTACATCTCCAGACAGAAGTCTGGAGTTTTATGCGGCTCAATAATAGCAATAATAATTTCTTATTTTATGGCGCCAAAAGTTAAACCCCTTATTAAATGCTTTTGTATTATTAAAGTTAAAATAATTACAGGTAATATTATCATAGTTCCCATAGCACACATCTCTCCCCACATAATTCCTCTACTACCAAGGAAACTAGTTGCTGAAACTGGCAGTGTTCTAGCATTTATAGAACTTAAAACCAAAGCTAATATAAATTCATTCCACGAAAATATAAAACAAAGTATAAAAGTAGCAGTCAATCCAGGTGCTATGTTTGGAAAAACTATCATGAAGAAAGCTTTTAGCCTGGAACAACCATCTATCATTGCTGATTCTTCTAATTCTTCAGGTATTTCTTCAATAAAATTTCTCAACAACCATATTGCAAGCGGTAAATTCATGCCAGTATGCGCTAAAATTAAACCTGTTTTGGTATCTAATAACCCTATCTTATTCCATAAAATATATATTGGGATCATAACAACTACCAGAGGCATCATTCTTGTACTCAAAATCCAAAATGCTATGTCCTCTTTTCTTCTAAACCTAAACCTGGCTAAACTATAACCTGCTAAACTCCCTATAAAAACTGTTACCAAAGTTGAACCCATTGCCACAAAAATACTGTTCGTGAAATAAAAACCGAACCTACTTTTTCGAAATATACTTAAAAAATTCTCAAATGTTGGTTTAAATAACCATATTGGGGGAATACTAAAAGCTTCTGTTCTGGTTTTTATAGATGTTAACAACATCCAAATGATAGGTATTAAAGTTATAAATAAAATAATAATTACTATGCTATATATAAAAACATTTTTTAATATTTTCATATAATACTCCTTTGCTTTTGCTTTTCTTGTTTCATGAATTTAAGTAAGCTCAATCCGAAAATAATACTTATAATAAGTAATATATATGAGGTAGCAGAAGCTCTCCCTAAGCTTGCATTAATAAATGCAAGCTTGTATGCAAATAATCCTAGAGTTTCAGTACTATTTCCCGGTCCTCCAAAAGTTACCATATAAACCTGATCAAATATTTTTAAAAAATCCGTTGTCCTTATAATTAATGCAATCGCTATAGGTACCTTAAGCAAGGGAAGTGTGATATATAAAAATTTATTTATGTAGCTGGCTCCATCAACATCTGCTGCTTCATATATATCGATTGGCAATGCTTTCAGACCTGCAAAAAATATTAAAAATAAGAAAGGTGTCCACTGCCAAACATCAACTAATACTATAGACATAGGTGCTATAGAAGTACTAGATAGCCAGCTTACCGGTTTTATCCCTAATTGAGTTAAATAATAGTTTATTATTCCAAACTGCTCATTAAGTAAAAGCCTCCATATAAGTCCCACCACAGCAGGTGTTAGCATAATCGGTAAAAGAATTATTGGTACAGCCTTATTTATTCCTTTCAATTTAGAATCAAATAACAAAGCTAGACCCATCCCTAACAAGAATTCTATTCCCACTGATAAAAATAGTATTTTCAAAGTAACTCCGAGTGAATTCCAGAACTGGGTATTATTAAATAACCAAATGTAGTTAGCGAATCCTACATATTCACTAGTATCAGGACTTGTGCCCAACTGCCAATGACTAAAGCTGAGGTTTAATGAATATATTAAAGGATATATACTTAATAATAATAGTAAAATTATAGCTGGAGTTAGTAAAATTATGTGATTTTTTTTATGTAAAAATAGTTTTACTCTTGAACTTATATCTGCCATTCTATATAAATTAAACCTATTAAATTATTTATTTTTATAATGATAGTTGGTGTAGATACCCTTTTAAAATTCAAATATTACCTTTCCTGTTCCACCTTTGTCAAAAATTTCTAAGGCTTCATTTGCTTTTTCAAGTGGAAAACGATGTGTAACTATCTGTTCAAAATTTATTTTATTTACATTTATAAAATCCGATAGTTCATAATAATAACCGACTGGCATTACGAATGATCCCATTATCTTTAATTCTTTAAAAATTATTTTTGCTGGATCAACGCCCATGCTGGTTTTTGCAGAAGGTCCAACTACTCCACTTAAACCTATTAATGCTATTTCTCCCTGTATGCTTGCTGCTTCAACTGCATTTTTTTGTGCATCTAAATTACCTGAAGTTTCAATAATTTTATTGGGTCCCATTCTATTAGTTAATCTTTTCAATTCCTCAACACAGTTGTTTTTTGCAACATTAATTACTTTTTCTATTCCAATATTTTTAGCCAAAGCAATTCTTTTTTCATCAATTTCCAAACCTATAATTCTGGTACCCATTGCTTTTGCAATTAATCCTGCCGTAAGACCCACAGGACCCAATCCAAAAATAGCTAATGTGTCTTTTCCTGATGGGTTAAGCTTTTTAAGTGCAGAAAAAGTAGTCCCAGCAATACAAGCAATAAATGCTCCATCAATATATGAAAGTTCATCTGGTAATTTTAGGCAGTTTTCAGCATTAATAAGTAAGTAATCTGCGTTAGCACCATGAGCCTTCCAGCCTAAACCTAATCTTTCTTCACAAAACATTTTATTACCTGCAAGGCAATGCCTGCAGTTACCACAACTAATATAATGATGTACACTTACCCTATCTCCAATTTTTACATTTTTCACACATTTACCTATTTTATGAACTATACCTGACGGCTCATGTCCTGATATTACACCTAAGTTTAGGTATTGAGATTCAGAACGGTAAAAATGGAGATCTGAGCCACATAATGCTGAAACCTTAATTTTAACAACTACTTCATTTATATCAGGTTCTGGATCTGAGAATTCCCTTAATTCTGCTTTTTTATTACCTAAAAAAACCAAACCTCTCAAGATATTTATCCTCCTTAACAATTCTTTATTTTTATAAACTTTGCAATAAGTTTCGTAATTGTTTATTTGCACTTAGTATAATTCTATATTATAGAATTGCTTTCTATTTTATACCTTTATTTATATTATATAAGAAATTTTTAATCTGTCAAATAAAAATTAGCTTAGCTTAAAAATTAGCTTAAAAAATTCTAAAGTTCAATATATTTTTTAACTTTAGTAGTAATTCTATCTTTGAACTCTGCCCGATGCTGCTCCTCCAGCTAAGTTTTTTACCTCTTCAACTGAAAGCAAAGGTAAATCACCGGGAATGGAATGCATAAGACAAGATGCTGCTACCGCAAATTCAAGAGCTTCTTTATCACTATTTAAATTATTCAAACCATAAATTAAACCTGTAGCAAAGGTATCTCCTGCTCCTACTCTATCTACAATATTATGAATTTCATACTTTTTCGAAATAAGAAATTCTTCCCGATTATTAAGTACTGCTGACCATCCGTTGTAATTTGCAGAGTGACTTTCTCTTAAAGTTATAGCAATTTTCTGGATATTGGGATATAAACTGAGAATTTTGTCAGTTAATTCTTTATATTCTTCTACTTGAAGTCCTCCTGAATCCACATCTATATCTACTTTAACACCAAGAGATTTCTGGAAATCTTCCTCATTTGCTATAGCAATATCGATATATTTGGCCAATTCACTCATTACTTCAGGAGCAGACTTTCCGTATTTCCATAACTTTTTTCTAAAATTAAGATCACATGAAACAGTAATACCTCTTTCTCTTGCTTTCTTTACTGCTTCCAAGGAAAGTTCTGAAGCAAAAAGAGAAATAGCAGGGGTAATTCCGCTAATATGAAACCAATTCGCTCCGTCAAATACTCTATCCCAATTAATATCCCCAGGTTTTACCTCGGCAATAGCTGAATGAGAACGATCGTAAACAACCTTAGATGGTCTCTGATTAGCACCATTCTCTAAAAAGTATATACCCAATCTGTTTCCTTTTCTCACAATAAGTGAAGTATCTATACCCTGTCTTCTTAGTTCTCCAATACATGCATCACCAATAGAGTTATTTGGAACTACAGAAACATAGGCTACATTTAAACCAAATCGAGCTAATCCCACTGCTACATTTGCTTCTCCTCCTCCAAAAGTAGCTTCTAAAAGGGGGCTCTGAAAAAATCTTTCCCAATTTGGTGATTTAAGCCGTAACATTATTTCCCCAAAAGTAATATACTTTTTCAATATTTCCTCCCCTTTAAAAATTATTTTTGCAAAAGATGAATAGCAAATCCTGATACTTCTTGATCTAAATAGATTGCTTTAAGTTTGCCATCCTTTTCTTTAGCTGTCTCCGGAAGAACTGAAATGCCTTTCATTTTTAAGTAGGTTATTGCTCTATAAATATCCTTAGTAGCTATAGCAATATGACCATGTTCTCCTAAAAATTTGTTTTTGATAACCTCAAATCCTGGACCAGCAAAAATAGAACTCGTTCCCTCTTTTATAGGAAAATAAAAAAGATGTGAAAGTAAGTTTGCAGAATTAAGGGCTTTATCTTTGGTTCCCTCATTTATTCCCAGATGGGTAAACTCAAAGCCAAGCATGGTAGAAACAGCCTCTTTGGTAAGTCTGGTAATCTCATCAAAGTTACCTGAAGAGATGAGTTCAGGCTTTACCATCCAACTACCGCCACAAGCAAGAACTTTGTTATCGGATAGGTAAGAACATAAATTATTCTGATCAATCCCTCCTGTGGGAATAAATTTTATCCCGGTATAAGGTGCTGACATAGATTTTAGCAGTGGCAATCCCCCTGATGCTTCAGCAGGAAAAAATTTCACTACCTCAATTCCTCTCTCCAGAGCCATCTCAATCTGGGTTGGGTTATTTATACCAGGAGTAACTGGAATACTATTTTCTATACAATAATCTACTACTTTTGGGTTAAAGCCCGGTGAAACAATAAATTTAGCACCTGCAGAAACAGCCTTTTTTGCCTGTTCAACTGTTAATACGGTCCCTGCACCAACTAAAAGATTCGGAAGTTCTCTGGTCAAAGATTTAATTGACTCTTCTGCAGCGGAAGTTCTGAAGGTAATCTCAGCAATAGGAAGATCGCCATCAATAAGTGCTCTTCCAAGAGGAAGAGCATCTTCAGCTTTTTCAATTTTAACCACCGGAACAATCCCGAATTCACCGATTTTCTCAAGTATTTCATTCATCTAAATTACCTCCTTTTGTATTAATCTTAATTTAATTAAGTTTCTATTATGACTATTAGATAGATACACGAACCAAATATTTTGCGGAACTTTGTTGGAGTAGAGTTTCGAGAATGGAGAGGAATTTATTTAGAACTTTTATAGGGTAATTGGATTTTGTTTATTACCTTTTCCCCCTTTTTTAATATATTTCTATATTGTAGAATCTTATTCTATTTATACATTCATTTATATTATATAAGAAATTATAAATTTGTCAAACTCGTGGAAACCTCGGCTCGCCTTTCCAAATC
>Ga0209986_10003482_pt1 | contig 13773 bp, 12 predicted proteins | sample BlataG_FD_183168 | JGI IMG/M metagenome (GOLD analysis project Ga0209986, IMG submission 183168) | Deep subsurface microbial communities from Black Sea to uncover new lineages of life (NeLLi) - Black_00105 metaG (SPAdes) (version 2) | ecosystem: Environmental > Aquatic > Marine > Oceanic >...
ACGCTTCGCGAGCGCCGGGCCAGTGGCAAACGTTCGATGTCGTTTTCCGGGCGCCGCGTTTTGATGAGAATGGGCGAAAAATTGCCAACGCCAGATTTGAAAAGGTTGTCCACAACGGTATCGTGGTACACGAAGATGTTGAGCTTACCGGACCGACGCGGGCCAGTACGTATAACGATGAAAAACCTTTAGGGCCGCTGATGCTGCAAGGTGACCATGGGCCGGTGGCATATCGCAATATCCGGCTTGAAGGGGCAATCCCCTTCTTTGCGATGGATACCGCAACGAAAGATGCAAAACACAAAAGCGCAAAAGAGCAGGTCCAGATGGTCAAAGAACTGGGATATGCCGGGATAGGGTGCACAGCAGGCAAGGGGCTGGCTGAGATGGCCGAGGAGCTGGACAAGAACGGCCTGAGACTTTTCACTGTCTATCTCGGCGTAAATATTGACCCCGACCAGCAGAAGTACGGCCCGGAATTAAGAGAAGCGACTACGGTATTGAAGGGACGCAATGCGATACTGTGGCTGTTCGTGCTAAGCAAGAAGCATAAGCCGTCTTCGCCGGAAGGTGATGCGCGTGCGGTGGAAGTTATTCGAGAGATAGCGGATATGGCGGCTGAGGCCGGGGTTCGGGTGGCACTTTATCCTCACCATAGATTTTGGGTCGAGCGAGTGGAAGATGCGGTGCGAGTGACGAAAAAAGTAAATCGGAAAAACGTGGGAGTAACATTCAATCTATGTCACTGGCTAATGGTCAACGACGAGAAAAATATGAAGCCCCTGATAAAGTCGGCGATGCCTTACCTGTTCGTGGTAAGCATCAACGGCGCGGACAGCGGGGGAAAGGATTGGAAGCGTCTAATCCAGACATTAGACAGGGGCTCCTTTGATATATACGGGTTCTTAAAAACACTGGAGGATTGCGGCTACACCGGCCCGATAGGGTTGCAGGGATATGGGATAGGGGGTGATGCGTACGAGAACCTGAAGCGCTCAATGAACGCCTGGCGTCAACTTTCGGAACGGTTAAAGAAAAGACGATATCTGACACAGTAATCTATGGAAACCCTTAAGCTATTACGCGATTATTTTCCGACTGCGGTTTTTACCGGCAAGTGCCTGGTTTTTATAAGTGAGGACTGGCGTGTTGAGCTTACCGAGCATAAAGACAGCGATTTTAGTAAGCCGGATGCCGAGCCGTCCGTTATACGAGTTAGAATCTTCAAGAAGGCATTGAACGGTGATTTTGTCCCGGGCCATTACGAAGATTTTCAGCTTGCGTCTCTGGGTGAGCTTGCCGAGCAGATTGAAAAGTATGTGCAGTCGGCGATTGGCAGGAACATCAGAAAAAATATTGAGTGAGCATTCGTGTTGCCCCGCACCTACTTGACTTCATTCGTGGGTATAAAAAGGGCTAAAAGGTGAACCAAGTAGGTGCGGGGAGTTATGAGTCGCTTTTTTAATCTGGGAGCCGTTCCGAGCGGCTGCGAGGCTAATCGATGGCCAATCTGAGGATTCAAGAAGTTGATGAAGGTGTGATTTTTACGGCAAAGGTTGTGCCCGGCAGTAACAGGACGGCTGTTTGCGGCTTGCTCGATGGAATGGTGAAAATTAAGATTGCTGCGGCACCTGAGAAAGGGAAAGCAAATCAGTACCTTATTGAACTATTGGCGAAACAACTCGGTGTGAAAAAGAATGCTGTTAGTATAATCTCCGGCAAAACCAAAGCAATCAAGCGCATGCAGGTTTTGGGCATTTCGCCTGAGACACTATTGAAGAAACTGAATTTGAATAAACGGGGTTCCGGTCAATGACTGACAAATCGTCCCTGCTCTCACAAAGCCATACTACCGACGAGACTTCCCTTAGATATATGCTGAAGCTGGCGGCGCCAATGGTGGTAACGACCATATCGTTCACCATTATGCAGTTCGTGGACAGGTTTATGGTTTCACGTTTGGGGACGGATGCATTGGCGGCGATTTTGCCGGCCGGGCTTGTCAGTTTCCTGCCCAGCAGCTTTGCGATAGGGGCTATGGCAAGTCTCAACACTTTTGTAAGTCAAAGTTTGGGCAGGGGCGTCAAGAAGGACTGCTCGAGCTATTACTGGCAAACGATTTATGTGGGGTCGGCGTATTTCGTAGTAACGCTTTTGATTATGTGGCCGACCGCACCCTGGATATTCAAAATGATGGGGCAGCCGGCGTCGGTGGCCAAGATGGAAGTGATTTACTTTCGCATAATGCTTTATGCACATATCGTGGCAGTCATTAACTGGTCAAGCAACCAATTTTTTATGGGTATCCATCGGCCGATTATCACGATGTGCGCATCGCTGTGCGGGCAGGTGGTCAACGTAGCGGCCAACTATGTATTGATTTTCGGCAGGCTGGGTTTTCCACCTATGGGGATTGCAGGTGCGGGCTGGGGGACATTTATCGGGATAGGGGTTGCGGCCGTTATTAATATGGCTGTGTTCTTGAGTAGTTCTATGAACACGGCCTTTAATACCAGGAGAACCATAAATATCAATTTAGGTAAGATGTATGATTTGTTGAAAGTCGGGCTTCCTGCAGGATTTGGGCTGATGGTGAATGTGGCGTTCTGGGGGATGATTTTGGTCTGGCTTGTCGGGCGATTCGGCACAGAGGCGCTGGCTGCAACGAGCGCTGTGCTTTCGTACGGAGGTATCTCGGTTATGCCGGTTGTGGGTATAGCGGCTGCCCTATCAGCAGCGCTCGGCAAGACAATAGGACAGGGCCGAAAAGACCTGGCGGTTAAGCAGACGAGTGCGTGTTTAAGGATTGCACTGGTTTATATGGGATTGGTCGGGGTTTGCTTCTTTGTATTCAGAAATGCCTTGATGGCGTTTTGGTCATCCGACGCCAAGGTAATCAAGGCGGGAGCAAATATTCTGATTTGTGCGGCTGTGTATCAGGTTTTCCATGCTGCAAGGATTATTTACGGCGGGTCTCTGCGCGGAGCAGGTGATACGGTTTGGCCGGCTATCGCCTCGGCGGTGGGAGCGGCGTTGATATTAGGACTCGGTGGTTTGCTTTTACCAAAGCTTTTCCCCTCTCTCGGATACATGGGGCCGTGGATTGCCGCAACATTTAGTATCATTGTCGTTGGATTAGCTAACCGCTGGCGGTTTAAGAGCAACAGATGGATGAACATAGATTTGTTTAAGCGCCGGGCAGTCGGTGTGCCGGTCGAGGTTGAGACAGCGGCTGAGTAAGGCCGCGGTTAGTCCGAAAGCGTTCGCAGGCGGATGTTGCGAATCGCTCCGGTGGTGCGCCAGGTTGAAATACCGAGCGGTTGAGAAAGGTCCACCTCCAGTCGGATGTCGATTACTCTGCCGGTCGTAACGACATCTACAAGCTTTTCGTCGTCGAGCCACGCTTCAATCTTGCCGGACGTGACGCAAAGGCGGACCCGGTACCATTTGGCGGTCTCGAACGAGACGATTCGCGTGGTCTCGTTGTTAGCGGCGTCATAGTAATCGAGGTTGGACAGGCCGCAGACCTCGCCGCCCCAGCCCCCGAGGATTAGCGAGCACGAGTTGGTATCGACTGGAAAGGTCAGCCCGCAGAAAAAATCGCTCCCAAGGACGCGCATTGCTTCGAGGGTGATTTCATAGTTCATACGGACGACCGGGCCGGCCCAGGTGACGCCGGTCATGTCGTTGCCCATTTCGAGGAAGATACTGCCGTCTTTGACATAGACATTACCCTGGCCGCCGAAGTCGGTGATTTTCCACTGGCCTAACGCCCTGCCGTCGAAGAGACTGGTTTCGCGCGGGCGCAGGCCGCCTGCCACTAATGGCGTGACACTGCCTAACTCACGACAGGCCCCCAACACAAGCACAAGCAGCAATAAAATCGTACATAACGTACTGTGTAATGCACGGCGAAATAAGGTATCTGCGATAATAGTCTTTTTCCGGCTCATTATATTACTCCAGCCATAATAAAATTACGTTGAATAAAGTAACGCCGGAAACTAAATTATACAACAGTTATTTGCTCAAACCGGCTGAATTTTTGACATCGTGATTGAGAAAACACGAAATAAGGAGGGCATATCTGACGATAAGATTTGTAGAGACAAGCATTTATCATAGGATTGTGCAGCTTGTGGTGCGTGTTGCGTAAGAGGGTTTGCGAGACTAATCAGAACGAACGGTTGAACACAACGGAACGGTTATGAAAAAGGTTTTCTTGCTGATTGTTTGCGTTTTGTTTTTTACGTCGGGAGTATCTCCCGGGTGGGACGAGCCCCTGGCTAACGAGGGCAAGAGGGGTCTGTACGCAAGGTCGATTGAACGAGTCCTGCGGTTAAAGGCCGAGGAAGTTGATGTGGCTACCGCTGCTTTGATTATTTCAGAGCAGTGGAGTGACATCGTGCACGGGCGAAGGTATCTGTCAAGATTGGATGATATGGCTTTGGAAATCCGCGAAAGACTCAAAAGCGAAAAGCAAAAGGCAAACTATAAGGCAATTGCAGTGATAAACAAGTATTTGTTTGACGAGCTGGGGTTCAAATCGATTTCAGAGGCAAGTGACCCGAACGATTTGTTTTTACACTCTGTGCTGGATAGAAAACGAGGGCACTGCCTGAGTCTTTCAATTCTCTATCTTTCACTCGGCGAACGGCTTGGTCTGCCTTTATACGGGGTGGTTGTGCCGGGACACTTCTTTGTCAGATACGATGACGGACGAGTGCGATTCAATATTGAAGCAACAAGCAAAGGCGGATACGCTCCCGATGAACACTACATAAATAAATTCAAGGTCCCCAAAAAGAGACGTGGCAGTATTTATATGGTGAACCTCAATAAGATTCAGACATTAGGGTGTTTTTTCAATAATCTGGGGAATTGCTACGATGATATCGGCGATGTCGAACATGCTTTGATGGCACTTGAAAGGGCCGTGGAGATAAATCCATCATTGGCTGAGTCACGGACGAATCTGGGCAACGTTTACCTGAAAAAGGGACAGGTGGATGATGCGATATACGAATACCGGAGGGCTCTGAGAATCAATCCAGGCGATGCCAAGACGCATAACAACCTTGGCAATGCGTATGCTAAACGCGGCTGGTGGAACGATGCGATTTCGCAATACTGCCTGTCGCTTGAGCTGGACCCGGATTTCACAGATGCGTACAAAAATCTGGCTATAGCTTATTGCAAAAGGAAAATGTTTGGGCAGGCGATAGCGCAATTGAAACAGGCAATTGCCCTGGAGCCGAAAGACGCCGGCTGTTACAACCAATCAGGCGATGTCTATAGCCAGATGGGCAATTATAAAAAGGCAATATCTGAATATAAAAAAGCTCTGAAGATTAAACGGGATTTTGCCGAGGCACATTACGGCCTGGGTATCTGTTATAACAAATTGGGTTTGGTTGACGATGAAATTCGAGCGTACAAAAAGGCGCTGGCTGTTAAGCCCAATATGCCGGCTGCCCTGGTAAATCTGGGGAATGCGTACTTCGGGAAAGAGAAGTATGATGCAGCTATTGAACAGTATAAGAAAGCCGCTCGGATAAACCCCGATGAGGGTACGATTCATTATAATCTTGGGTCGGCGTATTCCAATAAGAAGAATTATAAAGAGGCGGTGGCTGAGTACCTGAGGGCGGTTGAGATTGAGCCGAAAATGGGTGATGCGCATAACGGCCTTGCCTTTGGGTTCTACAAGTTGAAAAAGTATGACCTGGCGGCCAAGCACATAAAAATCGCCGAGCAATCAGGCGCGGAGATTGATAAAAAGCTGCTCGGTGCCATCAAAAAGAAACTGCATTAAAATAAATCACGGGCGAGACCTTGGGTCTATGTCGTCGCCGTGCCGGCGACGGCTAAACAACCCCTCAATAAATTGGTAGGTTAAGATTGACTTATAAAAAAGTCACACTAAAATTATATCTATATATCTGCCAAAATGTCGGCGGCAATCGAACATTGCATTCGCCCAAATATAGCGATGACATCGCTTTGCGAATTCGGCGTGTGCCGAAAGGCAAGTGACCAAATAGCGTAACGGAGCTGTTATCTTAACAGGGAATGGAAATAAAGCGGCTTTCAACACCATCCGAAAAGTTGCCCGACCAGGAAAAAACCGTTTCCTGGATTGCCGAGCTGACGGGGCAGCCTGAGGGGCCGGTGCGGTCCCGGCTGCGCGAGGAATTCGACAATCCCGGCACCAACGTGGCCCGTGCATTTCGCGAAACGGGCCTTGAGCCCTACGTATGGAACGACGGACTGGCACGATTCTATGAGCAGACCGACGCTTTTCTGTACGAGCTGGTTATCTGGAACCGCAACAAGCTCAAGCGGCGGATGCGCCGCTGGGTGGCGAAGCATCTGGCCGGTAGTGAAAAGAGGACGCTGGACGTTTTGAGTATCGGTGACGGCCTGGGCTTCGATTCGGCGTATCTTGCGCAGGCGGGCCATCGCGTAACGTACTTCGAGGTGCCGGGCTATACGGAATCCTTTGCGCGAAAGGTTTTTGCCGAGTGCGGGCAGAATGTAACCGTGCTAACCGATGAGAGTGACATACCTTCGGGCGCGTACGATGCGGTGGTGTGTCTCGACGTGCTCGAGCACGTTCCCGACCCGCCAAAGTTTGTCGAGGTGATTGCGAGCTACCTGCGTCCGGGCGGCCGACTTATCGTGCACGCACCTTTCTATATGATTCACCCCAGCAACCCCACGCATTTGAAAGCAAACCGCGGGTACAGCGGCAGTCTGTCGCTCTACGAAAAGCATAACCTCAAACTTATTGACGGTGAGCCGGGGTGGAATCCAATCGTGCTCCAAAAGGCGGGTGGCGGTTCGGCGAGGCGTTTGCGGTTTACGCCGAAGCTTTTTGGCCTGAGACTTACCGGCTGGTATCTGGCCCTCGGGCGCTTTTCAACGCTGCCATTCTGGTGGGTGGATTTTTATCGCCGCAGACGAAACCGATGGTTCGAGGAGTAGCAGCCGGGCGGAGCCATCCCCTGTTACTCTGCGAAGTAGCTCCTTCTCCGTAGTAGGTACTACGAAGGATGAATGCTACTCTGCGAAAGAGAGCTACGTAGCACGAGATTTTCTACGGCTGCTTGCCTTTTTGTTAGTAGCAGGATAAGGCCTATAAGAACTATGCCGGCTGCGATGGCCACCAAGGCCTGTGGCAGGATGAGAACAGTCAGTTATTCTTGCTTTTATTCCACGATTCTTTAAGCTCGGTCACAGCAGAATCATATCCCGGATATTTAGCCCTTACCTGTTCAAGTACGCTTTCCGCCTCGGCGGTTTTACCTTGCGCCTCCTTACAGTGAGCCAGACAAAGGCCTGCCATAGGCGATAAATATGAGTCTTCCTCCAACAGGGCTGAATAATGTCTTTCTGCTTCACCGAAATTTTTGTTTGCTTCATAAACATATCCATAGAACAGCCTCACCAGGCTTCTGTCAATTGAGCTTGTTGTGCTTTGAATGGCCCGGTCAAAGAAAGTCTTTCCAATAAGGTCTGCTCGCTTATCACGACCACAACAGCCGGCAAGTGGCACGTCGATTATCCCGACTAACTTAAGCTGAGTCGCTACCAACGAGGGTGCATGCTCCGGATAGCTGCCCAACTCTTGGGCCGCCTGACTTCTGCCTTTAAATATCCTGGTATGCTGATATGCGGCCCAGCCCTTATATAGTTCGTATTGTATTCCCCAATGTCCTGCCGGCTTTTTGATGCGCTCTATCGCTTCAAGCCTTGTCAGGGCAAGGTCGTTTCTTTTCAGATGCAAGGACTCTATTTCAGCCAAGTATAGATTGCAAATCATCGTCAGGCCTTCTTTGCCTCTCAGACCCTTGAGATTCTTCAGATTCTCCAGAATTGCCTTGTAAGCATTCTCTGCTTTCGTTATGTCCCCTGATTGCTTTGCTATTGTAGCAATCCAAAAGCGTGCCACAATCCTGACAGGAAAGGCCATTACTGCAGATTTTTTATCAGGGTGCTTACTAATGACATCTTCCAGTATCAAAATTGCTTTGTCTGGTTTTCCGCGGAGATAGGCAACCTGAGCCGCAATGTAATAGGACCAAACGTCAGGTTCAGCCTGAGCTAAAAGCGAATCAGCCAGCTTATCACATTCAACCGCAGCAGAATCATTTGCGTCACTGAGCCATGATATAACTTTTTCACCTAAAGCTTTCTTTATTCTGTACTTTTGAAGTCTTTTCTCTCGATTGTTTGGATCTGATTGATTTGTAGCAGCCACAAACCTACTCCCGGCTACAATCATTAGACCCGCAAAAATTAATTTGATGTAAGTTCGCATTTTAAATCCTCCAATGTAGATTTAATGTTATGGACTCGTATTGGTTACCGTCGGCGGTGTACTATCAATTTTTATCCATATCTTCTCCAAAAGAGAGTCACAGTAACCATCATCGATAGCTATGGCCCGCACCCATACTTTATCATCATCAATGCTGTTAGTCCAGGGACAGGTATATTTATACTCAGCGTCAGGTGTGGTATCGCTGCAAGCGTTTGTCCAATCAGCGGGGACAGGAGCATCTTCTTCCGCATACTCGAAATCCACCCTTTTGATAAAATCGGCATCGCTAAATGGCCTGTTATATGATTTGGCTTGTGCTTCGAACGGGATCCCTATTAAGCCACTATGAATTTCTCCTTGAGTAACAGGTCTCAGCAAATCCACGGTAGGTTTCACAGTCTGGTAAAACAGCCTTAATACAGCACCTGAGCATTTAATAGCTTTCTTATAACACGCGTTCGCAATGGCTGCACCGTTAGCATCTGTGAAAGGCGCGGGTCGGTAAGCTCCCTGTGTAACCTCACCATCGTAGTCATCACTATCAAAATTATCAGATTTCTCTGCCAAAATAATCATTTGAATAAACAAGGCACTGACTACATCGAGATTAGATATATCAGTTTCAGATAAATGGTGAGCCGGTATGTATGTATGTATGTATGTATGTATGTTCATACCAATCCGGGTCCTCTATAGGCCAGATCAGATGCCAATGCGGATCCAGGAGAACGTGTGCCGGCACACCCATGTCCTGTACAAGGTGTATCACCCTTCCAAGAGTGTGATATGCATCTGTGTAGTTTCCGTTTTCATAGTAAGAAAGAACTTGGGGCCAATGATCCGCATCCATTGCCCTGTCATAAGCGCTGTTGTTACCCCAAAGACCCTCGCCAGTATCTGGATCCATATAATGTTCCAACCATGGTGCCTGCGATGTTGGATAATCTTCATCAACAGAACCGCTCGCCACATCGTCCTGATTTATGGCCACGGCACTTGCGCCAACACGATTATCAGGGTCAGCCAAAACCCAGTTTCTGTAATTAGTTCTTGCCTTAATCGTAATGTCCCAGTGCTCATCTCCACCATAACCATATGCGGCGGAACCAACAGCTAAGAAAAACAAAAGTATTATAGTCAATATTCTCTTGTTCAGCAAAGCGTAAATTCTTTTTCTCTGCGATTGTTCCATTTACAAGACTCCATCTTTGTAATTACGGTAAGGTGAATGACCAGGTAAACGGGTCAGGATTGGTTGGATTGCCTGCATCATTTATATTCTGCTCCGGTTCCTTACCTGCATTTGCATTGTCTCTAACCTTGAGTTCTACCGTGTTAGTTCCTGGCAGATTCAATTCACTACAGGCAGGCTTGTAGTAAATGTGTTTGCCGTTAGTAATATCCGTAATTGTGGGTGTTACCTCTATTCCGTTTAGCTTGAGAATTAGCTTGAGAACGATGCTGTTCTCATTTATCCCGCTTGCATAGGTTTTCCCTGGTGGTGGTTCGTCTTTAACATCAGCTTCGATCTCCACATCGACGACAGTGACGTCTGCCGTCTCGCACACACAGTCTCCCAGCTTTGCCCTTACCTGTGTCGTTCCAGAAGATACACCATTTACCGTCAAGCTGGGGGCGCTCCCAGATACAGTGGCAATGCTGGGAGCCGCAGTATCAAAGTCAACCTGCGAAGAGGCAGAAGATGGGGTCACTGTTGCTGTTAACGAGGCCGTCCCACCTTTGCATACATAGAGTGGGTCTGGTGAGAACTCCACCTTAACTGCCACGACAGTGTACATAATGCTATCGGATTTGTCATCACAAGTTGTGCCGTATGAGCTGCAGCAAGCCGAATCATTGTCTGTTACGGTTAAGTTCACGTCTACCGGCCCGACAGCCCCGAAAGTGTGCGTAATAACGTCTGCTGTGTAGTCAACTGTGTCGTTGTTGTAAAAGTCCCATTTCCATAATCTTACATAGGCACACGAGAACAACTCGGAGTCGGGGTCGTACGAATAAGTTGAATCGCTGCCATCGAAGGTTATTACCTCGCCAACACACACGTAGTACACATACTTGCCAAGGGTTGGATCAAATGCATACGTAGCAGGACTAACACCGAAGTCAGCTATTGGGTCTTGATAGGGGCAAGCATAAGTCCTCTCGCCGGCAAAGCTTACCACAGCTAAAATGCAAAGATAAATCAAAGGCTTGGTCTTCATCTGCTTTCTCCTCTATTGAGAGTTTATAGAGCTCCAGCGTTTCAAAAGATTTCGCGCGGCCCCAGCCGCTAAACAGTCGGGATAATTGGCAAATACCTTCTCACAGGCCTGGCGTATTTGTGGTGCAGCTTCCGCTATTGGAATGCGACCGAGTCTTGCTAATCTTTCAAAGCAGCGGGCAATCAGAAACTGAGCGTTCCAGGCGAACTGATAATCAGGCCAATTATCGACTACTACCTGATAATACTGGATTGCATTCTCATACTCGCATAGGCGACGGTAGCAAACAGCCGAGAAGTACCAAGCGTGTGCGGTCTGCGGAAGCTTGACAGGCAGTTCTTCTATGATCCTCTCCCAAATAGCTACGGCTTTTCGGAAGTAGTCTCTGGCTTCGGTCTCAAGGCCTTCGTTTTCACATCGAAAAGCCTCGTTATAATATTGTTCACCAATTATAAACACCGCTTCGGGCAGAGCGGGATGGTCGTTAAAATCGGCAATTAAGCTGTCAATGGCAGCCTGTGCGTTCGGGTCGTTGCCAAGGCCGATGTCCACCATTATCATACCGCCCCGTGACAATATCACGTGCTCAGGCTCAGGGCAATTATCTGCAATGTATTGAAAAAGCTGCCCAGCCTGTTCGTATCTTTGGCGGTCATGATATTGGTCTGCCACCTTGTTGAGGGCTTCAGGCAAACCCTGCTGGTCGTTAAAATCAGCAATTAAGCTATCGAGAGCTTGCTGAGCCGAACCATTCTGAACTTGTCAAAGAGCTGGTACAGCTTTACCCCCATTATAATACCGCACCTATTTAATATTTGCGCCCACTGATGATTATAACTCTATACATAGCTAAAAGTTAGGGCTTTAAATAAACAAACGCACTTTTTAAATAGTTCCTGTTGCGGAAACAACGTTTGTCATTCCTGCGAAAGCAGGAATCCAGTTTTTTCGCCGTAGACCCCTGCTTCCGCAGGGGTGACATCGATGGTTTTTGCTTTCCGCAACAGATACTAAATAGGTGCGGCATGGATTGTTTATATGAGACTTACTACTCTGCGAAATAGCTCCTTCTCCGTAGTAGGTACTACGAAAGATGAATTGCTACGTAGCACGAGATTTTCCGCGGCTGCTTGACTTTTTCCTTAGAAGCAGGACGAGACTGAAAAGGAATATTTCAATCATCCCAGCAGCATGAACCTTACCGTTACTTCCCAGATGCTTTTTTTCTTGCCTTAACTGCGTCAAGATGCATCTGAGCTACGCTACGAGCTTCTTCTGAGAGATTGGCAGAGTCTTTTGCAATCTCAAGAATTCGGATCGCGGCATCATCATCAAGATTTATCCGGACTTGGTTTGTAAGTAAATATATTACGTGCTTGTCCTTTTCAGATTCAGCTACTACACACAAGATAAGGACAGGATCTAACCCTTCTGCTCGCAATGCGGTTTCGCCTGCTTTCGCGATTTCTATCAGAGTGAAAATCGCCTCATATCGCTGCCATCTCCAGGAGCCTTCAAGGGCCATCCTTGCAGCTAATTCGTATCCACTCCTGTCACCTAATTCCGCCAAAACCTTTGCAGCTAAAAGTCCATTATATAGCCGGAGATTTCTTTTTCCTTCTCGCTTCTTGATTTCGTTCGGGTCTGTTACATTAGGGTCAGGTGGAAGGGGTGCGCCGTTTTTTGGAGCCAGCTCTTTTAGATCTTTTCGCATCTGCTCAAGGCCGCTTTTATCGCCAAGCGTTCCAAGCCAGTGCGCGGCACGCGAGCGTACTTCAATTCTTGCATCGTTTAATGCTTCTTTCAACGTGGGGATAGCTTTCTCTCCTGTTCGTTGTGTAAGCAACTCTAAGGCGGTGAGCCGAACAACATAGTTTTCACTTTTCGTAGCCTCAATTATCTGCTCCGGTGTATTGGTAGAATAACCATAATGTTCAAGCAGTGCTTTCTTATCAGGTCGTGATATAGTCGAGCCTTTTACTATTAGTGTCATGCTCACCAACAAAAATACAATTAACATACACCCTAAAAAATTAGTTTTCTTCATTACCTGGATCATCTTACATTTCCTTATCATTAACGAATGTATTTACATCTAAACAGCAGTAAATAACAAACAACACTTACATTATACCAGTTCCGTAATTAGCATGTGATTAAAAATACCATAGCCATCATGGACAGTGTGTACAACTTGTCCAACCCTGACTTGCTGCATGGGCGCATATTTTCCCAGCAATAATAGTAAAGCAAGATTTTGCAGCTAATATAGGGCCTGTTTCTCCTTTTGCGTCAACATAATCCACAGCATTATTATAGGCCATAAGGACGTCCGCGCCGATACTTGGAACACGTGCCAACGCAGCAGCTCCACAAGTCGTAGTATCCGAGTTACCACAATCAATTGTCATATCATCCATCGAACTTTGGACTAACAACCAGTTCACTTGGTTTGGATCTAACTCGTCGTTAAAATACTCAAGGTGTTTAGCTTCGTGAATTTCAACGCATAAGGTATTACTAAAACGGGGGCCACCTGTGCCGATTTGTACACATCCATCCCCATTTTTAAAATTATTAACTATACTACAATAATTAGTCTCGGTGATTCCCGACTCGCTTCCCTGCACGACGTTAATATAGTTTGATGGACAAGCACTTGTATCCGTTCGGCCATCTGCAGTCACTTGGAAAGCCCATTTGCATTCGTTATATTTGGCGGTGACACGGACCGAACCATGTGGGGAAGAAATGCCCCAAGGATAGTTAAATTGTGTATTTCCGCATTTGCTACTTGGGCAAGATGGTGCCCCCTCATCATGAGAATTCAAACTGACTGACTTTGTGCCGGTGACACAATCTGTCGGCAAAGAGACGGTCGAAGTACCACTTCTGTTGATAGCAGAGTCGTCACGTGTACTACCAGGACATGGATTGTCCATTGCATCTGGCACATCATTGGCAGTAAGGCTAATAGTAACTGGGCCGGTACAAGGTGGTGCTGTCCAGGTAAAGTTCGCTGTGGTCGAGGTAACCGGTGTTCCGTCACTTGCTGTCCAAGAGTACGTGATGGAATCGGATGGATAACCATGACCATCACCTCCTAAAAACCAATGGTCAGGATCCGAAATCGACGAAGTATGCGTTTTCTCTTCACAGAGTTTTGCATCTTGTACACTTATAGATCCTGAAATTGGACCACCCACGTCCCAACACTTGCAAGGA
>Ga0209986_10003483_pt1 | contig 13773 bp, 8 predicted proteins | sample BlataG_FD_183168 | JGI IMG/M metagenome (GOLD analysis project Ga0209986, IMG submission 183168) | Deep subsurface microbial communities from Black Sea to uncover new lineages of life (NeLLi) - Black_00105 metaG (SPAdes) (version 2) | ecosystem: Environmental > Aquatic > Marine > Oceanic >...
TTTCAAAAATAGCCCAAAATACTCACAAAATATAAACAATAATCACCTGAATGCGAAATTCCTTAGAAAAAAGATTTTCCATTTTAGGAGAGATTTTAGCTTTTTGCTAGAAGTTGCGGAATCGCTGAATAGACTGTATAAAGGTTGACTCATTTATCCTTTTATTGTAATTATGAGAAAATGTCTCAGAAAAAAACCATCACGCTGGTGTTATTTTCTCTTTTTCTCATCCTTTTTCTTATCCGCTTCGTTCATCTCACGGCTGATCCACCTTACGATTTAAGCACAAGCGGAGGCCCGTATGGAGACCCTGGGGGCTACAGCTTCAATGCTCGCAATAAAACCCTCTTTGGCTCGTGGGAAGTCGATAATTTCAACATGATGTATCTGAGTTTCCCCCCTCATTTTGTGACCTATCTTGTGTTCAGACTATTGGGCATCGGGTTTGCCCAGCAAAACCTGGTTCCTGTATTGTTCAGTTTCGCCAGTTTAATCTTTTTTTTCCTTATCATACGCGAAAGGCTCAGTAATATCTCAGCTTTAATAGGAACCGGACTTCTCGGGTTCAATTACCTCTTTCTTATGTACAGCCGAATCGCTAACAGAGTCATGCCTCCGATTTTCTTTATTCTCCTCGGCATCTATCTCCTTCAGAAGGGAAAAAAGAAACCCCTGTGGCTTATCGGAGCGGGAATGTCATTATTTTTAGCCCTTATCTCAAAATCTGTAGTATTTTTTGCCGTCGGAGCTGTCCTGGCAGGATATCTGGTTTATGTCCTTCTGAATACTTCTATCAAGGAAATTGCAAAACGGCTCAGCCTTCTTCTTGTTGGAGCTCTTCTCCCTTTCATCCCCTGGCTTTTTTTCTTGTATATCCCGAATCGGGACTTCATCAATTCTTTCAGCCAGCTCAATGTTCAATATCTTATTCCTCCTAAAAGTCTTTCTCTGATCTTGAAATACTTTTGGACACGGCCACAAATACTCCTCCACGAAATGCCTGTAATCTTTCTGCTGGCTGCTCTCTTTTCCTTGATGCTTCTCTACAGAGCTGTCCATGCCTCAAAAAAAGTCCTTCTTGTGGACTGGATCTTCCTCTTCTGGTTTTTCGCCGGATTCTTCTATTATGCAGTGATTCAGCAGAGAGTGACACGACACTATATTCCTCAGGTTGTGCCGTTGGTATTTTTAACAATCCTTCTGGCCCATCATCTTTTTACAAATCTGAACTTTGAGAAACCTAGAAAACACAGGCTGCTCTATGGGCTGCTTGTTTTCCTCTGGATGCTTTTCCCCGCAAGCATGCTCATGAAAGCAATAATGAAAGAATTCCCCCGACTTTTCCGAGGACAGATAGGTCTTAACCTCTCTCTGCTTATTCTTTCTCTTCTCATGACACTTCTTCTTTTCCTCTTTCTGAAATTCTGGATTAAAAAAGAAAAATTCTTACCTGCTCCTTCTTTTAAGATAATTCTGCTCATCCTGCTGCTGTCAGCCTCAATGATTTTTCAGGTTTCAAAATACATGGGATGGGCATTAAATCCCCAATTCCAGCTCAAAGAGGCTTCTCAAGATTTCGGAAAAGCATTTGACAAGGCCACTCTTGCAGGTCTTTGGGCTCCAGCGGTCTGCCTTGAAAATAAGCACAGGGCTCACGAATATTTCCAGGGCTATATAAACGACCGAAAGGATTTCTTTGAAAGATTCAACATAACTCACGTATTCACTACGACCGCATTTAACGAGGATCTCATCTTTGAAAGAAACTTTCCCCAGGTCATGAACAGGGCCAGCCTGCTTGCCCGCTATCACATCTGGACCGTAGAGGCTCTTCTTTATGACGTCAATCCTGTCAAGGAAGTAGCAGAGGAAGGGCTTTTTGAAGCAGAACTTTTTACTCAAAAGGGAAGCACTCCCCGTTTCGACAGCACAGCTTCTAAAAAATTTGCTGTATTGAGCGGGTCAAAGAAACCGAATTATGTCGCTTTAATCACGAGAGAGGAAAAATATCCTAAAGGAAATTATGAAATAACATTCAGGATTAAAAAACAAGGTTTTTATAAAAACCTATCAAAAAGAGTAGCACGCCTAGATGTTGTATCTGAGGAAATCAACAGAGTTCTCAATGCCAAAGATCTGTTTCCGAAAGACCTTGTTCATGATGGATACCAAAATTTCAGTCTGACGATTCAACTCAAAAGACCTCTAAAAATGAAACTCAGGGTCTTCGCTCAAGGAAATGGCGCTTTTTGGGTGGATTGGGTCAGAGTCAAACCTTTATTAAATTAAATAAGCAGTCCCTTTTTTTGTTTGACATAAAGTAGAAATTCAATTATAAAAAATTCTATTTCCCCTTTTTTTTGCTGTAAGTTCCATGAAAAAACCTAATCGGAGGAAAGAATGAACAAAGCAATAAGATCAATGATCATATTCCCGCTACTTCTCTTGACTGCAAATCTTTTATGTGCTCAGCCTGAACAAGACACAGAACTGGTAAACTTAAGCTTTAAGAAAGTAAATAATCAAATTGAAGTTCAAATCGAATGCAAAGGAGATATCTCTTATGAAAGCTTTTCCCTTATCGATCCCAACAGACTTGTATTAGATTTTTCGGGGATAAACAAAGTCTCTACAGAACCCGTTATCGAAATCAATGATGTTGACATCCTGAGCATCAGGACCAGCCAATTCAAACCAGGTATAGGTCGAGTAGTCTTTATTTTCGCAGACGAGATTCCCCACTACAAAATAGAAGAAACAGAAAAGGGTCTCATGGTCCTCTTCTGGAAAGAAAAAACAGAGGAAGGAGAGAAACCAGAAGAAGAGGAAAAGCCAAAAGAGAAAATTGAAGAAACAATCAAGGCCGAAGAAAAAAAAGAAGAGGAAAAAATAGAGGCTGTGCCAAAAAAAATTGTCGAGCCAAAGGAGCCTGCCTTTCCCGCAATTGAAGAACAATTTCCTGAGGAAGAAGAGACAACAAAAATGATTGCCTTTGGCCTCTCTTCAGGATATTACTTTCTACAGGACGAAGCCTTCTGGGACGTCTATGGGAAAGGAGGAGCCTTCCTCAGAGCAGAATATTCATTCCTTCTTCCAATAAATATAAAAAGTTTTGATGTGTGGACGAGTGTGAGCTATTTCCAGAAAATGGGAAATACAACAATAACCCAAGAAGAAGTCAAACTCAATATCACAACATTTTCTCTTGGCCTCAGGTATTTAAGACAAATATCGAGATTTACTCCTTTCGCAGGCGTTGGAATCGACTACACTGTTTATAAAGAAAGATATCCCGAAGATTTTCCAATTGATTCTGTTGGTGGATCGGATTTAGGATTTCACATTCAAGCAGGATCTTATTTCAACGTCATCCCCTCCCTTGCCGTCAAGCTTCATATAAAATACAACATCGCCAGGACCACAGAGGGCGACGTCGGCGTAAACCTCGGTGGAGTTGAATACGGAATCTGTCTTATCTATATGTTTAATCTATAACTCAAGATTCGTAAGCCGTGAGACGTAAGCCGTAAGCCAGAACGGATTGAAGGTTTAAGGTTTAAGGCAAGAAAGCTATTAACCATTTACCATTCACAGTAAGGCAGTATGGCAGTTCAGCAGTATTTCCCATTAACGTAAGACGTAAATCGTAAGCCGTAAGCTGAAATAATGGTTGAAGGTTTAAGGTTTAAGGCAAGAAAGCTATTAATTATTTACCATTAACTATTTACCATTCACCACCCGCCTGTAATTGCGAATGCAGGAGATTCCTTCGCTTCGCTCGGAACAAGTCTGAGCAATCCAAAAAAAGCCCGTCATTGCGAGGAACGTAGTGACGAAGCAATCCTAAAGTGCAACGCCTTTGAATGGGATTGCCGCGGCGCTTCGCACCTCGCAATGACTAGGGGAGACCAACTCAGATTGATTTAAAACTGGATAAACCAGACCAGGCCAATCATATCCACCATAACATCAAGGTCAGTCTTTACCAATGTTCCATTTATATTTAGGGTTGCTGCATCTCCAGTTCGCCCCTTGTTGTCCACAGCATAAAGTTCGTAGGTATAAGTTTTATCCTTATCAACATGGCGGCGCTGATATTCGAAGGTAGAAGACGAGAACTCTTCAATAAAATAACGGTTGACTCCGCTAACCTCGTATAGTTTATATTTCTCAATATTTCTGTTGTCCGGATTAGTCTGCCAGGAAAGGTAATGTATATATTCACGGTAGAACAAAGCTTTATTCTCTTTTGTTTCACCGGTGAAATTCAAAGGAGCATATATCGGAGGCGAGATGAAATTAAGCGTTACTCCAACCTCCATGGGGCTGTTTTTTGCTTCCGGACTGGTAATCTTAATCGTTCCGGTATAGATCCCCTCATCCAATGATAAGTCACTAATTTGAACTGTTATCTCAGCTTCTTCCTGAGAGTCTAAGCTTCCGCTGAGTGGAGTCACAGTCATCCAGATCTGGTCTACGCTAATGGTAAATGTCAGGGGTTCCTCTCCAACATTCTTTACTATTAAAGTATCAGGGTCTGGCTCCTCACCATCTACAGTGAAAGATAAAGAATCTGGGGTCACCTGGAGAAAGGGATCTGGCGGGAATGCAGGTATCTTTTCATAATAAATATCTCTTTCTCTTCCTGATACATAGTCATCATAAACAAAGTGTGCATAACCTACATCATCGATCCAAACCTGTGGATAATCAGGCTTATAAGCTGGATATAACTCAACCGCTTCGCTCCAGTCGCCTCCGGGAGTCTTTTTCGCATAATAGACAGATTTTCCGGAAGCAGACTCCTGAACCCAGCAGGCAATGAGAACATTATTATTATATCTCATATCCCCAAACTGAAGTTCTGCATGAGTACTCGAAATAACCTCTGCCCCTTTCCAGTTTCCATTTTCCTGAGATACAGAAAAAAAGTTGCCGGTCCGGTTGCTGAAGGCAACATGGGAATCATCATTATCGTCAAGTTCAAGAGCCGGGTAATACCCTAACGGATTAATGGTCGTGGGCGAAACGCCTGCCCAATAAGCACCTCTTTCTCCCTCCATATATTTAAGTCTCCATGGAGCATATAATCCAACTCCTACCATGCAAACCATATGGACTTTTCCATCTTTAACTCTAAAAGCAGGGTGGGTCGTCTCATCATAAGGATGCCAAGTTAACCTTTCATAAGAGGGAGGCCAATCTTCGTCGAGTTTCTTGGAATGCATGACAATATCAGAGGCATAGGGATCCACATGCTCGTGGAACCAGCATATGTATACTCTGTCACCGTCAACAGATATTCTCTCCCACGCAGAATTCTCGGGACTGTTATAAATCATGGTATCATCTTTCCAGCCAGTGTCAGGATCATAAACCGCATGATAAATCTCCCGAGAAAATCTTGTATATCCGTCTGCCCAGGCTAGATGAAAATTTCCTTCAGAGTCAATGTCAAGTTGCGGGCTCCAGGCAGTCTGTACGATCAGATTTGCATTTTTGGCCCCCTCCCAACCATAGCCTTTATTAACGTTATACCAAATAGCACCGCTTTCTTCGCCCCAAAGGCCCTCACACCAAACAACCAGTATGACTCCATCTTGATTGACAGCTATTGCAGATTTGTGCGAATCTGGTCCAGTCCAGGATATATTCTCAAGGCTGAAGAGGTTTGGAGAAATTAAAATAAATGCCAGGATGCAAATCGGAAAAAACTTTTTTAGACTCATCTTCCCTCTCCTTGTGGAAAATTGAGTTTCTTATATTATCCTACTCAAAATGCTTTGTCAACGACTACGAATGCAACTTTTGAAAATATACTTGTTTTGCCTATTTTGCTTTTTGCAACAAACTTCAATAAACTGCTATATTAAAGAAATTATAGAAAGGAGTTTTCCTTGAAAAAAATAGTTGTTTTTTTCTCAGTATTGACTTTATATTTTTTCATAGCCTTGCTCGCAGCAACTTATTTAAAAGATCAGAAAATCTTAGTTATCAAAGGAGGAACCATTATCGACGGCACTGGGAAATCACCCGTTGAAAATTCAATCATCATAATCGAACAGAAAAAGATAAAGGCCGTCTCTCAGGCAGGAAAAATCCGCCCACCTCTATTTGCCAGGACAATTGACGCCAGAGGAAAATTTATCATTCCAGGTCTTGTCGATATGCATGTCCATTTTCTCAACGAATCATTCTCTGATCTATTCCTTTTAAACGGAGTGACTACAACAAGAGATATGGGAAATAATATCGACTTTATCATTACTCTTCGAGATAAAATAAATCAGGGAATTCTCCAGGGCCCGAGTATTTTTGCATCCGGGTATCTTATAAACAACAGAAAGATTCCCTTCGGGGCAAGCCAATACACTGCAGTAGTAAAAAACCCAAAAGAGGCAAGAAAGATTGTTGCTCTATTGGCAAGAAGAAAAGTGGACTGGATTAAAATCTACATGACTCTCCCAAGAAACTTAGTCCGTATAATCATTAAAGAAGCCAACAAATACAAGATTCCAGTGGCAGGACACTTGAGAAGAGTGGATGCCGAGCTTGCAGCCCGATGGGGGATAAGAACTCTGGAGCATACAACAGGAGTTTCTGAAGCCCTTCTGGGAGAGGAAAACTTTGAAGATGCTCCACCTCTTTGGACAATATCCAATAAAACCTGGCTTCATGTAGATCGCACAAAATATGAAGGCCTGATAGACCTTTTTCTCAAAAAAAATGTCTATATCACAGCCAATCTGACACTTTATCAAGGCTTAAGTTCCACCCCTGATGAACTTAAAAATAATCCCCATATCAAGCTCATGCCTGAAATTTTTCAAAACGGATGGAAAAATTATCTTTCTCGCCATTTCCTTGAGCTCACCAAGGATAGAGAAAGCTGGAAAATCACTAAAAAAAAGATCGAAGAATTTATAATTCTTTTTAAAGAAAAAGGCGGCAAAGTTCTTACCGGAACAGACACTCCATGGCCTTACCTCGTTCCTGGATTTTCGCTTCATAAAGAATTGGAGCTACTTGTGGAAGCAGGCTTTTCTCCGATGGAAGCTCTCCTGGCTGCTACTAAATACCCCGCAGAAGCTCTCAATCAGGAGAAAAATCTAGGCACACTCGAAGAAGGAAAAATTGCAAACCTGATTCTGTTGAATGCTAATCCTCTCGATGATATCCGCCAAACGCAAAATATCGATATTGTTGTTAAAGACGGAATAGTCATCCAGAGAGAGAGACTTTACCTCTCTCTTCTTAAGCGCCAGAAATCTTCCCAATGACTCAGTAATACAGTTTGTTTAAGCTTATCTGAGTTTATCTGGGTTTGTTTGAGTTTGTCTAAGTGAAGAAACTGCCTTACTGCCTACTGTTATTTCTCCTTGTCGCCCCCTCTCCTTGTCTCCCCGTCATTCCTTTTGAATGGTGAATGGTTAATAGATAATGGATTTTTCGGCTTACGGCTTACGGCTCACGATTTACGGCTTACGTCTTACGAGTGCACTGCTGAACTGCTATCGCTTCTTTGTTGAGATTGCCACGCTTTCTCCGAAAGCTCGCAATGACAGGCGAAGCCTCTGTTTCTCCCCCTCGCCCTGTCCCCCCCTCTCCTTGTCGCCCCGTCATTCCTTTTGAATAGTAAATGGGGAATGGTAAATATCTTTCTTGCCTTAAATATTAAACCTTCAACCATTATTTTAGCTTACGGCTTATAAGTGCGCTGCCATACTGCCGAAAAATATGAAAACAATGAATTGGGAATGGGGAATAGTGAATGGTGGATGGTTAATGTTTTTTAATGGTAGAAGAGTTTCTTTCCTTCAGGGCTTTTCTTTCTGAATTAACAAAAGTCAAAACACTCCCAAATCCTGAGGTTTCTGCCTTCAGACTCTCTCTACCAGCATCATCGATACAGGTAACGGCATAGCAGTACATATCTCTTTCTGATTTACTTGAAAATCCTTGATCATAGTAATTAAATACGTTTGATCCAACCTCATCGACAAAAGCATAAGCTGAAATTGGCTCTGAATTCTTTTTTCTGAAGATTCTGTAATTAACAATATTGAAGAGCCCATCGTTTTTAGAGTTCGCCTGCCAGTCGATTCTACTTATATAATTCTTTACCATCAACCCCTCATGGTCTGTTCTTCTCAGCTGAACACTGGTCGGAGGATAGGGATAAGGTGGAAGCACTACCTCAAACTCAACATTTATTGTCTGAGGGCTATTCTCAGCACCTGAAGCTGTAATTTTTATTACACCCTTATGCTTGTCGATACCTAAAGAAGAAACATCAGCCGAGACAGTTATAGTATCCCACTCTCCTGTGGAAGAGCCTTGTGCGGGCGATACCTTGAGCCAACTTTTGTTGGTCGATATTTGATAATGTAGAGTCTGCGCTCCGGAGTTTTTTATTCTAAATGTCTGGGAGTCAGGATTATCTCCCCTAGCAAAAGCAAAAAAGTAAAACGAGGATCTGTTGAGCTGAATGCAAGGGGTTTTTTTCTTTTCAATTGTCAAAGACACGCTTATCTTTACCGGGCTGTTATAAGCATCTGGAGCAGTAATGGTTATCGTTCCGCTGCGTTTGCCTGCTTGAAAATTTTCGGCATCCACTACAACGTTAATCGTATCCCACTCTTCTGTGGCTGTCCCGCTTTGGGGAGAAACAATCAGCCAGGGTTTATCGGAAGAGATCGTGTAATCCAACGCGTCTTCTCCATAAGATTTTATCTTAAAAGTTTGAGGATCAGGACTTTCACCCTCTTCCATGTCAAAAGTAAGAAAAGTCTTGTCAACTTCTATGAAAGGAACATCGGGATCAGCAAGTAAGACCTTAGTATAGAAGATATCTTCTTTCCCTCCTACTCCCTCGGCTTCCCAGACAACATGGGCATAACCTTGATTATCAACAGCCAGTTGAACATGCTTATTGCCATCTCCCAAAGTATCTTCAGGCGAGACCTTTACAGGAGGCGCCCACTGGCCGCCAGTAATTTTGTTGGCAATATAAACTGACCACGCTCCATCTCTTTCCTGAGTCCAGCCTGCAACAATATTGTTGCTTATGCATCTGATATCCCCGAACTGAAGCGGGGCGTATCCGTTCGATATGACCTGAGGCGACCCCCAGGTCCCGCCTTCCCGCGATATGCAGAAAAAATTCCCGCTCCGGTTGCTGTAGGCGATATGTACATTCGTCATACCATCAAGAGCCATGGCAGGATAATACCCTAAGCTGACAATTGCATTGGGACTACTCCATCCCCCTCCTGATTTTTCGGAAAAATAAAGTTTCCATCCCCCACTTGCCCCCTCCATATATGTAGCGTAGGTATGGCCGCTCCTGGCGCGAATAGCAGGATGGATGGATTCCAGGCTGGATCTTCGCGAAATATTTTCATAACTGCTGGGCCATTGTCCTCCTTTACTTTTATGCATGGTAACAACATCAGAGATATCAGGGGGGTTCAAATATTTGTGGTACCATATGATATGGATATCATTATTGCTGTCGATCGCCATCTTATTCCACGCGGAATTGTGAGGACTATGGTAAATCCTCTGGCTGCTTGCCCAAGTGCTCCCGTTATAAAAACTGTAGTATATGTCCCTCCCCGTGCTTCCATATCCATCAGCGAATGATATGTGAAACATACCAACTGAATCTACCTCCAGTTGATTACTCCACGCCCATTGACTCACTATGCCAGAATTCGTCCTTCCAGACCACTGGCCGTTGCGGTAAATCCTGTAATACATCTGTCCAGGTGCTCCCCACTCGGTCCAGACCACCATTACTTCTCCTGCAGAATTAACAGCAACAGCTGGCCACTCTGACTTGCTCGAGGACTGCGACATATTTATAACCTGACCAGAGAGGGAAAAATGCATTAAAGCCAGTATGAAGAAGAAAAAAATGGGAAACTTCCTAAAAATCATGTCTTTTCTACAATTTAGTCGAATCATGTTCTTAATCCTTGCACGCTTTTTACTTAAAAAAATAATTCATCGGAAAACCTGTAGAGTATCCGGATTATAACCACTTCAGATCGCTGTTTTTATAACAGAAAACCAAATAATTGGCAATCACCTTTAGAGGTGATTTTTAAGCAAATCTTCATCCCTTGTTTTATCGGCTCAGGCGGCGTTTAATTGGATTTTCTTTTCAGAGAACCTTAGAAGATCTCTCTTCTCGAACCACTGTTTCTTTACATTTTCGAGTCTTCTACCAGTAAGAATCATTCCAAAAAAAGCAGAAGGCAATCGAGCCATGAACTCTAATTTTCCCAGGTGCAGAAGGAAATGTACTAGGAGGGCAAAAAAAGGGGCAGCATCCTGTCTCCTTTTATATAGTCCCTTTTATTCTGTCGATTATTATTTCTGCAAGTGAATTTCGTAAAATTTTATTAACTTTCTGACTGGACCTTCTCTTTCCAACACATATACTTCTTTATCTTTATCCTCATGCTCATTGACGGCATATATGGAATAATCTTGATTCTCAAAGGAGAGGTTTAATGCGTGGGTTTTAAAATATTTTTTTATTTTCGTCCCGCCTATATACGAAAAGCAATCAATCTTGTTATTCTCATTTTTTTTCATTAGGGTGAACTCTCTTTTATTTCTCACCCATACATGAGAAACCTTATATTTATCTAAAACATCAGCATTGATAACTGGATCTAAAAAGAAATGCTGGATATCATTCTGTCTTTCTTTTATCTGGTCGGTTGTCAAATGGAAAGTTAGATAGGAATGGGGCGATTGATCTAAAACTACTCTCCTGTCCACAAAGTAGCACACATAGGCTGTATTGGAGCTATGGATAACCACATCCTCTTTTTTTGTACATTCATTGAGCCATGTGCACGCCTCCATATAATAGCTATCAAATACTTTTTGCTGGGGAAAATGAACTTTTGCCCATAAAAAGTGAATGACATTCGGGATGCTGAGAATGATGACGACAGATAAAACAGCGATTCTTAACAATCTCTTTTTGGTTTCAAGGAAAAAGACAAGTCTTTCTGACCAGAAAAAAATTAGAACGATAACACTTAAATAAAAGACATAGATATTGGTCCAATTCCTCGGATGGCCTCCCAAGGATGGAGAGAAAACAAAGAAATAAATGATTCCGATAAAAAAGAAAAAAATTAAAAAAACCCTCATCCTATCAAGCTTCCGAAAGATGAAGAATTTCCTGAACAACCCAGGAAGGGCGAAAGAACTGAGTCCGAAGCTCCCAAATAGAAATCCCACAAAAATGGGAACAGCGAGCAGGATATTGGTCATAGTCAGATGAGCATGTCGAGTTAATCCACCCCATGCCTTTCCTAAAAATGACAGCTTCAAATCAGCCAGCGAAAATATTACCCAATTATTAAATCTTAGGCCCGGTACATATTGAGGGCCATTTTGATTATGGAAATATGCTAAAAGGACTAAAGGGCTCAATATCAATCCGGTCAAGAGAAGCGCCTTGATGGTGGATGTCTCTCTATGCAATCCTAGGTGCACCGCCCCTGATAGGGCCAATGCTCCAAGAATTGATGATCCCGGAAATTCTGTAAACCAACGTGCTGGAAGTCATGCCTAGAACTAGAGAAAGCGTGATCGATTCTAATCTGGAAACTTTTAACTTTATCAGCCAAACGAAGGCCTGACCCGGGATATAGACAATAAAAAAAATAGCTAAAAGAAACTTGCCATAGTTAACCAAACTCAGCCTGAATAGCTGAAAGATGAGAGCAAAAAAGGCAAGGAAGAGGATCAAAAAGAGGAAAAAGGCTTTTGCACCGTATCTTTTTTCAGAACTTATCATTTCATCCTGATATCATTTTTATCTTTTCATGATTTGAAGCAAAGAAATTTATTTGGAAGGAGTAACCATATAAATCTTTTCTTTTGACAAATCCAACAAGGATTCTTAGAATTATTTAGAATAAAAATGAAGTTAATCAAGGTCATATTTGGAATATTTATCATTCTGATAATTTCTCTCTGTGTTTTCCATTTTTTATTCAACCAGCATAAAAAAGAAACTTCCAATAGGCCGGATAAAGTTCTTTTAATCATAGTAGATACCCTTAGAGCTGACCATCTCGGATGTTATGGCTACCTAGGGGCAGATACAAAAAACATCGATAATTTTGCAAAATCCGGGGTCTTGTTTTCTCAAGCCATAAGTCCTATTCCCGAAACTGGACCTGCTGTGAGTTCTATACTAACCTCTCTATATCCTCATAACCATGGGGTAAGAGAAAACACAACTCCTCTTCCACGTAAGAATCGCACTCTTGCTGAGATATTGAAAAAAAAGGGATTCCAAACTGCCGCTTTTACAGACACATTTCCTTTTCGCATCCTTCATATCCTGCAGGGATTCGACTCTTTTCACAAACGTATTCCGGTTAAATCTTCGGAAAAAGAGGCTATTCAGGCTGCAATAGGAGAACCTCTTGCTTGGTTAAAAAAGAATAAAAATAAAAAAACTTTTGCTCTCATTCACTTCTATGACCCACATATGCCCTACACTCCCATAACTTTAAGCCAAAGGACTCAATCCATAAATTATCAGGGGTCCTATACAGGTAAATTTGGTCCTCTTCTGCTTTTATGGGGGAAAAAATCCACTATAAATAAAAAAGATGTTGCCTATATGACCTCTATCTATGATGATAAAGTTAAGTTTGTCGACAGATGTGTAGGGATTATCCTGGATGAGCTGAAAAAATTAGGATATTACAATAGAACCCTGATCATCATAACAGCTGATCACGGAGAATCCTTAGGGGAACATGATTATTACTTTGACCACGGCGACTTCCTGTATGAAGATCAAATCCGTGTCCCCTTGATCATGAGGTTCCCAAATATGCCAGAGAAAGGAAAGATCATAAACGCTCAGGTGAGAACGATTGATATCATGCCCACCATTCTCCACATACTGGACATCGATTATAAAGGCCCCCAGGACGGTGTCAGCCTTCTGCCTCTTATATGGGGAAAAAAGAGACTTTTAGCCACTCGACATGCTTTCAGCGAGAGTGATTCCATCCACTTTAGAAACTTGAATAACAGAGGTTTTATAGAAGGAAATAAGGGAAAACATGTATCTTTGAGGAAGGATGGAATGAAGCTCATTTATGTTCCTCAAAGGCCGGAAGGAGAATTCGAACTTTATGATCTTGCTAAAGACCCTTTAGAGCTGTCGAACCTTATAGAAGAAAAACCTGAAATAGCAAAGGAAATGAAGAAGGCTCTGTTCGAATGGATGGTGAAACAAATGAAGTCGAAAAGTAAAAAGGAGAAACTTGATGAAGAAGCTAGGAAAATATTGGAATCTCTTCATTATATTCATAAATAAAATATCTTTTCCTCCAGATTAAGCATAATCGCGTGATTGATCCTTCAATTGTAGTCTTACTTTGTTTTTTCTCGCAACTGACCATGATTTTTTTTCTTGATTTGTGTTATAAATAATGTCTGTCGATGAAAATCAAATAAAAATGAAAAAAAGCAAACGAAAAGCCTTAGGCCAGCATTTTCTTGTTGATCGAATGGTTCTAAAAAAGATCGTAAACACTATCGATCCCCAACAAGAGGATTTCATCATTGAGATCGGAGCAGGAAAAGGAGCCTTGACATTCTTTCTCGCAAAAAAAGCGAATAAAGTCATCGCAATAGAAAAAGACAAGTCTCTTATTCCCGCCCTGAAGAGGAAAGATTTTCCAAATCTAACGGTTTTAGAAAAAGATGTCTTGAAGC
>Ga0209986_10003485_pt1 | contig 13771 bp, 14 predicted proteins | sample BlataG_FD_183168 | JGI IMG/M metagenome (GOLD analysis project Ga0209986, IMG submission 183168) | Deep subsurface microbial communities from Black Sea to uncover new lineages of life (NeLLi) - Black_00105 metaG (SPAdes) (version 2) | ecosystem: Environmental > Aquatic > Marine > Oceanic >...
CCCCTTTGGCAGATCTGACTAGCAGGAGGACAATTTGGTGTTGGTTGCTGGGTTCATTTCTCGCCCATGTACCTCTCTCTCTCTCTCTCTCTTCACAAAGAGTGCACATTTTTGCCGTCATAATAGTAATATTAAACAAGAAAAATCCAAGCATGCTAACCATTCTATTTTTTCCCCCTTCAGCCACTATGTGTATGTATATATAGCCGTCTCATGAAACGACTCCTTTGAATGATATGAACCCACCCTTTCCCAAAGCTATATATATATATGGAACGTGTGTGTTTGTGTACTCCTCCTTTTTTCGTAGTAGCCTGTCGCTATGTTTTCCATGTGTGTATGGTAACTGATCATATACTGCTGTAAATTTGATGAAGAGTTGTTCACTGACATGAAGTCAGAAGTGTGGAAGGGAAGGGAGAGAGAGAAGAGAAATGGTCATCTCCCATTGATTATCTCAGCGTCACGCCGTGGCTGAATATTCAAAATAGCACCGTGTCCGCAATCCAACTCTCATATCCTCTAATTTAAGCTATAAGCCACAATGTCATTCAACGATGTCGAAGACCCGGCATACTCTCTAGCCTTCTCAAAAGCAGACAGAACTGATCGAGGACAAATGAGTAATTTAAACAATGGTGCCGTCTGTGATGACGATCCATTCTATGGAAACATGGCCAATAATAATGTAGAACACTCAGACGTGAAACCAGCCATCACCACGATGTGCTACTGCAATGAACCTTGTGTTCATCTTCAAGCAGGTCCAAATGCCAAGAATCCAGGCAGGTTCTTCCTCAAATGCTCCAAGTTTAGAGATGATCCAACTCAATGCAAGTACTTTGAGTGGGAGGACGAGGTAGACAAGAACAAAGACACCAAAATCGCAGCCTACTCTCCCGCTCCACTTCGCCGTAGGATCAGCGGTGGGGGAGGCTATGCTCCTGGAGGCTCCGATCCTTCTCACCCCATGAATCAACAACAGCAGGGGCCCCAAAATCAACCATCTCTCAACACCACCAACGATACATGCTTCAAATGCGGCCAAACAGGCCATTGGAGCAGAGACTGCCCCAATCAACCAACTACCAACAATAACTCCAATAACAATAACAACTACCAGGCTGCCCAACATCAACAGCAACAACAGCCAGGCACCTATCCACTTTCCACTGCTCCATATCAACCAATTACCAACATTGCTACTACCAGCAGCAAGGAGGTCCCTGGTATTATCTGCTATTGCAACATTGAAGTTGTCCGCCTCATTGCTGGTCAACATACCAAGAATGCAGGGAGATATTTCCTGAAATGTTCCAAGTTTAGGGATGACCCAACTCAATGCAAGTTCTTTGAATGGGAGGATGAATATTATAAACCTCGTGGTGATTGCGGAGGTAATGATGGTGGCGGCAATCAATATAATAACAACAACAACAACAACAACAACAACAACAACAACAACAACAACAACAACAACAACAACAACAACAACAACAACAACAACAACAACAACAACAACAATTACAGTCAGCCTGCTGCTTATGCGCCGTGTACCAGTAACCAGCAACCTCAAGGGCAACAACAGAAGACTGGATGTTTCAACTGTGGTGGTGATCACTGGGTTAGAGATTGCCCAGAAAAGAAGAAGCCATATGATAGTAATACTGGAGGAGGAGGATATACTAATTATAACACTAGTGTTGGAGGAGGGTATGGAGGTCAGTCTTATAGAGGTGGGTATGGTGGAGGGGGAGGGGGAGGGGAAGGAGGTGGTAGTGGGTATGGTGGATCAGCCAATAATAATAAAAGAAAGTTTGACAATGGAGGTGGTGCTGGTGGCGGAGCTAGTGGATCTGTGTGTTTCATCTGTCAAGAGGCAGGACATTGGGCCAAGGATTGCCCACAGAAGAAATACTGAGGGATTTGGAAAGGGAAAAAAAATAGAGCATAGAAATGTGAAGCCCTCCTCTGTAAAAAAAAATGTAGATCTAGCAACCGTGTTAGTACTGGCTATGTGTTACATTCAACTAAATATTTATCTTATCTTATATATAAGATATAATCTCATTGCTTTCTCTACCTATCTTTATAAAAGCCTACCAGTAGCTTTAGAAAACACCAAGGAAGCTTCTTCCTTGTAATATGTATTAAAACAATGCTCCGGGTCATCCAGAGGGCGTTGTTGTCGTTGTTGGGGACGGTAAGCAGCTAATTCTCCCATTCTATTCTTTTCTGGCACTAATTCTGCCATTTTTAAGTAATTTTCATGAGAGCTATAAGGGACATTGAGTCCGTACCTTAGGGAATGGTCAGTCGACTCGAAAGTGCGATTGCCTCCATGTTGGCGACAGTAGTCGACCAGTGGAGCCCAACGCTGTCGATTTGCCACAGCGAAGGGGTTTTCGGGTGGTTTTTCTGGTTTGAGGGAGCCATCTGGCCAACGATATGTGCGTGGACCATGGTCACGGATGCGTTTGTGGTATGCTTCTCCTAGTTTAGTAGCTGCTAAGTGAAATTTAGGAGGCGGTGAGGATGTGGAGTCGGGAGGTTGCCGGGGTTGCTGTTGAGAGAGGGGGGAGGAGGGAAATGAGTGAGTCGAACGATGAGTTGGAGTATGGATATATTGGGATGTATGAAGGATCTAAACGAACTTTAAGCTTATCAGCGCTCTGTTTACTGCTGCCATGGTGCCCTTGGATTGATGATTGCGATGTTGCAAGGTCGTGTTGCTCTTGTGAGCCTTTGATTATATAACTAGTGAGCTTAGGCATGTTGTAAAAGCTTATCTGAGCAGTTAGCAGTATTAACTGGCCAGTTGATCCAGCCAGGGAGTTTTCAGTTTAAAAAGATCACTCAGTCAGCCATGGGAGTTTGACCAGGTGATTGTTCAAGAATACAGTAATAGAGTATCAACGTGTATCAAAGACAATATTCTGAATTATATTTGAGGCGATCGGCGCGTTTTCAACTGACTTCCCTCTGGTCCAAAGCATCCTCCCTAGAGATTTCAAGCTCCCGACTCACAAGCAAGTGGAGCAGAGAGCCCGCCACTAGCCACAATTGTGAAAATATGGAGCTACTTCAGTCTATTATCTCGCCCAATTCATCATTAAATAACACTTCAATAATATATTTAGTACATATACAGGCCCATTATACCATACTACGACTATTTTTAACACAGCATTTCATTGGCCCAAATCTCTGGCATCCCAAACATCTTCACTTCTGCCACACACACCTCCCCCTCCAAGCCCTTTCACACACCATTGCAATGAACTCTCAAAACTCATTAGACGCTGTTCTTAGACGAAACTCAGGTGCGATCAAACCCCAAGGATTCTCCTCCACTCCCACCATTCTGCCAACCCACCTGTCAACCCCACCAGCCGTAATCCGGCTGGCCTTTATCGCGGTATGACGGTATATTGATGACCAGTCAGCCAACCAATCATAAAAAGGCCCCTTTTTTTACTAACCCTCTACTTATAACTCTACTTTTGATTCTTCTACATATTACAGTCACTGACGATGCATTGAATGAACTTCTCAGAGGTTTCAGTCAGGACGGTTGGGTGGCCATCAACAACCCAACCAACACCACCGCCAGCTTGGTCGACACACCAATGACCAGAAAGTCAAGGCCAGAATCTTCTCTGTTTCTCCCTCCTTTTCCTTCCACTAAAACCAATATTGACTCAGAGATCTCATTTCCTCATAAGCCCCCCCTCACCACCAACACCAATAACAAGAATAACAAGAATGTTACCACCACTATTCAAAATACTAATGTCCACCAAATACTTGGACATGGAAGCAGCCTGGACAGACCTCTCTCAGCCAGACCCTCCATGCTGATCCCTATTCCTTGCACCTTATTCCCCACTCTCCAGCATACCTCCACCAATGCATCAAACCAATTGAGATTGTTGAACATGACTCCCAATGATGTTCTTCTTGGATCAGATGATGAAGGTGGTGGTGGTGAAATGAATACGAAACAACAGAAACAAGGAGGAGGAGGAGGAGGAGGAGGAGGAGGGAGGAGGAGAAGGAGAAATGCTAATTACTACAGCTACTGCCATAGGTGAGGGTGGTTGGAGAGGGATGATGACAAGAGCCAGTAATGCACCGCGTGGTAAGGGAAAAGTCAAGGCCACCACCAATGGTCCCCACACTCACCCTGCTACTATAACTACTACTAGTAGAAATAATAATGTTAAAATTAACATCATTGCATCACCATCAATTGTTCTCTTCCCGTTTGGAGATCCTAATTTACTAGGAGAACTGCCATCTGAAGCTGATTTGGTCAAATTTGACTTTCTGAAGGAATTCGACGATATCAACAACATTGCTACTAACCAATCATCAAGATCTCAGAAAAAGAGACAGAGTGATCTGGACTGGGAACCAGGACATAAAGGAAGAAAGCGAACAAGGGGAAGTGGTAGTGGTACTGGTAGAGCCAAGAGGTATATGCCATCATTATCTAAATATACAGGAGGCGAGGAGGAGGAGGAGACTGATTTGGAAGAGGAAAATACTAACACCAGTGGTGATGAAGATGAAGAAGAAGACGAAGAAGAAGACGAAGATGGGAGTGATGAATATAGCCCCGATACAGTGGTTGCCCAGAAGAGAGGAGGTTTAGGTAGATATTTTTTTGAGACAAAGGAGAAGACGATGAGCAGAGGAGGAGAAAGGCAAGCATCTCCATCACCCCAAAAATATAAGAGAAGCAGACAACCAGCTAATCGTCAGCAGCATATGGATAGTGTCAGTACTACTTCTACTGATAACCCTGGCAACACAGCACCTCGTAAACACTCTGCCCACCAACATCGTCAACCAACTACCTTCAACAAAAAGCAGCAGCAAATTGCAATATCTCTCCTTCCTGAGCTGAATGACCATATCTCCACGGGAGAGAAGGAACCTCAGGCCTACCGTGGAGTGAGCAGACACAGATTGACCCAGAGGTGGGAAGCTTCTCTTTGGCTAGACAACCGTCAGCTCTACTTGGGCGGGTTTGACAACTCTCTTGATGCAGCTAAAGCCTATGACTTAGCTGCTCTTGCCTGCAAAGGCAAAGCAGCCATCATTAACTTTGATCCACTCAATTATTCGGAGCAGCTCAGTGACATACAGGGTCTGAGCAAGGAGGAAGTGGTTGCCTATATCAGGCGACGTTCCTCTGCCTTTGCTCGAGGCAAGTCTTGCTACAGGGGGGTCAGCGGGAAGGACGGTAGATGGGAGGCCAGGATTGGATCTTTTGGTGGGAAAAAGAATGTCTCATTTGGAGTGTTTGACAGTGAAGAGGCAGCTGCCAGGCAATATGATAGAGCATTGATTCTTGAAAAGGGAAGAGCAGCCAAGACTAATTTTCCACTGAGGGATTACGAGGGAGAGGTGGCAGCATATGTTCAATGTATGAGAGAATATACGAGGAGGGATGGTACTGTGAAGGATTATGAATTAAATTTGAAAAAGCATGCTGAGATGTATACTTTGCCTGTAGGGAAGGAGGTGACGAGTGATGAGAAGAGAAGAGGGGCTGTGATATATGCTGCACAGATGCTTAAGAAACTGCAGCCTGTCGGTGGTCGTTGAAGAAGAGAGAGGGAGTCGGTATTTATTTAATAGTTGTTTTCTACTTGTTTTGCACGTTGTTTTGTTGAATTGGAAATGGTTAGAAACTTAACGCAGTACTAAACCCCTATATTATTGAGAATTCGAGCTTAGATCACATCCTTTAGACGAAGTTCTTATACAATGAAGCTGAAAGTCTCGCTCCCACTCTCCAATCACACTGAAGAGATCACCATACCGGATAACAACACAACAACTTTAACTGCAAGTTACCTATTCACAAATTTTCTCCCCAAATTGTCACACCTCTTCTCTCACCAAACGCTCACCTTCCCCTTCTTCCTTCTCCACTCTCTCTCCTCCAAACACAGTATGACAATGTTGCTCACCTCATAGCCAAGAAAATGGAGGTCCCTTTTGATAGAATGCGCTTACTACACAAAGGAAAACCATTCACAACCATAGATTCATTACAAGACGGCGATTCCTTTCTCTGTATCATCGCTCCCAGACTTCCCAGTGCTACCACCCAACATGTTACCACCGCCCATGCCTCCTCCTCCTCCTTCTCCTCCTCTTCTCGCCACCTGAACACTAATGCTAGTGATGATGATGAAGATGAAGATGATTGGCCACTAGTGCTACAGCTGCCAGCTAATGCACCAGCATGGAAACACAACCTGGTAACATGGCTTAAAACCACAGCTCACTGCCCTGAACTCCTTCTCCTCCTCTTCTTCTCCCCATCTGGGTACTTTTGGCTAGGTCTTGTATCATGGATGATTGGCAGCAAGGTGGCTAGTTATTATAACATAGGGGGTCCTTATATAGTTATGACGGTATTGTTGTTGATGTTTACAAATTTAGGGAAGAGGAAGGAAGGGACATTGAGTGCTTATAGTTGGTTTAACACTGGAGGGAGGAGGTTACCTGGTGACTTAACCGCTGATCATCTCGATCATCAGTTGAGGAGGGGACATATGTGATTGTGAGAGGATGGGGGAGAGGTGTGGGGTGGGGTGGGGTGGGGGGTGGGGGGGTTCATAGTGTATTGTTGAATTATTATTATTATTATGGCTTTTTAGAAGCGAGAAAGTCAAAAAGGTGCTGTATATTCTTCAAGCATTATAGTAATAGAATTTGTAAATTATTTCTTTCTTATTTCATAAACAGGGTTGATGATATGGCAGTGGATGTATCTTTACCCCAGGCCGGGATATAAAGATTCCCCACCTCTCTTCCCAACACTCAGACTGATGGTGAACATAGGTTGTTGTTAAAACTTTCCAATATATAGAATACAATTATACAGAGAAGCAGATACTAACTAATCCCAATAAACAAACAAACAAACAATCAGTCGAATTATTCCTTACTTTATTAACTAGCTCTAGCAGGCTCATTAGCCGACGTCTTAAAATCAGCGCTGGCCCCCGTCAATAGAGGGGCAACATTCAGCACCCCTCCTCTACTCTTCCCACGCCCACTCTCCTCCAGCACCTTCAAAAATGCATCATCAATATTACCAGCCACATACTTCCCAGTGAAACAGGAGTCATCGAATTGCTCAATGGCTGGATTCAGCTCATGCCCTACTGCTACCAGATCTTCAACAGATTGATACACCAGACCATCAGCGCCCAGAACTTCACATATCTCCTCCTCAGTCAAGCCATGTGCTACAAATTCCTGTCTGTTTGGCATGTCTACTCCATATACGTTGGGGTACCTTACTGGAGGGGAAGCAGAGGCAAGGTAGACTTTAGCTGCACCAGCTCGGCGTACCATGTCGACAATTTGACTCATGGTGGTCCCCCTCACAATGGAGTCGTCAACCAGCAAGACATTCTTTCCCTGGAAGACAGCAGGCATAGCATTCAGTTTCCTTCGAACTGATATCTCTCTTAACCTTTGATTAGGCATAATAAAAGTTCTACCCACGTATCTATTCTTCACCAGCCCTTCTCTGTATGGCAAGTTGAGTGCAGCGCTCATTTGAATGGCAGCAGGGCGACTGCCATCGGGGACAGGGCACACCAGATCAATGTCCCACCCTAGTTCCTCAACACGCTTAGCTAGCCTGGTTCCCAGTCCTAGTTGGAAGTTGTACACCGAAATGCCATTCAGGACTGAATCTGGACGTGCTAGATAGATATATTCAAAAATACAAGGAGCAACGGTAGTTGAGTTTAGCGGAATGCATTGCTGGCTGACCAGCTCCCCACTGTCATCACTGATGACAATCATTTCTCCGGGGTTGACATCTCTGACTCTTTCAAATCCAATGGGACCAAATGCACAGTCCTCTGAGGCCACACAATATTCATCTTTTCCACTGGGGCCAGTTCTACGGCCAAGTACCAAGGGACGAATGCCATTGGGGTCTCTAAATGCCACCAACCCGACCCCTTTGACCAGGCAGATGCAGGAATATGCCCCTTCCAGCAATTCCATGGTGCTCTTGCCTGCCTCCAAGACCAGCTCTTTCTTGCGTGCATTGGGGTTGCACCCAGTGGTAGACAGGCACCTCTGGTGCGCTCGGTGAATTTCATCTGCAAGAACATTCAACAACACTTCAGAATCAGAATCAGTACGCATATGTCTGTTGAAGAATGATGTTGAAGAGTTGAGAAGTTTCCTGAGTCTATCAGTATTGGTTAGATTGCCATTGTGTATGAGATAGATGCCAAGTGGGGAGTTAACAAAGAAGGGTTGAGCTTCTTGAGCAGAGGCGCTGCCGGCGGTGGGGTAGCGGACATGTCCAATTCCGACACGGCCGGGGAGGCGGTTGATGACTTCCTTGTTGGAGAAGACATCTCTGACCAGGCCATTGGCTTTGTGTTCGTGGAATTTATCCCAGTTGGTGGTGACCATGCCGGCAGAGTCTTGACCACGATGTTGCAACATGAGGAGGCCTTCGTAGATTTCCACATTGGCGTCGCCATCGTCTTTGACGACACCGATGATGCCGCACATTCTGATTGGGGTGCGACGAGTGCTTTGGGTTGGGATGGAGGGGGAAGGGAAGGGTGAGATGAGATACGAAGCAGAGTTGAAAAGGGAATGGTGTTGTTATTGGGGTAAGAGAGAGACTGGCGTCTGCAGAAAAGGGAGAGAGGTCGTCAATGAATGATAACTTGAAAAACTCACCTAGTGTTTGAGGTCATGGCGCCTGAACTTGTTGGAACTTTGACGCCAAGATTCGTGCCTCTGATGTATTGTGTGGAACTACCACAGAAGGCAGCTCTGGCATGCAGGGAGTTGTGCAACTGTAATGAGCTTTGAGTCCGAGTGGCAGAGCGTGGTGCAGCTGGCACGGCGCATCTGGTTGCTCCAAGTCGGTGTGTAAATTGACCTTGCATCGTTGGTAGCATACTGTCCAAGCTGTCTGTAAAAGCCCCGGTAAAGATAATTTAGTTCGAATTATTTGAATAAGGACGTTTGTAGCTGTCACTTGTGGATAGTGATTAACATATACAATGCAATTGCAGTGTCAGCTCATCCTCAAGACAGGTCAATTGGTAGCTAGAGTGCTAAGAGAAAGGCAGTCGGGATTAGATCAGGTCAAAAGGGCAGTTTAGGAGCTCTCTCAATTCTTTGACGGCGAATGAGAGCCCTTTCTTGCACTATCACCTATGTTGCCCTTCACCCATCAGCTACCTTCAATCTCCCAATCTATTCAAAATTGTAAAGGCTAAGCTGCCCATTCTTCACTATGGATAGCCATATATGATGGCAAGTCTTCTCTCTATCTCCTCTCTCCCTTGCAAGCGTCGTCGGGCAGTGAACAAAATGGGTTTTCAATGGGGTTTACGATACTCCATCGTTATAACACATTGCAATCTTTACAATCAAGCCGAAGACATCAAAAATTGCATCTGATACCATATATTCTTTTGGAAAACGTGTGTGTGATCATTAGCTCATTTTGAGCCTGACAATCCCTGCCACTTCCCTTTTATACACCTAATTTAGATGCGTCATAGACAATGATCGCTTCTATCTTATCCAGAATATTCAGCCCCATGGGTAAGCCACACTTTTGCTCACACCATCCTTCCCCACATCAACGCCCCTCTCTCCTTACACCCCCTCCCCCTCTTCTCTCATTCACAACAACAATAGGCTCCTTGTTTGCATTGGGCCTTAGTATATTTGGAGTATTCTTCCTCTCCTTACTAGCTATCCTCATTACACACGATTACCCCTACGCAGGGGAATGGTTTGAATCCAAATCCACAGACCCTTCAGAACCAGTTGCTCCTCTAGAAGAACAGAGAATAGAGACAGTGCACAGCTTATGGATGGCAGTAGGGCTTTATTTGGCCATTGCTGCTGCTTCTGGTGCAGCTGTTTGTGTTCATAGAGTTAGAGGAGTCTTGTAATGCACTATTAATGATAATTAATACTATGATCAGGTATACATATGTTACAAAAACGCACAAACAGTTGATGACATCTCCACAATTACATCCTCCCAAAATCCTCTCAGTCTCCTCTTCCCATAATCATTCAATCTTCTAAGTTCGGGGAGCACCACCCATAGTAGCTTCAGGCAGCCTCTCTATAGAATATTTGTGACTCTGTATATACATAATAGGAACACCAGGAATCTTCCTGATACGCCTCCTAAGATCCTTATCACATGTAGCCACTAGGTAACATCTATGTTGCTTGATCCTTTCACAAATACAATCATCAGCATACGTTCCCTTGTGAGAACAAGGAAGGCGCTCAAATCGGGGGTCCTTTGCTACCTTGAGTGCCACTCTATATTTCTGTCCAAGTTTTTCTAATTCTGCCATAACACAGTCGGTAATGCAAGGTGTGCATTCTGCGTAGAGACAGTCCATCATGCCTTCGACGAGGTCGATTTTGTTTCGGATGGAGAAGTTGATGAAATTGGTGTCGATGATGACACGGTAAGGGGGGCCTAGTTGGCTATTGTAGTTGAAGAAGAGTGAGGCTGGGGTTTTGTCTACTTGGCGGATTTGTTCTTCCTTTGGGACTTTTGGGGGTTGAGCGCTGTACAAGCGATGTAGATGTAGGAGAGGGGAGGGTCGGTGAGGAAGGGAGGAAATGAAGAATTGTTTGAGTTGGAGAGGTGTGTGGTTTTAAACAACTCACGGTTTGAGTTCTTTGGGGTTTAGTATACGTTTGACTTGTGCAAACTTCCTCGTTTTCTTAGCTTTCCCCATCTTGCTTGAGCAAATCGACTAAAATCCAAGTTGCATCCACTATTCAGTGCGGTTAATAGACTTGATATTACGACTAATGCCTTGATGAAGATGTATATGTAACTTTGAATATTGTTGCATTGTCATTTCCCATCACTATTTATTGCAAAGGGCACCTCTAAGTGACGGCCGTCGACATATGGACACAGCCACTGTTTCTTCTCCTGCTTCAAACTAGCAGAGAATATAAACATAGCCTGGATTGATGGTTACACAAGCAGCACAACAATAATACATACACAAACAATACATACAACGCACACATCATAAAAATACAGAGCATATACTTAACTACAACCAATCAATCAAAATCATGAAGGAGTAGGCTTAAACTTGACCATCACAATATTCACCGACCATGCCTTCATTTGTAATTGGAACGAATCAGACAACCCATGCATCTCTTTTTCCACTGGATACACCTTCCTAGGATCATCAAATGTATTCTCGTCCCCTGGCTGCATAGCCGTCAACACAATCAAACGCCCCCCTGCCTCCACCGCCCTTCCTCTCCCACCACTGTAATTCAACTTGACATCAACCTGCGCATCTTCCCCGGAAAAATTCACAATCTTGATGGCTAGGTTGGTACAGTCAGCATCTTGACAGGTAGATGACACTGCAATGGTATCACTTTCAGCCAGAGTTGTCATATTCTTAGCCATGGAATTGCAGTAACTCACTCCCTGCACCTGTCTAAATAGTTTCTGAACATAGTAACTGGGGATGCCATACCACTGATGGTTATCAATGACAATCATATTAGTAGGCCAAGGTCTATTGCTGGTATGAACAAACAGAGGAGCATAGGCTCCCATTGTCACCGCTTGGGCATTTCTCTCCATTCCAGTCATGAAGCCAGCTTCAGCCACCGCTCCAATCAGATTGCCCCACCCACCTCCATCAGTCACAGCATACTCACTTGCAAATATATGGGGATCTCCACGTACTGACACAGCATCAAATTCGTACCTTCTTTTGAACATTTCTTGTGGATTAGTATACAGGTGCCAGTCCCACAATTCAGTCGGCGCATCCTGGTTCATATTGCAGTTTGCAATCAACGTCATATGAGGGTACTGTTGCTTGATAGCAAAGAAGAATGCTAGGTAGTTTTGTACATAATACGGCTTACCACAGTCTTCATTACCGATGGCCATATAGTTCAGAGTCCATGGCTTTGGATGACCCATCTCAGCGCGCGCAGCACCCCATTTTGAATCAGGAGGTCCTGTGATAAACTCGATGGAATCAAGCGCATCTTGCACCCAAGGCGTGATCTCTTTCCCTGTAATGCTTTCATCGTGTGAAACACCATTATTAATCACCCACACTGGCTCAGCTTTCAATTCTTCCACCAATTGGAAATACTCAAAGATCCCCAATCCATCAGTTGACCAGTACCCCCATAAATTGTAGTGCCCAGGGCGTCCTTCCCAAGGGCCCAGAGAGTTCTTCCACAGAAAAGCATGTTTCAGCACATCTCCTTCTACATAACACCCACCAGGAAGCCTGATAAAAGCAGGATCCAGATCTTTCAAAGAATCCAATAGATCTTGTCTGAATGGCCAAGGATTGATGAGACCAAGGTCTTTTCCTTTTTGAACGTGTTCAGATGGAAACATACTGACGAAGTCAATAACAACAGTACCTTGCTCTTCAAATGACAACACCAATCGACCATTTGTATCATCGTCATTATCATTACCATTACTATCATCTTTAACTGAGAGTTCTAAAGTATACTGCTGCCAATTATCACCACTCTCAACCACAATCTCTCCAGCCACATACGTCACATTACCATCCGCATTGGTCAACGCTGCAGTCAAAGTGATAGGGTGATCTTCAGGGCACCTGGCATACATAGTCAGAGTGTATTTATGTCCCTGTTGGATATATATGCCCCAGTAACCAGTGTTCATAATGCCTCCAAAGTCTGCATCTGCCTCTAGAGTCATTTCCATTGCTATAGGATTGCCGGGGAGGAGGGGTTTGGATTTGGAGAGGGAGGTTTTGGTGCCTGGAAGTGGGGACCATGCCACTATGATATCATTTTGATTATTATCGTTATCGTGTTTGTTGTCTTGGATGAAGTCGTGGAGACTGGAATGGGGGGTGGGTTGTTTTTGTTGATTGGCACTAGCATTGGCATTGATCTTGGCCTGGTTGTTGTTGAAGATGGAGTGAAGGTTGACCTCTACTTTAGAAGGATGATCTGGGTTGGAAAATCCCGTAACTGCAGCAAGGGCGTCAAAAGAACGGTCCTGGATAAGCTCTGCATAGAGGCCTCCTTCACCTGCATGGCCAATCTCCTCGAAGAAGATGCCATAGAGTAATGGGGAGACGGGGGACTTGGCCGAGATGTCGATGTCGACTCGGGTTTGGGAGGGAGTATTGTCGTGCATGGACAATACATCACCGTGACGGAGAGCCAAAATGCATGATACGCATACTGAGAGGAGGAGGATCGAGAAAACCCTCATGGTTTCGACTTGGCCAAAGTGATCAGCAGAGAATATAATCTTAAACACTTTTTCGTGGCGTGGGGATATACTACAGTGTTAGAGGTGCGTGACTGGGTACAACTAAGCATTCCGGATGCACTAAACATATGGGAGCCCACTACTGCTTTTGGGTGTAAACGAAAACCTCCCCATTTCATTTCCTCCCACCACCTGCTCCCATCTTCATCGCTCCCCACTGTGCTTCTGACTGCACCGTTCATTTGCTGTGCCTTTAGTTAACTTTCCATCCATTTTACATTATCACTAGGTAGAAAGATCATTTAAAATATTTTTAATACAACTCCTATCCATAAACTTCTACCTCCTTCCACCTCCACCTCCTCTACCACGTCCCCTTCCTCTCCCTCTCCCTGCTCCTCCACCACCACCTCCTCCACCGCCACCAGGGCCCTTCTTTGGCCTTTGCTTGGA
>Ga0209986_10003486_pt1 | contig 13768 bp, 12 predicted proteins | sample BlataG_FD_183168 | JGI IMG/M metagenome (GOLD analysis project Ga0209986, IMG submission 183168) | Deep subsurface microbial communities from Black Sea to uncover new lineages of life (NeLLi) - Black_00105 metaG (SPAdes) (version 2) | ecosystem: Environmental > Aquatic > Marine > Oceanic >...
ACCACAGCGGACAGGCCTCTATGGAGCAGTCAGAGCGCTCGATGTTTTATGCTGTGACCGGCGGAGACTCTCCCGGAACTATTCCTGAGGGGAAGGGAGTTGTAGGTGCTTCACCCGGCGCGGCGGAGGCGGCCAAGGCTATGGGTTTTGACGACCTGGCGACGAGCGAGCAGGCCCTGCCGGACACCACGCTGATCCTGAACAAGGAATTCAAGCTTTCAGATGAAGAAGAGATAAGTATCATCCAGCTTGTCCGCGATGACGCCGAGTTTGACAGCTATGAATCGACTGTTGAAATCCTCAGGGAGATGCTGTATCAGGAAACGGAGATGGATGGTTTCTATGAGACCGTTACTATTTGCGAGAAAATGATGACGGAGTTTTTGAATGACGGGAGACTCGTTGAGGCTAGTCATCTGCTTCGGTTTCTCACGCAGCTTGAAGGGAAAATCCGCAGTGACAAACCACTGTGGGCGGAGCGATTAAGAGACGCGCACGTCACCGCCGGCAGCCGCGACCGCCTGAAAGCCCTTTCATCAGCCCTCAACAACCGCCCTGACATTGGCGCCGTTGAATTGAAGCAGTACCTCGACAATTTTGGATGGGAGGCCTTAAGCGGTATTACCGATCTTTTGGGTAACTTTGATCACCGCCTTCACCGCGAGGCCCTTTGTGATTACCTGACAACTAGAGGCCGTAACCACCCGGACATTGTAGCCAAGGGTATCTATGACAAGCGGTGGTACGTGGTGCGCAATTCCGCATCTATTCTCGCCCGGATCGGGGACGATAGATCTCTGGAACACTTAAGGCAAGCCGTGAAGCATGAGGAGCGTCGTGTGCGACTGGAAATAGTGACGGCGCTCAAGGACTGCGACAACGACAAGGCCTTGGAGATACTGGCCGAGGCGGTGATGGATTCCGACCGGGAAATACAACAGGATTCAATTAATGCCATAGTCGCCAGACATGGCCGACCTGCCTTCGAAACGATTGCCGCCATCATCAACGATGAGCGATTTGGCTCGTTGGAGCCCAGTGAGCAGAAGACGCTGCTGAGAGCTTTCTCGATATTGGGCGGCGACGTGGCGGTGAGCTATCTGTCCCAACTGATTGAACAATACAATCCGTTGCGCGACTCGGCTCTGACCTTTTATCGACAGACGGCCTTCGACGCCCTCAGTCACAATCGCAGCGAGAAAGCGGAAAAACTCCTCGTCAAGCTCGCCTCGAGCTGGCGTCCGGACATCCGCCGACAGGCTGCGGCTGCTTTGCGCCGACGGCGGGAAATTGTTTTTGGGAGAGACTGATGGCTACTGTCACGGACCAACCGGCGGCGTTTGCTATCGCCGGAAAAACGGAAGAAAAGCTGATAAATCTGTTTTTTGTGCTTTATAAAAACGCCCGGATTGTCGAAAGGAACAACCCGGCCTTCAAGCGTCAGTGCACCAACTTTCACGAGTTGTTGCAGGGTTTGTTTGTGGAGTCAAACGAGGTCACGATCAAGATCATTGCCGGGCGATATTTCATCAATCACAAGCTGGCCCACTTTGACGACCATGGATTGTTGGGCACTGCGGCGATTGTTGCGGAGTGGGAAGCTATCGGCCTGGGGGGAGTCAGATTCCTCGCCGAAGTCTCCGTCGATGAGATCGAGGACCTGTTCAGCTTTGTGGCAGGGATTAAGCCGACGGCCAATAACGTGGAAGGTTTGTGGGAAGCTCTTCAGACCCATCAACAACCATCGATACGGTTTCTTTCAGCAGAGGAGCTCGAGAACGAAATGCCATCCATCGCTGAGGAGATCAGGCGGCAGTTCCGCGCCAAGGCCCGCTCTACGTTCTTCCGGGCTATGTCAATCGTTGAAGACAACATGGCCAATGTTGCCCAGGGCAGAGACATCGATATTTCCAAAACGAAACGGGTCATCCGTTCGCTGATTGATCATATTTCCAAGGATGAGCAATCGCTTTTGGAGCTGGCCGCTATCAAGAGCTTCGATGATTATACCTACGCCCACTCGACGAACGTTTGTGTCTATGCTCTCACGCTGGGTGTCAGGCTTGGTTTGGATCGCGCGAGACTGTCGCAGCTTGGATTTTCCGCTCTGTTCCATGATATTGGCAAGGTCAAACTACCCACTGACCTGATTCGCAAACCGGAAGCCTATGATGAAAATGATTGGCTTCAGATGCAGCGACATCCTCTACTCGGCGCAAAAACCATATTGAGAAATCTGAAGTTTGAAACCCACCCCGCCCGGGCGGCGCGGGCAGCCTTTGAGCACCACATAAACGCGGATTTTACGGGCTACCCGTCCCTTCGGTACAACAAACGCCCACCGAACCTGTTTTCCAAGATCGTATCGATCGTTGATGCCTTTGACGCTTTGACCTCAGGAAGAGTGTACGTGAAGGCTCCTCTCTCGCCGGACAAGGTGCTTAAAAAGATGCACTACCAGATGAAGGTGAAATTTGATCCCTTCCTGCTGAAGGTATTCAGCGACATTATTGGCCTCTATCCGGCCGGGACACTGGTGCTTTTGGCGACTGATGAAATAGCCCTTATTCTTACAAATAATGAAACTGATAAGGCTCGTCCATACGTGAAAATCGTCGGTAACAGGCAGGGACTGCTGCCAACTCCGGAGTGGGTGGACCTTTCGCTTCCGGAGCACGCCCGGCGCAAAATCGTCCGCATGGTCGACCCGGCCCGTTACGGCCTTGACATCAAAGACTTCGTCCTTACCGACTAATACCAAGTTGCGACTATAAGTGTAATATACACTCGTGGTTGGCGTACGTTCTGAGGCTGTCCCAAAAGTTGACTCCAGCTACACTGGACATGGCACCAAATGAAGTCGCCATTTGCTAACTCCGCGTAGCGGCGGGCCTTGTGTCTGCCGATGATAAGGTGGGAGACAAGCCCCCACCCTACGCGAGCCAGAATAGTTGCCTTTTGAGACAACCTCGGGACGGCTGCCGCGTACGAGAGTTTGGCCCTTACCGCTTAAAAAGATATCGAGATGCTGGCTGCTACCTCACCTCCGGGGGAGGAGTGCAGGTTGAAGCTTACTCTGTCTTCGTCCGTTTTCTGGGGGAAGCCGGAAAGATGGGCGTCGACATAAGCATCAAACATGGAGATGAAAGTAACAATTACGGCAAACCAGGTGAACTTGTTGCGTTCGTTTTTGCGGTCCTGGTAGAGGTCATAATAGTCGTTGCGGGCGGCAATATCCGTGCTCTTTTCAAACTGGTCGCGGAAATTGGACGCCTGGCGGCCGTAATGGATAGCTGAGCTGATAAACCATGCGTCCAGTCCCATGAATATCGCGGCTTTGATATACCGCCGGTTGCCAAGCTGCCCCAGGCCAGGGATAAACACCGATTTTATTAGAGCCATAGTCGGATTTTGAGATAATCGTCTTTCGAGGTTTTCCGGGTCCGTCACAGGTCTGTAGGGTGTCAGGAGCTGCCCGGGCCGGTAGAGGACGGTATCGACTGACAAGGTATCAATCGACGCGGTATCGACTGAAAACGAGGTGTCGGCAACTAACTCTGAGGTGTCTACAAAAATGGAGTCGGATCGCGCCGGCGCCGCCAACAACAGCACGCCCAGGACCAGTAACGTCTTGTTCATTGTCCCGTCAACAGAACACTTTGAGCTGTTTTTCGCCCACCTGCACCTTAAGGACCGTCGCGGGCGGGTCGATAAGCTCCCCGTCAAGATAAAGCATCCGCCCCTTGATCGGCTGGACCGTGATAGTTTTCCCTCGGTACAGTCTGACGTCGCTGCCATAAAAGTACTTCCGTTTACTGATCAGCCGCACAAAGGACGACATCTCTTTACCGTTGTCTCCCACATTGAAGATTGTTTCCGCCTGGTGGTCATCGAGAATCGAGGCCGGACTCAGGGGGAGCCCCACGGAATAGGTGAGCAAATTAATGTTAAAGATCGTCGGGCGGACCTCAAAGCGAAAGGAGTCGACAGCGATCGTCATTTTTTTGACTTGAACGGTGGAAGCTGCCTTCGCCCCCAACTGCGACCAGCGAAAGGCGAACCGGGGCGTCTTTCTCTCCTGGAGCAGGTGTGCCATTTCAGGTATCAGCCCGACGCCCAGCGAGCCGACAAGGAGTCTCCCGGAAACTGTAGCAGTGTCAATCTTTCGATAGTCCCTCTTGAGAATCTTCTCGATGGCTGTCTGGGCGTCAACCGAATCATATAACGACCGAACGATGTTGTTATACCGTCCCATCGGCAGCGCTCCCATCGGCAGGTCGGCTGCCAGGGCAACCTCAGCTACCAGGTTGAAGGTGCCGTCACCGCCGCAGGCCACTAACGCCGTCACTTTCCCCCGGCGCTGTATATATTCAGGCGCCGGGCGAATTGTCCGCCTCAGACCGCAGGCTAAACGAGCCCGGTGGACAAGGTCGCCTACCGAATCCGACTGATAGACGGTGTAAAACCGCCCCTTCCTTCTGATGGCTAGGGACAACTTGTCAACCAGCTTCCGATTGTAGTTGGCGGCTCTGGCGTTCACCAGCAAATAGTAGTGGGCGTGCTGCTCTTTTTGATGCCTTCTTCGTATCATATCACAATTATATGCAAAAAAAAGCAGGGTGCAAAACTGTTTCCGACCGTTTTTCGCAGATAGACATGAGACTAATTTGAAACGAGAGAGGGAGCGATCAGTGATGAGTTTGAACTCAAGCGGGACCTGATGAAAAATTCGCTGCTCTTGCGACCGACCGACGCCGCCTCTATTCGACTCACCGTGCCGTTAGAACAAAGAACCGTTGAGCAAACGACTGCCCGAGCCGTTGATTTCTTCAGTACCTTTAACGCGCAACTGGAAAAGGCCCTCCCTTTTAATAATTAGACCTTGAAGACGCGGCTTTCCTTTCTTATCATTTGCCATGCTTTTGGCCCTGATCAAACTGGCCCGCCCCCCTCAGTGGCTGAAAAACGGCATAATCCTTCTGGCGTTGATTTTTGCCGGAGAAATGACCCACCCCAAAAAAGTAGAGCTGGCCCTGCTGGCGATCGCCATATTCTGCTTGCTCTCCTCGGCGGTGTACACCTTTAACGATCTGATTGACCGTGAGAAGGACCGCAATCATCCACTCAAGAAAAACCGCCCCATTGCCTCCGGCAAAATATCGATCGGCACCGCCGTCACTGTGGTTGTGATCCTATGCAGCGTCGGGCTTGCCGCCGCCTGGCTGATAAACACGAACTTCTTTATGATATCAGTGGTGTTCCTGGGTCTCAATCTGCTGTATACACTCTGGCTGAAAAACATCGTCATCGTTGACGTGATGGCTGTTGCCTTGAGCTTTGTCGTGCGCGCCTACGCCGGCGCCTTTGCCATCGATGTGCCCGCCTCAAAGTGGATGCTGATAAACACCCTGCTGCTGGCTCTGTTCCTCGGCTTCGGCAAGAGACGCCACGAGCTGGTCGTTTTAGAGGAGGGGGCCGCCGCTCACCGCAAGATTTTAGGGAAGTACTCCCCTTACCTGCTGGACCAGTTGATAGCCGTGGTAACGCCCTCGGTGCTGGTTATGTATATGCTCTATAGCTTTTCCACGGAGGTGTCGCTGAAGTTGGGTACGCAGAATCTCTTTGCAACAATCCCCTTCGTGGTGTACGGACTTTTCCGCTACCTTTATCTCATTCACAAGGAAGAAAAGGGAGGCTCGCCGACGCATGTATTGATCAGCGATCTACCTATAATGATTACGGTGCTATTATGGCTTATAACCTCAAGTTTAGTGTTGTACGTGCTATGAAAACAATGTTCACAATTATGGCAGGCGCAATGTGCCTTGGCTTTGTTTGCCTTTCATGCAGTAAGAAACAAGATGAGACGTCGCCTCCGGCACAGGAGACCGAAACAGCAGTGGCCGAGCGGCCCTTTTACGCCGCCGATCTGCTACCGGGAGATATGGACACCTTAGAAATCAAGCGCCTGAGTCCAGTGAAGAAAACGATGCGGGCCGATGCGGATTCCAGCCTCGGTGAAAGAGCAGAGAAGTATCTTGCCCACAATCTGGTCGGTATGGCCTCGACGGAATACGAAGTCAGCGGCGTGACGGTCTCTACCGAGGTTGCCCAGTTTGCGTCGCTGGAGGATGCCTATGGCTTTTATGCCGATCTGCGCCCGGTGGGTGTCGGTGTCGGGGGACTGGGAACCGAGTCCTTTACGCTGGGCAGGGTGAGATATTTTACCCGGGGAGAATACGTAGTGACACTGTCGATTGACCAGGAGGACAGCGCGCACTTCGCCGCCCAGTCTCTGCTGGGGCAGGAGATAAACGGCCGTATTTCAGCCCCACCCACTCTCCCTCAGTTTTTTGTGCTCTTTCCTTTTGCCGACAGAATTGCTCTCTCCAACAAATACTACTCCCGTGCTTTCCTGGGTGTGGCCGGGCTTGATAAAGTCTACACCACCGATTATCTCACGGGTGGCGACACGGCGGTGCTGTTTTTAACCATGGATGCAAGTGGCGATAAGTTCCTTAAGTTGAGAGAATACGCTGAGTCAACCGGGAAAGTATCCTCGGCGCCAAATTCGTTTCCCTTCGAGGAGTATTCCCTGGCCTTCAGCGATCCGGATCGCGGCCGCATTGTCGCCGGTCTGGTGCGAAGTAAGCTGGTGGGTATCATTGGCTACGACTCCACGAAGAACGACCGCCTCGCTTCCAGCTGGGTGCAGGGGCTGAGGTAGGCGGGGTTACCTTCGAAATTTTCTCCGGAGAGCAAGGAGGAAGAGAGAAACCAGAGTAAGAGTCAGAAGTACCTGGCAAACAGCGAGTCCCGTGGTCCACGAGCTGAGTGGAGTCACGCTTCTGCCAAGCTGAAGCAACATCGTACCACCTCTAAAGACCAACGCCTTAAGAAAATCCCAAAGAATTTGAATAGAAAGGCTACATTCGGGGCAGATGTAATACTCGATTGACTCCCCACCTACAGCGAACCCGGTGAATAAGTAAATTTGAGCAAAAAGCGCCCAAAGCAGCAAGATAAAAGCGAGTGGCCTGACATAGTTTTCTCCGTACTCAGATACGAAATGATACAAAGAGAAGAAAGAAGACATTATGACACGACGAAAAGGGTTCTTTGGCGGGTCCTGATTGAGAAGCCTGCGCCTGCATTCCATTTCCCGGTGGAACCAATCACCTGCATCAATAAAGTTCCTGTCGAGCTCGTAATTCTTTTTCAACTGTACGTAAAGCCGTGTTAGTTCCTTGATGTCGTCAGTAGATATATCCGTCCTACTGTTGCGTTCAATTTGATCATATAGGATCAAACGCCCTTGTTCTTTGGGCCACACAGGGTTGTGGAATCTTATTGCTTCTATGATCGAATTTGTGAACAAAGCGCCGCTTAGATTAGCATCAAAAAACTGGGCCGAAGACATCTCAGCAAAGTTGATACCTGAAAGAAAAAGGCTCGGCCCGTACCGTCCCAAGTGCGGACTTTGCTTATATACGAACCTGCCGTTGAACCGTAATCCCGAAAACGAGATACGCCCCACTCGATTCAGCGACAATCCTAATCCACGCTGAATGTCATTGTCTACGTAGTATACGAAAAACGTTAAAGAGCCACCGTTGACTGTTGTCCCTTCCATCGTAAATGTATTGCACTGAACATATGATAAGTCGAATAATTCCCCACTGCTTACAGCAGTGCATTCGGAGAAATCTAATGTGCAAGCAGGCTCGGCTCCTGAACTTTCAAGTATGAACATACAGTCTAAGAATACGGTCCTGTCGCACCGGAACTCTGCCTTCCGAAAGGAACATCTACACCCACTGAAACCGCATTGGGTGAACTGACAGTTTTTAAATCGGCATGGTCTCTTAAAAGGTTCAAATGAGGCGTTGAAGAAGGTGCACTGGTCAAATGTACAGTTAACGAATTCTGTACCATCGAACTTGACCGGTTTATCAGGCGAAAAAAGGGACTTATCAAAGAAAACTCCCGTAAATCTTAAGCGAGTAAGATCAATGTAGTCTCTGGTATTCTTTTGCAGGTGCTCTTTGGTATCGTTGATACTTGTGATGTTACCAGCATTAGCATGCAACTTGCAAGCTCTTGGTGATCCGCCTCCTATTGGAAGACCACATATTTTACCATCGGCGAGAACCCACTGACAAACTCGGCCTGATTCTCCCATCTCAGCTTTTAATCCTTATGCAAATCATCAAAGCGTTTTTTTGCGTTCATCCTTGCAGTTTTGGTTGGCAGGTGTGGCCGCGATCTGTGATCGCTGTTTACCCCAGGGCATCGAAAAGAGATTGCCACGTCGCTTCGCTCCTCGCAATGACGGTTTTGATGCATTATACAACGATAAATGTTGTGCGAGAGAGGCGGGAATGTCAAGCTTTAAGTAGGCTTATTCTGCCGTCAGGAAAGGGTTCCTAACAGCGCAACAAATTCATGCCGTCAGGAATGGGTTCCTGACGGCGCGTAAAAAAGCGTCAGGCGGGGTCGCCTGACGCCACTCACCAATGGATTCCTGACGGCGCAGTAAAAGTAGGCTTATTCTGCCGTCAGGAAAGGGTTCCTGACGGCGCGGGAACTATGCTTACTTACTTTATCCTTTGAGAATTACCCCTTTTCCGGGGTTCTGCCCTCATCAGGGGTAGTATCGATTTTGGAAAGGTCGTCAATATGAGCTCAGCCTTTTCTCGTTGAAAGCAACGTTATCCGCTTGCCATTGGTTTTAACATTTCGTATATAGCGGTAGAGTGAGAGCAATAAAGGTAGCCGCCGAAGGGTTGCTGCCGTTTATGCGAAAGCACGGAGAATCAACAGAATAAATGTGTGGTGGAAAATGACTGGAGAAGTTCCAAAGAAAAGGATGTCAAAGGGCTGTTTGATCGCTCTTATTGTGGTCGGGGTCTTGTTGCTGCTGGTGATTATCGTAGGCATCACCTGTTATCTCAAGAAGGACGAGCTGGTCAAGTATGGCACAACGGCTATGGTTACCGGCATCAAGACGAAATTGAACGATAACCCCGTGGCCGGTGTCGATACGGTTCGTGCGAACGCTATCGCCGATGCCTTCATCGAGAAGTTCAATGAAGCCGAAATCGACTACTCCAAGTATGGACCTTTTACCGGTCAACTTCAGGAGTTGATGTCAGACGAAGAAATTGATTCCGCGGAAGCCGAGCAGTTTATGCAGGCCATGATAGAATACTTTATCGAAAAATCATCGTGGGAAACTGTTGATACAATCGAGGTTCGTGGGCAAGTAATATACAAAGGCCTCCATGCAGATACGGTTTTTAATGTGTTGAAAAAATCGGATGGAATATCTGATCCTGATATTACGAATGATGGATATGGAAATCTAATTGTAACTCATCATTGGAAAGTTGATAACAGATACATTGACATTACATTTGAACGATGGAACGAGATGTATAGGGTTAAGGAAATAAAGGTACGTGAACCAAAATAACCTACCCTCGGAGGAGATTGAAGATTCCACCTACCTGGAGGATACAGTTTCAACGGAATAGTGGTGACCAATCCGTCTTGGATGAAACTTACAGCAAGGAGCCTATCCCAAATCTTGCTATATTTCGCCGGACCTTATCGCTGACGAGATGATTTCGAACAAATTCATCCTGAGCGGAGTCGAAGGATGAGAGACACCGTAAGGATGCCCTAACGAGCCGTCTTGAAACAACAGATGTCGGGTTTCTTGTCCCCACCAAAGGTGGGGATTCGTAACCCGACCTACGGGGTTTGGGAATTAAACAGGGACAATGACAACCGCAGTGCCGATTCTTGTCGCTTACCTTATGGGAGGCATTCCCTTCGGCCTGATTGTGAGCCGCATCTTCGGAGTAAAAGATATCAGGTCTCACGGGTCGGGCAACATTGGCGCTACCAACGTCTGGCGCGTGGTCGGTGCCAAAGCCGCGGTGTGGGTTTACATCGGCGATATCGGAAAGGGAGTAGCGGCGGTTGCTGTTGCGCGCTACTGGGCGAATTCTTTCGGTACGGCATTTTTGCCCACGGATACATTTTTAGTTGTCTGTGCCCTGGCGGCCGTGCTGGGACATCTGTTTCCGCTCTATCTCCGCTTTAAGGGAGGCAAAGGGGTAAATACCGCTCTTGGCGCCATGATCATGCTATTACCACTTGAATCTTTGGCCGGATTTGTTATATTCATAATTGTAGTAGCGGCCAGCCGCTTTATATCTTTAGGTTCTATAGCGGGCGTTATCGGCTTATTTGGAGTTGTCGCCGCAGAGAAGTACCTGATGGCACGTGATATAGCCTCCATATATGTTTACCTGGCGGGTACGCTGGCGGCGCTGATTGTTATAACTCACCGCCGGAACATACGCCGCTTAATTGCCGGCACGGAAAACCGTTTTTCCTTGTCGTCTAAATCCAGTAAGGCAGGGTCTGATGTTTGAGAAGGCAGCCATACTTGGAGCCGGGTCGTGGGGAATGACGATTGCCCGGCTTCTTCATAGCAACGGCCTGACGGTCAGCCTGTGGGAATTTGACCGGCAGGAGTATGAGAAGCTGCGGAAGTTTCGCGGCCACCCCGACAAACTCAAAGGATTTGTGTTGCCCGAGCCTGTGGTAGTCACTAATGACCTGTATGAAGCAGTTTCCGGCAGCCGGTTGATTGTGTTGGCGGTTCCCTCGCAGTTCCTCCGTTCTGTCCTGGTGAGGCTGCGCGGGAAGCTTGCCCCCGAGGTTGGGCTGGTTAACCTGGCCAAAGGGATAGAGACGAGGACATTAAAGCGGATGTCGGAAGTTATCGCCGAGGAGCTTAACCCCCCGCGAGAACAAGTGGTTACCATCTCAGGACCTTCGCACGCCGAAGAGGTGATCGTCGATATGCCGACGGCGGTGGTAGCTGCCGGCAGTGACGATGAATTCGTAACCCGGGTTCAGGAGGCGTTCAGCAGCCGCTCGTTCCGTGTGTACAAAAGCGATGACCTGGTCGGTGTGGAGCTGGGCGGCTCGCTGAAAAACATTATCGCCATCGCGGCCGGGATTGCCGACGGGCTGGGGATGGGTGACAACACCAGAGGGGCTATTATCACGCGTGGGCTGGCGGAAATAACCCGGCTGGGGCTTGTTCTGGGGGCTCGGGCGGAAACCTTTGCCGGACTATCGGGAATAGGCGACCTTGTGACCACCTGCACCTCCCGGCACAGCCGAAACCGCTTCGTTGGCGAAAGAATCGGACAGGGGGAAAGACTCAGCGAGGTACTGGCGGGGATGCACATGGTGGCTGAAGGGGTGGAAACCACCCGGTCCGGCTATGAGCTGGCCGGGATACATAAGGTTGAAATGCCGATAACCAGGGAAGCATTTCTGATGCTTTTTGAGGGGAAACCGCCGTCAGTGGCGGTTGAGGAATTGATGGGAAGGGAGTTAAAAGCGGAGATATGGCGGTGAAGAAGAAAAATAACGTGGCCGGCAAAGCAGCCGGCAAGAAAAGCAGCAGCGACAAGCTCTATTACTCGATCAGCGAGGTCTCCCGGATAACCGACCTTCAGCCGTACGTGCTCAGGTACTGGGAGAAAGAGTTTCCGGTTCTGAAGCCGAAGAAAAATCGCAGCGGGAACCGAACGTACACCGAAAAAGATATTGAGCTTGTCAATCGTATCAAACATCTGAGAAGCAAAGAGAAGCTGACGATTGCAGGGGCGCGAACCAAGCTGATGATGAAGCGCTCCAGTGAACAGAAAACGACCATGCACAACTCGGCGCGGGCCAGGACGCTCATGGGCCAGATCAGAAAGGAAATCGAGGACCTGCTGAGATTTTTCTCTTGAGTTTTGGCGTTTCTTACGTAGATTAAAGGTAATACCTCCTGTGATACAACCATGGGTCGGAGCGTGGCGCAGTATGGTTAGCGCACTCGCTTGGGGTGCGAGAGGTCGGCCGTTCAAATCGGCTCGCTCCGACCATTTCTTCACCAACGGCCTGCTGAGTACGAGGTGAATCGACACAGTATTTTGAAGGAAGTAATATGTATACGCTATACGCAAAAACTGTAGATCATAGCAGAGTATCGTTTCGGTCAGTGAAAAATACACAGTTGTTTGGCTGCCACGTTGGTCTCATCCCCAGGTCATTGAGACGCATTGTGCCACGCGATGCGAATGAGCCATACCGGTGGCACTTGCAGATTCAGCAAGCTCTTGCAGAAGACGGTTATCCGGACTCGGCCGTAGTCATTGATCTCAAGCCCAAGCAACAAAAGAAGAACGTCTCACTGTACGAACTGCTCGATGTATGGGGCATTTCGGATCAAGGATGGACCCCAATTCTTCTTCATCTTCGAGGCTTATTCGTCGACGCTAAACCTGAGGGAATTGACCGGAACGATTTTTCGTTAGATTACAGGGAGGCTGAGGGTCCAATATACGAATTCCTGCACCTGGACGGGAGTGTACATGATGGCCAGTTGATTGGGAGGTGGACTGCACCACCAGCAAGTCCAACAAATGCAGCACTTTTATGGCCCGATACTATTAGGCATTTCGTCTCTTGCATTCGCGACCAAATTCCGGATATCTTTAAGTGAACAACTATAACACCACATAGTGAAGTATGGGGATGAAAGTCTCGTGTGCAGCGTTTACACTCCCTGAGCACTCTATGTACGACAGGAAATTATTCATTCACTTAATCTTGAAATGAACTGGCTGAGCAGCAGGTATAGATAACACTTTGAAGAGATATAGGAGGAGCAATGCAAAGAACTACACTGTATCTCGTCTTTTTGGGACTGGTCTTTTATGGCTATGTAAAATGCGAAGCAGTAAACACTGTAAATGACCCGATGCAAACATACATAGACAGTCTGCAGACGGAAATAGCCATGTATTACGAAAGAACATCGTCTCTGGACATTAATGATTTGAATTGCTTTGATAACATCGGGTGGACAGTGTTGATTTCGACCCTTAGCAATGTATCCGGATATTTACAGCAGTACGGTTTATTCTATTCTGCCCACCAGATGGCTCAGATTGAGAAGAAAGCATTCATAGATAAATTGAACTCTCTCAAAAATGACATGATTTATCAGACACTAGAAACAGTTAGCAACAGTCTGTCTACAGAAACGCAACTCGCTACGTTAATCACGTATAATCTAACGGACAGAGTCATCATGCCAAATATCACCTATATTGCAATCGAGCGTGCTCACTCAATTAGGGACCAGTCAGAATTTTTGTGCCAAGGTACGAAAAATGCTCTCGACCGCATTCGACTTGAAATCGATAAAATGCTCTGTGCATTACAGAACGTGGAAGATGACAAATTGCTCACAACGGGTAGAGAAGTGGAAAAATTTACTAATAATTCAGTAAATAGACTGCGTAGTGCCCAGTCTGGGGAGTGTAACACTGATTAGCCTATTGGTGGCTAAAAGCAAGACCCTCCAGAACAGAAACGCATTTACGACCAGGTGATATGTCAGAACTAAATCAACACACTACTCTCGTGCTGGTGCCCGCCTATAACGCTGCCAGCTACCTCCCCGAACTGATCGTCAGGATAAACAAGTACGTTTGTGATGAGCACCTGTTGATTATCAACGACGGTTCCACCGATGAATCGGCGGCCATACTCAAAGAGCACAATGTCAACCACATCTCATTTGGACAAAACCGCGGCAAAGGGGCGGCTCTCAAGGCCGGCTTTGAATACGCTATAAAGCACGGCTACCGTTCCGTGTTGACCATCGATGCTGACCTTCAGCATC
>Ga0209986_10003488_pt1 | contig 13767 bp, 16 predicted proteins | sample BlataG_FD_183168 | JGI IMG/M metagenome (GOLD analysis project Ga0209986, IMG submission 183168) | Deep subsurface microbial communities from Black Sea to uncover new lineages of life (NeLLi) - Black_00105 metaG (SPAdes) (version 2) | ecosystem: Environmental > Aquatic > Marine > Oceanic >...
CGTTGTGAAGTGGGGTCGAAGAGTCGCAGGGATTCGAGTTTATCTCCGATGAACTCGAATCGTACTGGTTGGAGTTCGGCTGGCGGCCATAGGTCGAGGATCCCTCCTCGGCGGCTGAATTGACCAGGTTCAGTAACCAGGCTGGTATGCGCATAGCCGTTGTTCACAAGCAGATTAACGAGCCGGTTGAATTGATAGGCTCCACCAGATTTTAGCCAGCGAGAGTTGGCAAAGAAAGTTCGAGGTGAAATGGTGTGGGTCATCGTGGCTCGGATAGATGCCAGGATCAGTATAGGGCGAGTTGGTGATGAGGAGTCGGGACCTGCGGGTTGTCGGTCAGCCGTAAGCTTAGCAAGGGTGGTCACACGGTGGCGAAGGGTGCTTGGACTCCATGGGGCTCGCTCGTAAAACAATGGGTTAGGATCGGGGAAGGTCAGTATGCGTAATTCTGGATCCCAGGCGGGAATTTCTTCTGCCAGAGTCAGCAATTGATCGGCGCGCGGGAGGAGCAGTAACACTGGGCGTTGTAGGTCTCGGGTTAAGGCTGCGGCCAGTGCCGGGCGTGTGGCCCGTGGCATGTGAAGGGGAAGGGAGAAGGATCGGTCACTAGTAGTAAGAGATTGGCACAGCCTAACATAATCTGGGAGTGAACGAATGCAATCGAGCAGGGGGGAGAGATCCATTGTCATTCTGAAGGCGCGTTGCAGTAAGTCATCGCCGCCTGAATGCCTTCCCGAATGAAGAGACGGATACAATCGCCCGCTCCAACTAGGCTCACTGCTAGCATTTGGAGCTCAACCTGGCTGAAATTTTGAAGTACGTAATCAGCCGGATCCATCTTGCCTGGCGGGCGACCGATCCCAATGCGTAATCTAGTAAAAGCCTTAGTACCCAGGTTTTCGAAAATCGACTGCATTCCCTTATGGCCGGCAGAGCCGCCGGCCGGTCGGAGTCGAATTGTGCCGGGGGGCAAATCGAGATCGTCATATGCGACTATCAGGTCGGATGTTGAGACGCGATAGTAACGTGACAGCGGGCCGACCGAGCGGCCGACGAGATTCATAAATGTTTGTGGTTTAGCTAGGATGATCTTATGACCCTCGAAATGACCATCTGTGACAAGAGCCGAAAACTGATGTCGCGAGAATTCGAAGCCTAGTTCAGCCGCCAACTGGTCGAGAAACATGAAACCGACATTGTGCCGGTTTAGGTGATGTTCTTTCCCCGGGTTACCGAGGCCGACGATTAGGTAGGTTACCGTCTGCCTCCTATTCATCGCCGCCATCGTCTTTTTCTTCCACGCCTCTGTTCTGAACGCCAGTGTAGGTGCCGCATACGAAGGTTAGCCCAGTGAAATTGTAGGGACCGGCGAACGATGATGAATCCGCCCAATGACAACAAGCCCACCAAGCATACGATCCCTCCGATGAAAAATGCCCGCTGTACGCGCGACAACCCGATATTACTGGAAGAGGGGATTTGTGTTGGAAGTGGTGTGTCAGCAGGTATAACCGGACTGGGGCTGAGTAGCGCTGCCGGTTTCGTGGCGGCGGGTGTTTCGGTAGGGGTGGTGTTACGAATCCTGAGGTCGCTGGCGACAGCTTCCAGCGACTTTCCGTTCTCCAGCCAGACTATCAATCGTAGTTGATAATTACCATCCGTGATTCCTGTAGTGTCCCAGATGCCGAGCCTACCATCGGTAATCGATGTTTGAATAGGTTGCATGATAGGGAACCATGTATCGGATGGATTAGGCTGGTAAGCAAAGGAAAGTTCATAGTAAACAAAGGATGGATGAGCCGCAGAGCCCTCGATCGTAATCAGACCGAAAATCGCCTCACCCGGTTGGGGGCGTGTGATGTCGGCATAACCCGGCGCCTGGGCTATCGCCGAGGATGGCATTATGATTGCGACGAGAATTATAGAAGTGCATATGATAGATCGCAGACGCGAGGACACGGTAGTCGCTCCAGAGCTGGGAATTGGCAATTTATTAGTTTAACATGCCAGTCATTATGGGTCAACGCACGGTTGACGTACGAGGCAACAATCGGTAGAATTCATAATAGAAATAACGGGACGTCCCCTACGACCTAGGGAGGCGACCCTATTTTTCTGGGTAAGCGAGGTAGAAATGGATGAGACCGTTGCGAACCTTCCGCAGGAAGAGATAAAGGCTGAGGTCATCAATCTCAATGGCGGCATAATCGACACCGTCGAAGCTGAAACAGTCCATATCACACAGGGAGGCGCCAACCGGATTGTGGCATCACAGGTTGAATTACGCCAAGGAGGAGCAGCTGCGATCCATGGCGAAATTATCCAGGTGCATCAAGGCGCGGTGATAGCGGTGCGAGGGGGTGAGGTCTTGCTAGAAGGCGGCAGCGCTGGTGCGGTCATGGCTGATGAATTATGCATGACGGGATCACGAGTGGGCGTGGCGGTCGCTGGACAGGTCGATATGGAGAATAGCAACGCGCTAATCTTGCTAGCACGTGAAGTTCATGGGTCGGTAGAGACAGTGCTTGATACGAGAGGCGCGCTGCTCGCGGGTTTGATATCAGGTATCTGTGTCGGATTGGTCTTATCCGTTTTTAAGATGCTAACCCGTCGTCGGTAAACAACGCTACCGGTCCTACTGGTGAACTTGAAAGAGCGAGGTTGATCCGACGTGGTTGATGGGCGTTCAGGAGGGATGAAAGATGAGTGAACTTATATTAAATGCGGAGCGTAGAGCAGTGACCGGAAAGAAGGTCAAGGCACTTCGTCGACAGGGCTTCTTGCCGGCTGTGCTATACGGCGCAGGGATCGAGCCCATCCCGATCAAACTTGATTTGAAAGAGGCGAGTAAGGTGATTTCGGCTGCTGGTGGCTACACCGTGGTGTCGCTTAAGGTAGGCAAGAAGACGCATCAGGTGCTCGTGCGCGACATCCAACGCCATGTCATCCGCCGAGATTTACAGCATGTAGATTTGCTTAAAGTAGCCATGGACATTGCCATCCGCACAGAAGTTCCGGTGGAATTTGTAGGTGAGTCTCCAGCAGTAAGAGATCTTGGAGGGTTGCTGGTCACCGACTTGTTTGAGATCGAGGTTGAGTCATTACCAGCCTATTTGCCAGATCGCATAACGGTTGATCTGGAACCTCTAGCAGAAATCAATGACACGATCACCGTCGGCGATCTATCCTTTGGGGAGGGTATTGAGGTTATAACCAGCCCCGACGAGGTCATTACTCGGGTGATTTATCAGGTTGAAGAGGAGATCGAAGAAGAGGAGCTGGAAGAAGTTATCCCAGTTGAAGTGGAACCCGAGGTAGTCGAGCACGGCAAGCGTGAAGAAGAGGAGGGGGTCACATAATCGGAATAGAATCTTCTCTGCTATTCATGCGGCTCACGCAGCAACTCAAGCAGACCGAGGGTGATCCGGGCTGTGGCGCCCCAAATAATTTCACCCTCATAGGGTTGGAAGAAATGGATGGGTATAGTTGTACTTGAGATCGGTGGCTTCCATTGACGAATTTCGAGATTGCCAGGGTCAGCCAGCCATTCTATCGGGACACCGAAAACAACAGCCACCTCTTCCCGATTTAGGCGCAGGTTGTATGGCCATGGTATCGTGCCCACAACTGGCGAGATGATGAATTGGGTGATTGTAAAAAATGAAGCCATGGTGCCTAGAATTTGTACATCTTCCGATCGAATCCCTATCTCCTCTTCAGCCTCGCGCAGCGCAGCTTGTTCTGGGCCCTCGTCATGAGCCTCGATCAGACCACCAGGGAAGGAGACCTGACCGCGGTGGTCTTCAACCGAATCAGTGCGGCGTGTGAAAAGCACATTCCATACATCGCCCTGCTTATATAATGGCACCAGTACAGCCGCCGGGCACGCCTCCCACTCCGACCGCGCCTCAAACGGTCGGTGAGTCAGTCGTTGACGCAATAAATCCGGTAGGTCTAACATAGAGGGGGATTAGCTCGTAGCTTCCAGAAGGCTGCCGCAATAGACGCAACTCGGGTGATGCTCGTCGACCCACTCCACCTCATCCGGCCTTACATTACCGCCACAGTAAGCACATTTGGCTGGCAAACGGGGCTGACTCCTTGGACCGGTGGCTGCTTCCAGGGAGAGCCCATGGGCAGCCAGAATCTCTTGGATTTCAGTCTCAATCGCCTTAGCTTGTTCTGTGAGCCCGCGGTTGTGCATTTCAGTGATGACCCGATGGCATACGAACGGCAAGCGTCGAAATTGCCCCATTTTCCCCATCAATTTCAAACCATCTCGCAATCGTTGGATGCCCCTCTCTACTTCATCGGCATCTATCCACGCTCGACCGGCTTGTAGATAAAGTTGCGGCGTTCGTGGGATCCCATGTTTGGATGCGTCCTCGGCCAACTCATCGAAGATGGCGGCCGCTTGAGCTGCTTTTCCCTGTGCCATCAACTCATGGGCTCGCTTTAAGCTGCGAATTGCCTTGCGGGCAGCAGGAGGGAGGTCTCGTGGATGGCGCCAGCCGGGTGGTAGAGGTCGCCTGCGCTGAGTGAAGGGTCGTCTACGGAATATTGGCATTTACTTGGACCTCAATTGCATATTATCGATGAAGTTTATTGTTCGGGTTTCGTCTGGGTAAAATCCGCGTTACTCGCGTCGGTCTCCGGTTGAGATTCTGGTACGATTGCTCGGGCGAATATTAAATAACCTGTGTGAGCGACCATCCGGTCGGTTGGGCGAAGCCGCTCCGGCACGGGTTTATAGAAGCGTAAAAATATCTCACAGACCTCCATCAGGGCGAAGTTATTGCGCTGAAGAGTATAAAGAAGAGCGCTCACTTGGTTAGCGGTGGGCAGGATCGAACCAAATATCCCACCATTGCAAAGTGCAGCACGTGCTTGGGGCAAGTATATTTGAGGGGAGGGAAGGTCCAAGAAGAGTGCATCGACTTCTGTCTCATCAAAGCCCTCGGCAATGTCGTGCAGGCGAAACTCCACTTGGTCTTCTAGCCCAACCCGCTTGAGGTTTCGGTGAGCAAGCGCCTGCATGTCATCTCGCCTATCGTATGAAATTACCTTTCCCTGCGGGCCTACCATCCAGGCCAGGGCGGTTGTCAGGGCGCCAGAGCCCGTTCCAGCCTCGACGACTGTCTTTCCAGGTCCAATCGAGAGACGGAGGAGAATGTAACCGATGTCCTTAGGGAAGATGATTTGCGAGCGTCGCTTGATATTGAGCAACAGGTCTCTGAGCGTTGGCTCGAGGAGGTAATAACGTACTCCCAGATGGCTCCTGATCTCGGATCCCCAGGGGATACCGATCAAGTCGTCATGCTGAAGGACCCCATGATGGGTTTGGAGATCTTTCCCCGTTTCCAGGCGAAGGAAGAAACGTTTCTGATTGTGGGCGACAAGCATTGCTAGATCGCCAGTGCGGGTACTCCTCAAGTTATCCTCCGAGAATTGGTCTCAAACGACAGCGATTTGAAACCTGCCCAGTGTGTGCCGACCTCCTGCACTCTAGTGCGATCTTACGATCGGGGTGAAATACATTCTAAGCCTGTGAGACGGATGGTGCAAACCCATTTTGAGATTAGTTTTTACGCGCCACAATACGCAGTACGACAGCTCTTTCTTGCTGCACGTAATCAAGACGGGAGTGAAACCCCATGCGCTTAAAGGGTTTGGACCAATCATCTCCTGGTTCACCTGTCTGACCGGTGATTCGATATAGCCATGCGGCGAAACGATCTGGGATGCTCTTCCCGGTGATATGTACGGTACAAACGATAATAAAAAACCCGCCAGACTGTAGGATGCGCCGTACTTCGGATAAGGTGTCTGGATCAAAGATGTACTCGCTGGGAAAAGTTGATAGCACACAGGAGAAATGACCGCTAGGAAGGGGTAAGTGCTGCACAAGCGATCGGATGACATTTGGCCGATAACCGTTTCGCCTTAGACGTCGGGCAGTAATTCGCCCCATCTGGATTGATGAGTCAACCCCGATAATTTTTCGCTCACGCTGGGATAATGTTAGTAATAAATGACCAGGACCATGCCCCACTTCGAGCAAATCACCATTGGGGAGGACTGCTATGGCTGCTGATTGCCAGATTTTCCATTGGCCCATTGAGGTTGTCCAGGCAACCAGGTCATAAGCCCACGCAAATTTTGTATAGAGATGCTTGAAGAAAAGACGTAGTAGATTCTTCAGGAACTTACCGGCGATCGGTTCCATGCGTCTCGATATGTGGATAAACGAATCTCGGCTTGCTGAACCGCTTGTTTAATAATGGGATGGGTGATGATCGCCAGTTCCAGCTCTCTCTCCTTGGCGTAGCCACTTTCGGCGAGCAGAACAGGGTCGGGGTATCCTGGATGGCACATTAATTCGCATACACCCGAGGGTAAATTGCCCAGAAGAGCAAGTAAATTCTCCTGAGTGGCGTTGAGCCCAAAAAAGCTGGCTAGAAAATTATCAGGATGGGGGATTTGAGAGGTCCTTAGGATCTCCATAGCTCCATGGCAAGCGAAGGACAAGACGCTGGGGGGATAGACATCGATGAGGGCTTCTTGTGGGACATCGGAGGGGAATGATGGGCGGACGCCGCAACCAAATTCCTTGGCTAAATTTAGATAAATTTCCCACAGGGTAGGACTAACTGCGACTATGTGATGGTGACTGTCGAGGTGGTCAAGAGTTGCGCCAGTTGTGAGAAAGGCTTGGATTTGAGCACGAAATTCTATTTCAGCCTGAGTTGGGTCGAGACTATCAGGTGATTGCACAATGGCGACTCGCTCTCGAAAGTGACCCCGGGCGTCAAGCAAAGTCGGTATTTCTTCGGTGGGAGCGCAGGGAGATCCGATGGTCAGGTTCAGGTGAACCCCAAGGCCGAGGCGTGGGCATTCATCTTGAGCTATCCGGATTTGATCTAACGCGTCCGGCATATTGACCATGACCGTGGTTGTAGAGACCAATCCTCGGAGGTGCGCTTGACGAATACCTGATGAGACTCCCGGCGTGCGACCGTAATCATCGGCATTGACGATCAAGGTGCTCGTCATGGGGTGAGGATATCCAGCCGGTTAGGCAGAACCTGGTAATGGATTTCTGTGAGGTCGTGTGATCTGATTTCGCCATCGGCTTGGATCGGTGTGGCGGGTGAGGTGTGTATCGTCAAGCGCCGTGTGTGGTATTGATGGATGGCTGGATCATTGACATAGTCCCCGCTGATAGCTCGAGGCAGTAGACCAAGCATACGTAATCGGGTTGGGGCATAGCCATAGACGAAAGTGAGTAAGCCGTCGGTTGGGTCAGCGGCAGGGGCCATGTGGAAAAGACCACCGGTGATCGGACAATTGCCCACCGATACTAGTGTGACTGGTCCCTCATAGGTGCCATCATCCCACTCTATACGCATCGTCCATTCTGGTTTCTGGTTGATGGCGCGCAGGGCGGCTACCAGGTAGCGGATCACACCCCGCAGTCTGACCATACGGATGTTGTAGATCGTGACTACTGGTTCAAGCCCTATCGCGGAGTTGTTGTCGAAGACCCACTCGTTTGCTTTACCTAAGTCGATGCGGCGGGTCACCCCTCCAGCGATGGCTTGAGCGGCTTCGTTTAGGTTGAGCGGCAATCCTAGATTGACCGGCAGGTCATTGGCTGTACCCAGTGGGAGGATTCCCAACGGCCCAAGGACGCCCTCAGGCTTCGCCCGGTACAGACCATTCACCACCTCACCGAAGGTGCCGTCGCCTCCGGCGGCGATGATGGGGCTGTAACCATCCCTGATGGCTGTCTCAGCTAACGACACAACCTGGCCGGGTTTCTCCGACTGGACTAACTCGTATTCGATACCTGCAGATTGCAGAGCTTCCTCGGCTTCGGGTTTACGGCGCAGCGCGTTCCAACGAGCGGCGTATGGGTTGAAGATGACTTTAGCGGGCATATTCTTTTCATGTCTCCTTTAGCGCAATCATTGTCAATGGTGGGAAGTAGATGATCAGACTAGTGTGGTCGACTAATGTTGTGATCAGCGGCGTTTATATCACGATGGGGACAATAACCATACTTTCACCGTTCGTGACTACTCAGCCTACCCTCCCGCAGGTTATGACTGAGAGCATTTATTGGTTTGAATATCCGGTCGAGACGCGATTCTATGTCAAAACAACATCTAAACCTGCGGGAGGGTGAGTAGTTACCACCATTCTTCTATAATGGTGAAATAAAAAGGATCAAGGTTATCAACCCAATCAACCCAGTTAATCCCCAAGCCAGGATGTTGGTCATAAAGCGATTTCGATGTTTTCCCATCAAGTGCGTATTGTTGGCTAATTGTAGCATCAACACCAAGAGAACGGGTAACAAGATAGCGTTGAGCGCTTGCGAAAGCCACATCAATGGGAATAGCGGAACATTTGGTAGCAGCACAACTGCCGCGCTCAACACGACCAAGGCGGTGTAGAGTCCATAAAAAACCGGCGCTTCCTTTGGCCGGTTATTCATGCCACGCTCCCAACCAAATGCCTCGCAAACGGCATAGGTCGTCGCCAGTGGTAATACAGACGCAGCCAGTAGCGAAGCGCCAAGCAGTCCTATACTGAATAGGTATTTAGCCCATGGTCCAGCCAGTGGGGCGAGAGCCAACGCCGCCTCTTCGGCTGTCTCCACTTGGATGCGGTTGATGAAGAGCGTCGCCGCGGTACAAATGACAATGAAGGCTGAGATGATGTTTCCGAAAACTACGCCTGTCACTACGTCTAGTCGTGTGTAGCGGTAGTCCTGCGGCGTCACCCCCTTATCCACGACAGAAGCCTGCAAGTAGATACAACCCCAGGGGGTTATAGTAGTGCCGACCATCGCTAGCAAGGCCAGCAGGTAGCCTTTCTCGAAATGGAAGGAAGGTGAGATTGCTTGATGCAACACTATGCCCCACGGAGGGCGGATCAAGAATGCGGAGATGATGTAACTTATAGAGAAAAGACAGAGCGTCAATAGGAACTTTTCTACCCGTGTGTAGGATCCACGGGTAACGAGCATCCAGACCAGTAGCGCAGCAATAGGCACTGCCAGATAGCGAGAGACCCCCAATAGCTCCATTCCAGCAGCGATGCCAGCGAATTGGGCTACGGTAGTGCCGAAATTAGCCAGCAGCAGGCAGAGCATGGCAAAGGAGGTCACTTTTACTCCCAACTGCTCACGGATCAAGTCGGCTAGACCTTTGCCCGTCACAGCTCCCATGCGGGCTGCCATTTCCTGCACCACAATCTCACCTACGGTTATTACCAGGATTATCCACAGGAAAGTATAGCCGTAGGTTGAACCGGCTATCGAGTAAGTGGCGATGCCCGGCGCGTCGTTGTCAGCGCTGGCGGTTATCAATCCTGGCCCGATGATGGACAGGTATAAGAGTACACGACGTGTTACAACCTTAATACGATCTCGCAAAAGAATCCTAGTCCTCCACATTAATCCTAGAAGAAGCGCGGTAATCGTTTCTTCCAGGCGGTAGGAATAAAGGCATCAATCGCATCGTCCACAGTCACGATGCCGTGCATTATGCCATCCTCGTCCACGATTGGCACAGCCAGTAGGTCGTACTTGGCGACTAAATGGGCAATATCGCGTTGCGGTGTGTAGAGATCCGCGGTTACAAGTTCAGTCTCAGCTACGTTAGCCAACAGTGTGTCCGGCGCGCACAGGACCACATCGCGCAAGCTTAATGCGCTTTTCAAGTGGCCGGATGTATCAGTAACATAAATGTAATACAGCGCTTCGTCCTCCTGTGCGGTTTCAGAGTGACGCAGGTAGTTTAAAGCCTGACTAGCGGTGAGCCCTTCGGGGATGGTCGCGAATTCAGTAGTCATAATGCCGCCAGCGCTGTCTTCGGGATAAGAAAGCAGGCGGATGACGTCCGCCGCGTCTTCATCTTCCATTAATTCTAGGAGACGCTTGCTGGTCTGGTCTGGCAAGTCGGCAAGCAGGTCAGCGGCCTCATCCGGTCCCATTTCCTCCAAGATGTCAGCCGCGCGCTCTGGCTCTAAGTGGCTAAGGACAGCCACTTGCAGTTTTGCCGGACTCTCTTCCAGCGCATCAGCTAATGTCTCGTCTTCCAAGGCTTCGATCAGCGCATGGCTGGTGCGACGGTCCAGGTCATTAACGATAGCGGCGATGTCAGCTGGGTGTAATTTACTGATACGCTCACGTGACACGCGCAGGCGGATTGGCGCGTCAGCTTGAAGCGGGGCCACGTCTTTCCAGGGGATGGTGGTTTCTGATAGCGGTAGTCGTAGGGCGGAGATGAGTATACGGGCTAGCCGCTCTAATCCCAGACGGCGCAGTAGCCCCATCGTCCCCACGTCCACTCCAACTAGGCAAAGGCGCTCTCCAACTCTTGCTAATTGCAGATCATTGACGCGTACTACCCGTCGTCCATCTACATCTACGATCTGCCGGTCGAGCACTTGTCGAACCAACCATAACTCATCTCCCTGTGGCTTGTAAGGCGCCATGTCGGTTTGTCCGACTGTGAGCAGAATAGAGGGACGCAGCCAGCCTACCTGTTCCGCGGTAACGAAGTGGGTCGCGTCATCTCCATCACTGAGCGCCAATGCACACACTAGGGGGAATGTTTGTCCAACACCTCTCACAAGCACATCTAGACAACGCCCGACACGCTCACCCTGCGAATCCCAAACTGGTTCCTTCTGAATTTCACTGAGAAGAATTGGGGGCATGTCGTTTCTCCTTTCACCCTTGGCAACTTTGGTTGGTTATTAATAAGAAAAAAGTCGCAGACCAAGCTGCGGCTTTTATAGACACACGGGTTAATAGCTCTGGTCAGCCTGCTCTATTCATCGCTAGTGAAAATATTTTGGTACTGAACGAACTGTCAGAATCGTTATCTATGCTTTCGGTATCCATATGTTGTTTTTATAATTACTCACCCTCCCGCAGGTTTAGATGTTGTTTTGACATAGAATCGCGTCTCGACCGGATATTCAAACCGATAAATGCTCTCAGTTATAACCTGCGGGAGGATAGGCTGATTAGTCACGTTTTCTAATTCGAAATCTCACATTTTTCCGTTCCGATTTTTTTATTATACTCCATGTAATGCAGCTGGCAAGCACTTATTATCGGGCAATCCTTCCTCAAGTGTGATGTGTGCCTGGCGAATATTAACCGTGATCTCATAGCGTTGAATTAATTTATTAAGGATGGGTTGGCTGAGAAGGGACGGTGGGTAGTTCAAACGAAGGACGCGAGTTGGCATGGCTGTCTCCCTTTTAGGGACATCGGCAGCTGGTCGGTGAAAATAGACCCGCCTGGACCGGCGATTTTAGCATTTGGAACAGAGGGTGTCAAAGATAGGGGGACGCTTCAAGATAGAAGCATGGACAGGATAGATTAGGGTAGTCCGATTGGGTAACAACAAGCGTGTGTATCGTCATATACCGAACGACCGTAGTTTCATCTTAGGAGGCTGATTAAATTTGGTTCGCATCCTGAGTGCGTCTGAGTTCCCACAATTAGCAGCAGCGGGCATTTCGCCATCCACATGTACAACAGCTAGATCGGCATAAATATACATCCCCACCAGATTGGCAGGCGGGGTTGTTCCATCGGCGAGGATAATCTCGAGGCTCTCAGCGCCGTCAACCACATGATTATTAGTCACGATGTAACCGTCGTTTGAGATGATTAACCCTGAACCAGAAGTTGTTCGCTCGATTGAAGGGTTAAATAAGGCCCTCTGAGGCGGTAGATTATTAATTACAGTCACGACTGATGGGCCCACATGGACGACGGCGTCTGTGTCAGCAGTGTTAATATCGACGTCTACCGGGGTGAGAGGGGATGCCTAGAATGCGGGTTGAGTTGAGGGAGTGGGTGCTTGACCGTAGACTACACCGCCCCCAATAAGCCCGCCTAACAGGCCGGCGAAGATCTCCGCGATTAACCAGGGGATTATGGATCTCGAGATCGTATTCCGGGTGTCTCGCTTATTATAGAACCTTCTCCATTTACCGATAACCAGGTTCCTAATCGCCTTCATCGCCAGTAAAGACGGTCGAGATTAATTATTGCTTAATTATTACCGAAGGCGATTGATGAAGACCGTCTGGTATTGATTTACCGGCGGCGTCGTCCACTTATTCCACCCACCAAGCTGATATAGTAAAGGAGCTGAAGCAGGGCCGCGGCCAGAGCAGCGACATAGGTGAATGCGGCGGCGTTTAATACCGCCTTCACCCCTCGCCGGTCCTCCATCGTCTGAATGAGACCGCTCTGTGTTAGAAGTGCCTGGGCGCGAGCAGAGGCGTTCAACTCCACGGGCAGGGTAGCTAGGGAGAACACCGCGCCTATAGCAAAAGCCATTACTCCTATCCATGCCAACTGAGTGCCAAAGGCGCCACGGATGAACAACCCGATAAGGATCAAGATCCAACCCAGGTTGGAACCAATGTTGGCCGCTGGTACGATAGCCGCTCGGAAACGAAGTGGAAAGTAGTCATCCCTATCCTGAAGGGCGTGGCCAATTTCATGAGCCGCGATCGCCAGGGAGGCGACCGATTGTTCTTGGGCTACTGAAGGTGAGAGGCGGAGTGTTTGGCTGCGTGGATCATAGTGGTCGCTCAGCCTTCCCCGAGCGCCTTCCAGTGTGACCTGAAGCAGGTTGCCGTAACCGAGCAGGCGTCGGGCAGCCTCAGCTCCAGTGATATTGTTGCTGTTGCGAACCTGACTCCATTTTCGATAGGTTGATTTGACCCACAGCTGAGCCAATATAACTAGTAGGAACGCAGGTAGCATGTAGACTATATAATTCGGACTCCATAGAAACATCGTTCTTACCTCCTCATGTCATTTTCTGCAGTCAGCAATGGGTTTATTCTTCACCCATGCTTAGTAATTCAATTGCTTTCTCTAGTTGAACGTCGCGCTTAGCTTCGATATCCTCTTCCGTCATCAATACTTCGAAGTCAGGTGTTAGGCCTAGCTCGTGGATCTGCCGCCCGTTGGGGGTGAGCCAGCGGGCGATGGTAATCCTCATCGCGCCTCCATAGCTTGGGAGCGGTATCCAGCTTTGGATTGCGGCTTTACCGTATGTGACTTCACCTACCAGCAGACCACGTTGGTGGTCCTGGATAGCGCCGGCGACGATCTCGGAGGCGGAGGCCGAACCACCATTAACCAGCACGACAAGGGGAATCTCGGTCGCTAATCCCCCAGGCTGTGCTTCGTAGATATGCTCGGTCCCGTCGCCGAAATATTCGGTCATAATTACTCCCTCGGATACGAACTCTGACGCAACCTCAATCGTGGTGTCGAGAAGCCCGCCGCCATTGAAACGGAGATCGAGGATGAGACCTTGGGGATTTTGCGCGAGGAGCGCATCTAGGGCCTGGCGAAGGTCGTGGACAGTTTCGTTGGCGAAGGTGAAAAGGTGGATGTAGGCGATGTTCTCTTCCAGCATCTCACTCTCGATGCTGGGGAGGATAATAGTCCCACGGATGATCTCGAATTCGAGCAGCTCGGGCTCTCCCTCGCGGTGGATGGTAAGGGTTACGGAGGTGCCGGCTGGGCCAAGTACCCGTCGGATGACGAGGTTCCCATCCACGCCGGTCATGTCCTCTCCATCGATAGCGATTACCTCATCGCCTGGCTTTAGACCGGCTTTTTCCGCCGGGGAATTGGGCATGGGAGAGACGATGGTCAGGTATTCGGCATCGGGGTCAACCCAGGCGCCAATACCTTCATATGATCCTTCT
>Ga0209986_10003491_pt1 | contig 13758 bp, 17 predicted proteins | sample BlataG_FD_183168 | JGI IMG/M metagenome (GOLD analysis project Ga0209986, IMG submission 183168) | Deep subsurface microbial communities from Black Sea to uncover new lineages of life (NeLLi) - Black_00105 metaG (SPAdes) (version 2) | ecosystem: Environmental > Aquatic > Marine > Oceanic >...
ATTGTGATAAACAATGCAGCTCTTGGAGAGGACTTTACTCAATGGGTTCACGAAACATATCAAGAAGCGAACCCCACAACTTCATTGTCAACATTTGAGTGGTATGTTATTGGAGGCTTGTTCATAGGCTCCCAAATGTTCAGAAATGCAATTACTCTGGTTCCGTTGAGTTTCATAGGGCTATATGTTGGTTCAATACTTAGGAAACCCGTAAAGAGTCAAAAATAGCCAAAACATAATCCTACCATTGTTTATGATGGCAACACTAGTAACAACCATAGTCCGCAGAGCTAAAGTTTCTTCCACAAGTCATAAAATTGAAGCAGACCTGACTTCTTCTAATTCTCATCATCAACTTTGTCTCATCTCTCCTTACGTAGCAGGCGTATGACCCCCAACAAAAGATTCATTCTTGGCACCTTTTGCATGTAGCGTTTGTAGTCATCGCCAAACTTTTCAATACTCATCTGCTCTTCTCTCAGCACGTCTCTGTAAAACAACGTAGACCCCATAATCCATGAAATTACGCTTAACCAGTGTTGAGACATTAAAACTAATGCAAGGACAAACAGTAAGAACCCCAAATATTGGGGGTGTCGAACAACCGCATAGATTCCACTGTCCACCACAACTGTAGTATGAACGATGCTTTTTCCCTTTGCGGCTCCACCTTTCTTTCGGAATTCGCCACCAGCCAAGAAGATGATGACAACACTGAACACCAGCAGAATCCATCCAGCGTATACAAGGAAATCGAGCCTGTAATAGTTGTAAAAAACAAAGACCAATATGATTGGCAAGAACATTAAGATACTATACGCCCAAAACATTGGGTCACGTTTCCAAGAATAGCCTGCTGGAGTCGCTTCTTCCTCTGGCATAATCCAATAATTTTGTTACACGTCTTTCTTAAATCTTGAGCACCCAATGCATGCATAACGTGAGTTCAAATCTGGATATTGATGAGAACGAACAGAAGAATGGGTGGAATTAGGATAGAAACAATAACATCCAGATTTTTTCTACTAGTCTTTAAGAAAGGAATGAGGAAAGGCACTTGGCTCTTATAATCGTCAAAATTTTCTCCATAATTTCTAGATAAGAACAGTTCTTCCATAAGCGCCAGGATAATATAAGCGAATAGTTCAATGAACCAGACGCCTATAGTTTGCGACGGACTCAGAAATCCCATGCCAAAGGTATTGTTTAGAATCCAAACGCTCCAACTTGTGAGCCCAAGGGTTGAGATGACCATTCCTAAATATTGGGGATGCCTGATCAACCTATATGGTCCTGAAGTAACCAATCCTTCTTCTTTCTTTATCCTCAGATAGGCTATAGAGTAAACTAGGATGAGGAGGCCGATGATGATGAATGCTCTTTCTGGGATAAGGATAGGGAAGGGTGCAAAGAAAGCAGACAACACATCGATAAGACTGACTGGAAGATTCGTGAAAAACATAATCAGATACGCGGCAAATGGTAGAGTCATTAAACCCACCCAGCCACCAAGAGCTGGTAGTGACTGAACAAGGGGGACAAGGTAGCCTGCAAACCTCAAGAGCCAGGATCTTATTCTGCCTGGTGGATTCACATTTCATCCCCCAATTTCGTAGGGTCTTGGTCATTCTTAAAACTAGGCTTTAGAACAAACTGTTCTAAGTTTTCGAACAGATTCAAAAAGAGAGGAATTGCGGGGGAAGACCATGCTCTGAGTTGGCAAAACAGCAATTTTGATATACAATACATGCATGGATTTATTTTAGAGGTTGTTACGTTAAGATAACATCAAGCTTTGCATGCTTGGATCAGTTTTAGAGGTTCGTTAGATTGCATGCATGTACTGAGTTATTGATGCATGCATGTTCCTCTCCTGACTCTAGTATGAGTGTGCTCTAAAAATTCCCTTCACCTTTTCAGCTATTTCCTCGAGGTCTTCTGTGTTTGGCCTTCCTCGAATGTCACCTAAACGCCCATCGATTGAACGGTCGCGGAATCTATCAGTCTTATATTCTCCCACTACATACCATTCTCCTACAATAGTATAGCCCAAGTGATCATACAACTGTCCCATAAATTTGACCGCTGGAATTGCCTCATTGATACCTGTATGCATTCCTCCGTAAGTACAATAGACCACTACGTTTGCGGAAGGTCTTCTTGGAGAAGCAGGTTTTACCTCACCCTCTTCATTGTATTTCTGAAGGAGTCTCCTGTGAAGTTCAATCATAAGTTTGCCTGGAAGCTGCCCATACACTCCAGATCCTACAAATACAAAATCGAATTTCAATACAGCCACATCCATATCCCCACTAGTTACTTTGACCGTCTTCACGTTATGACCTAGTTCCCTAACGGTATCTTGTATCTGAAGGGCTACTTTCTCGGTGTTACCTGTAGAGGTGAAATATAGATTCAGAACATTCATCATGCACAAACCTTCCTAGACATGAAGACTGGTACACAATTACCATTTAAATGTCGTGTCAGACCAAAACTGCTACAAGAGAATGAATCGAAACATCATTTATGAAGCCTGGTGCTATTCATACTCCAAGGTATGGAAGGAGATGATTTAGATTGAAGCTTCTTGTTGATGCATGCATAGAAAAAAGGGGAGAGCTTTAGATTTTTTTAGCAAATAAAGTGACGCTTCTGCCATTCCATTAATGTCTCAGCTTTTTTGCATTCTGCATTCAGCAAAGCATTTCTGATTTCTCTCTGAGAATCGTGATAGACGTTTACAGGTGCAACCGTGTGAGCGAAATTTTTTTGTTCGATTGAAGACAAAGGAGACTTTGCATCCGCTCTTAATAGTCTAAGCACTTTTCTTGCTAGTTTACCTAGACCTAATCCACTCTTCAGCTTTCCTTCATGCCTCTGCACTTTTATCACCATTCTTTATAATGAGCTTTCGTCCATAATTATGTGTCTGAACAACGTTCAAATAAGAAACAAAAAATTTATAAAAAATCGAATACCATTCAATAACATGAAGAACATAAAACCCAAACTAGTCAGACTGTTCAAAGAAGGCTACTGCACTCCACAAATAGCAAGAATAGCCAAAACCATACGTGAACCTTCTACTACTATTCACTACAACATCAAGAAGCTGGAAAATGAGGGGGCAATAAGAACTTATAAAGCTGTCTTTGACTACAAGAAAATCGATGAAGGATTTTGTGCATATGTTCTCATCGCTTTATCCCCTGCTGAATATAGTACTCCTGAAAGAATGGCAAGGGATCTAGCTAAACACAAGGAAGTTGAAAGTGTAGACCTTGTAGCTGGGGATTGGGAGTTGATTATAAAAATTAGAACAAGAGACCAAGATGAGTACTATAACTTCTTGAGGGACGTTCTTTCCGGACAAGAAGGCCTTCAGAAGAGTAAGTCCATGATTTCGCTAAAACAAATCAAAACAGAGTTTGTCTCATTGTAACATTCGATTGCGAGCGCACTGATCACCCTCAATTAAGGTCCTCCTCAAGCCTATTCTTCGGTGACTATGCATACCTTCTACGAAAGGGATACGATTGAAGCGAATATTATACACAAAGGAACGATGATAATGCATGCGTATGCCTTCTATGGAGAAGTAATCTGAAAGAAAACTGTAACCCATCGAAATGGAAAAATGGGGGTTTGTGGTGGAAATGTCTGTAGGAATCTGCTGGTATTGGGTGATATCTCCATGTGTCCGGGGTTCAAATCCCAGCGACCCCACCACAATAAACCCGAGATAGTTACCACAAGTCATAAAAACTGAAGACAAAGAACTTCAAGAATGTGAGAGGGTTGGAAATTAGGAGTATTGGTCAATTAGCACGTATAGTGAGTGTCCTTGGCGTAGCACAATTCTTCCTTTTGACATTTCTAGCAGCATTATTTTACCCAGGAGGTTTCGACTACCTTGGATATTATTTTAGCGATCTGGGAGCTGTAGTAGCTAAAAATGGAGAACCGAACTTAATATCATCAACACTGTTTTCTATAGCAGTGGTAACAGTTGCCATAACCCTCATTCCATTTTGGCTGATTATGCGTTCATTGTTTACGAAATCAAGACTTGAAAAGATCTTGAGTATATTAGGATCTGCCCTCGGTTTGACAGCCTTCCCTTTCCTGATTGGAGTCGCTATATACCCAATCGATACTCAATTGGAAACTCACATTCTCATGACCTTAATCTTCTTTTCACTTTTTGTATTAGCTACTCTCCTTTATTCATTAGCTGTCATATTGAATCAGGATCATCCTAACTATTCAGGACTTGTAGGCTCGGTTTTATTTGCTGTCTCGATTGTGATTCTTGTCGGTCCTCTTGCTACATACGTGTCCTTTTTGCAAACAATCGTTCTCTACGGCTATTTTGCTTGGGTGCTAATACAGACATCGCTTGCTTGGCGTCGGAGGAAACAATGAATAGCGAATTTATGTCTAAAGATTTGTTGTGTGAGATAAATCGAGATTATTTCAGAGAGCAATTGAGTAAGTATACAAGAAAAGCCTTTCAGCTGCTTCCTGAATTGGATAGACCAAGCATACTTGATGTTGGTTGTGGTTCTGGCGTTCCAACTCTTGAATTGGCAAGGCTGAGCGAAGGCGAAATAGTAGGATTAGATATCAACCAATCTCTGTTAGACAAACTGAATAGAAAGATCGAAGAAGAGGGCTTTTCAAGTCGAGTGAAGAGTGTTAAATGCTCTTTGTTTGAGATAGACTTCCCAGATGAAAGTTTCGACATCATCTGGGCTGAGGGTTCAATGTGGATAATTGGGTTTGAAAAAGGTCTCAAGGAATGGAATCGATTACTTAAGCCCAATGGTTTCTTGGTTGTCCACGATGAGATTAAAACCGTATCAAATAAACTCAAGAAAATACCTAGCTGTGGCTATAAACTTGTAAATTATTTTACGTTGCCCGAGGACGCTTGGTGGACAGAATATTATAGACCTCTAGAAATTCGAATCAGAGAGCTACGTAAAAAATATTACAATGACCCAGAAGCTCTTAAGACACTCAAAAAGCATCAAAATGAGATAAATATGGTAAAAAAGAATCCTAGAGATTATGGTTCAGCATTTTATGTAATGCAAAAGTTGACCGTGTGAAACAGATATAGCACGCGCCACAGTGGGAGGGTTCAAATCCCCCGCCCCACCTGCACTTTTTCACGCGCGTATAAGTTTCTTTATGATCCAGTGCAGTTTTTCATTCTTTTCTCCAACAAAATCTTGAATAGGCAACCAAACCTCCAATAAAAAGCAGCAATGAGATTACTATAGTGAGAGTTGTTTGATTTGCACTCAATGGGTTGTAACCTGCATAATCTTCTCCTACTAGAAGAAAGGTGATAGAAGAGCTGGAGGAAGAGATTGGATAGATCCTGGCGAATTGTTGAAGCAACCATGGAAGCGATGAATAAGGTGTCATCACACCAGATATGGCTGCTGTCACTACAGCAATCCCAACCCCACTCATGATGGCTCCATGCACATGTTTGATGAGAGTTCCAATAAGCATTCCTATCCCAGCTGAGGCTAAAGCGATGAGAAGAAGAAAGCCAATGGACTGCAAAAGGCCAATCGGTGAATAGGAAAATCTCGCTCCGCAACCATAGCCAACTAATGTGACTAGAATCGCAGCTAAAGAAGAAAAAGCTAATAACGCAAGTATCCTGCCAACGAAATCCCTCCACGGGTTTATGGGCATCGACATTAACTTTGAGAGTAGACCTCTTTCCCTATCCTGAGCTATATTCCCGGGGAGGTTGGCCATCCCAGCGGTCATTAATGCAAATACACTCATCGAGATGGCAATTGCCCCCCTAATGTATGATACTACTTCACTGGGAGCATTCCCCACAAATGAGAAACTGCCTATGAGAACCCACAGGATTGGCCAAGCTATCGTCCAGAAGAGTATAGTTTTTTGCCTCAGAAACTCTTTAATAGTCTTGCCCAAAGTCGCTGTTATCTGACCCAATCAGCTCACCTCTCTAACCATTTTTTCTGTTAATTTAAAAAAGACATCTTCAAGTGATGGCTTTTCGGTTTCAATCTTCGTTGCCTTACACCCAATTGCGTCGAGGGATCTCACTATTTCGGGTGCTGCAACTTCAACGTTCTCACAGTAAACTCTGTATCCCACATCGGTTTCTAAAACCTTCTTCTTTTCGCTGAACTTACTTAGTATTTCGGCAACTTTTTCACTTTTTATCGTAGTTTCTATATTTATCACGTCCTTGAGATCACTCGCCTTTTTGAGTCTTTCTGGTTCATCTTCTGCGATGATTTTTCCTTCATCTATTAAGCCGACTCTTGAAGCTAACTCGGCATCCGCACCGATGTGAGTGATTAGTAGGACTGTTGCCTTGTCTTTTCTTAGTTCTTGAATCAAACCAAGAAACTTTCTTCTAGCTGATGGGTCTAATCCTGTGGTTGGCTCATCCAAGATTAGAATTTTTATGCCGGGAAAAAGTGCAGTTGCCACTTCCAACTTTTTTCTCATACCACCTGAATAATTAATAACTCTCTTGTCAGCATCCTCAGACAATCCAATCTTTTTCAGTAACTCATTGACTGTTTTCTCCGACGTATTCTTTGAATAGCCCAAAAGCCCAGCAAAGTACATTAGATTCTCTTTGCCCGTAAGATTGGGAGATGAGAAGTTCTCCTGAGGAACATATCCAATCAATTCCTTTGCATTTTCAGGTTTCTTTCCGTAGATTTCTATTTTTCCGCTGGTAGGGGACCTTACTGAAACGATGATAGCAGCAAGCGTGGTCTTTCCAGATCCATTAGGTCCCATGAGGGCGTAGAATTCTCCCTCTGCTACCTTCAAATTCACTCCCTTAAGAACTTCATTATCTCCGTACTTCTTGGTCAATTTTTCCACACTTATGGCGTCCATCGAGATTCATCCCATCTTGCTGCTAAGTGATGTAGTGACCCTATTTTTACTTTTAGGCATGCATGAAACTCTGGAATGACTTCAATTTGATGAGTCGTATGAACATATGTTAAGGATACAATAACTGGATTCCATTAGACTGGGCTTATTCTCGCATTTTCTCTATTAAGAATATCCTTTGCTGTTTCCTGTCTATTTTCTCTAAATCATCCTTGTATTTCTGGCGAAGTAGCTTAAATCTGCAGTAATTGTAGAGAGCATCATAAACATATGCAGCCTTCTCAACTGCTTTAAAATCATCTTTCACATTGAATCTTGCTCCAGTCATTATTGCACTCAGCCCTATCCCTTCAGGTGCCAGACTAGTGTCACGAGTATCGGCAGAATGGACTATCTTAGCGAGTTCATGAAGCACAGGGTCTTTCAGTTTGTATTCTTCTATTATGGTTTCGAAGCTACATCTGCCATCTCTATGTCCAAGCTTAACACCAGGTGCATCAAAAGGTGTTGCCCCTTGGTCTTTTACGATTTCTTGTATTTTCTCTGTAGGCACAAAGATAAATTCAGCTTGTGGATCTATGAATTTTCTAATAAGCCATGGACATGCTGTTCTATCCACATGAACGAATTCTCTAGTTACCCATTTCAAGATGTTCACCTTTCTAAATCCATAGAAAAACTGTGTATGGATATATTTATCACTTTCACGTATTTGCATGGAGATGAAAAGATGGGTTTATTCGATTTTACTTCAAAACTAAATCTAGTTTATGAATGAATTCACAAATATTCCAAGGACTTGATAGATGCATGCATTGATCCTACCGCAGCTTAACTCGATAAACTAATGGGCTAAGTAGTGAAATTATAAGATTTTCCTAATGCATCATCATTTATGCATAGCAGTTTTTTGTGGTTTTTCTTTATTTTGAAGAACGCTGGTTTCTCTTTATTGGTTTTCCTATGGAGATAATTCCCATCGGTTTTCCAGTGATATCATTTACTAACGTGCTTACTACTTTAAGGTTGATGGTCTTGCTGTTTTGCCGTCTGATGTGGTAAATAGTTGGAGATGCTACGTGCATGCAATGTTAATTTGTTAGAAAACTAATGCGTGCGCACGTTTGCCAATCGATGAACGTGGTTTCCCTGTATCAACCAAGGCTATTTCTCTGATGTTCTTGTATTTCTGTTGTCGCTCATTAGGTGACCGCTGAAACCTACCATCCAGAGCAAGGCAGGATAGGCAATCATACGTTCCATTCCTCCTTTCCCCAAACCTAGATAGATACCAGAAGAGAATAGAACAAGTGCCACCAGTGACATGGTTCCCAACATGATAGAGAGGTAAGAGAGTGGTGGTTTCTCCAGTCTGTAAGACGCTATAGCAGATATCCCAGCGAACAGAAACGTTATCAAAGAAAAAGCAACATGAATCATTCCTGCATCTTCTGGAAACAATCCAACCCCCATTGCACCAATCCCTGCCATTGCCGCTAATATGGAGAAAAGTTTGAAACTGAATGCCTTTTGAATGAAGTAGACACCAGAAACCGCCAACACGCCAAGCAAGAATACTGACGAGTTGAATATGAGAGCAGACGGTCCGACACCCAAGTCACTTATGTAGTTCTCAGAGGTACTGTAGCCAGGATAAAGCGCTTCTGCAGTGATTATGCCCAAAACGCACAAGACACTACCGATTCCCAGCAACAAGCCTGCAATCTTACTATCACTATACATAGTAACCCGAAGTAGGGCTTAGAACACTTAAAACTTGCGCGCGAAGCCAACCCACTATATTTTTGGATATCGTCCATGGGCGTCTGCACGTTCTGGGCTGGGGGATGCGCGCATGCATGCATTCGAGATTTGGACGTTAAATGATGTTAAGTGTACAAGAAACGTCCACGATCTATGTTAAGCCCTTCATGCATGCATAGAGTTTGACCCAACTAAGATGGATTCTAGGGGGATTCCAAGCGATTTTCCAATATTTCGACAACCTTTTCTTTTGTGGGTTCCAATTCTTGTTGCTTAACTAGATCTTCAATCAAAAGCATTACATGAATCGGCGTAATTAGGGACAACCCTTGCTCAAGACGTCTTTTCTGAATGTCAAGAACACTTAATACATCCTTTGTAGTTAGATGAACAACTTCTGGTGGGGCTGTTCTTCTTCCACTATTGTCGTAACCACATTTTGACTGCGATAGAATCAAAGGTTGAACTAAGTATTTTGGATAGAGTTCTTTGATCTTTTTGCATAGATTTCGAACTTGACCAACTGCCTTGCTCCCAACAATATTCTTTGTTGCTTTACCTTCGCAAGCAATTGCATACCCGTGAAAAATTTTCTCCTCGCCCTGCATTGGAAAGTGATAAAATAATGCAACATCTCCCCCACCACTTTTTTTCAACGTAAAGTTTGTGGCTTTCTCTCTAACGCCATCTTTTAGTCGCGGACTAAAGCCGAATCTCCGAAAAACGCTACCGATAAAAGATTCAAACAATTCCCCTTTGGCATTATCATCTTTTGCTTTATTGGTCTTTTCTAATAGTGAGTATGGTTCGTCAAGCATATTGTGCGGAGTATGAAAACTCTCTATTAGAAAATCGTAAACTGCTCTATCAGACAACTCTCCCATATCTGGGAAGTAGATGATTCCTGCTGTTTTTATTTCTCCGCCTAGAAACTCTATTTTACTATTGCTTCGCTTAGCTGTTTGTAGAATAATAAGCCATTCCGTGATTGCTTCACCAATATCGCTCTTGTCTTGAGTGCTCCACTTCTTCTTTTGGGGGAACTTCATTTCCAGAAATTCAGCTATCTCTTGTACAGTCATATGAGTTTTCTGGAACAGCTCTTTTTGCAGGGATACAAAAGGCTCGTAATACTGCAACTTGAAGTAGTCGGTAAGGAATTTGTTTCGTAGATTACCAGTATAACGCAAAAGGCGTTCTCCTTCGGTTGATAATGAAAACTCACCAGTTCTCTTGTTAAGTGCAACAAAGTTATATTGAGTCGCAAAATTTCGAGCAGCATAAACTGGTCCCCACGGTTTCTTCATTCCCTTTCTAATTTTTTCGATACTGCATGGTTGAACCGAAGAAACCAAATTCATAAATGAGAAAAATAGGTTGGGTGTGGTTTTTGTAATCGTCACCATCTCTTAAACAACCCATTAGCAAAACTATTATTTGGACGCTCTGTAACATATATACGATTCGTATGACCGAAAAATCCTCCAAAACAGAAGTTAATGAATCGAAAAAACCATTGGTAGCCCAAAAGCTTTCTATTCCGATGGGGGTTTCAATTGACGATATTGTGAGAGCTCTTAGAATATTGAGTGATGTCGGAGGACAAGCAAGAAGAAGTGAAATTGAAACAAGTTTTGGCACTAAACCAAGTGATAAGAATGTGTTAGGCTGGGCGCTAAATGCAGCTGTTGCTTTCGGTTTGATAGAACCCCATAGGAGAAGAACTCCTTATGTAATTTCTGCTGATGGCAAGAAATTCTTGAGTTCAAAAGAGGACGAACAACAAGCTATGCTGCTACCTAAATTCTTGAGTCTTATGGGATACAGAAAAATCCTGGTCACAATGAAGAATAATCAAGATAGGTCACTTAAGAAGCAAACCATAACTGATATATGGCTACAGATTCGTGATAAAGTGAAGCTTGGAACAAGGCAATACTACACGATGACGTTCGCGAGTGTTGGGACGTGGTGTAGGGCACTAACAGATACTGGGCAAACTTGTTCAATTACTCCACAAGGAGAAGAAGTCCTGAATCAAATTCTGAAAGGTGAAAAAGTTGAGAGGCTCTCGAAACTACCTTCTGTCCCCCTAAAGCCAACAGCTCCTTTGACCACGCCAATCACGTCTGCTCTTATAGCTTCTCATTGTCCTCATTGTGGCAAGTCAGAGATTGGAATCGAAAACGAAGAATTATTGGACACACTCTCAAGTAACGGGACACATATACTAATTATAAAAACCACCTATTATTGTAGAGGATGTTCACGGGCATTCTCTATGATAGGTCAACGTTCGGTTGGAACCAGTGACTAACCGCATGTATGCATCATTTTATGTAGCTTTGAGTTCTCGGATCAGGTGTTCAATCTCTTCTTTGGTATTATAAAAGTGAGGCGCCACACGTAATCCATTGGAACGCGCTGAGACTATAATATCCTTCTCCCTTAATCTCGCTGACCTCTTTTGTGCATCATCAATAAGAAAATGAACTATGCCCGAACGATGATCCTTATCTTTGGGAGTAGTGAGGCGAAGATCTAAATCCTTCACAGAATCCATAAGCGACTCTGTCAAATCCAAAATGCGCTTCTGAATATTATCAATGCCTAAACTCAAAAGAAGTTGAATAGAAATAGCAGCGCCCACGAAACTTATGAAGCTTGGAGAACCTACTTCAAAGCGACTAGCAGTCTTAGAAAGTCGAAGTCGCTGTATATCCCAAAACTCAATTGTATCAAAGACTTCAGGTTCTACGCTTGCCCAACCAACAAATGGGGGTTCAAACGTTTCTACAAACTCTCTTCGCACATACAAGTATCCAGCTCCGGCAGGGCCAAGAAGCCATTTGTAGCAACTTGCTGTCAAAAAATCCACGTTATCTCTTGCAACGTTGACCGGTACAGCACCTAATGATTGAATAGCATCCACTACAAGATAAGCGCCATGTTCATGCGCTATCTCAGACAGCTTTCTTAGGTCGTGTCTGAAACCGTTTACATACTCCACGTGGCTTACAGAGATGACAACGGTCTTATCATCTACAATCTTCTCAACGTCCTCGAGAAGGATCCTTCCGTCAACATTTCTGACATATCGCACTTCCACGCCCAGTTTTCTCTTAAGCCAAGGATATACTACAGAAGGATATTCTAAATCCGTTGTAACAATATTGGAATCTTGCGGATAGTCGAGCATATTCGCGACGATATTAAGCCCAGTAGACGTATTGGGGACCAAGGCAACTTCATCTTTGTTGCCGTCAATAAGCTTCGCAAAAAATTCTTGTCCAAGGCTATATTTCGACTCGTCAATCTCAAAGTGGGATAGATCCTCATTATATTTCTTCATGACGTCTATTACTCGCTGCGGAAGAGGCGAATATGCAGCATGATTAAGAAACGTTTTACTTCTCGTAACAGGGAACTCTTTACGAAGTTCAAGAATGTTTTCCATCCATCAACCCTGCCTATGATAAGCTGATTGTGAACACACATAGCTAGAACAAGTGCACTTACGTCACTCTGCACCTTTTCTAATCAACTTTGATGCTTGTTCTCCACGCATACCCCAGTTGCTTTTAGGAACATCATGAATCACTATACTCAGATGTTCAGGTTCAACACCAATCTCCTTGAACACTTCAGTTATGCCCCTTATCAGCTTTGCTTTTTGTTCCTCTGTTCGTCCTTCCCACATCTCAACTACAACTACTGGCAAGACATCACCTCGGACCGTATTTATTCTGAAGAACCTAATAACTAGTTGCTTCCGCCTCTTAATAGAATATCAAAAGAGTAAAAGAGAAGAAGAGGAAATTTCATAGGAGCTATGGGAGTGAAGAAGAAAAAGGAATATTTTCCCCGTTATTTTGTAAGGTTATGTTCAGATAAAGCTGCTTTTGAGGTTAAGTTCAGTCAGAAGCTTCGTTTAGATATGTCTTCTGTTAAGAAGGCGTTTGAGGACTCGAAACGTTACGAAATAATATTGTATACTCCCCACATAATGATTTTGAAAAGCGGAAAAGAGGCAGAAATAACATTTTCCAAAGATGAAAGAATATTGATTAAAAATGTTTCAAGCAAAGATCAAGCAGAAGCAATTACAGAAAGTGTACTACGAGTCGCTTTAAAAACACTTTCTATAAGAAGGAAAATGACAGACCCTTAACGGCACCAAATTTTTAAATGCGAATAAAAGTGGTTTCCCTCAAATCCCGCTTAATCATGCAGTCTATGTCTAGGTTTCTCTCTGCCTTAGTTACTTCCTCTGTTCTTGCTAATGTTCTCGGTTGTTTTGGTGGGGCACTGCAACAAAGTGCGGTACTCGTGGAAATTTCGAAAGTTCCAATTTTTCGCGCCAACTTCTCAACTTCACGTTTATTGAAGCATAAAAGTGGACGCAACATGCAAATGTCTTCCACCGCCGTATTTTCAACGCGAAGGTTCCGTAAGGTTTGGCTGGCATGTTCTCCGATAATTTCGCCAGTAACAATGGCGTCAGCACCTTCCACCTTCGCGATTTCTTTCCCTAAACGATACATCATTCTCCTGCAAAGGATACATGTCAAATTTCTCGGGCAGTTCCTTAAAATGTCTGCAAGGTCTTCTCCATGCGGAATTATGTACAGCTTGACTGGCTTTGTGGGTATGTATTCCCTTAACTTCTTAACCGCATTTATAGCCCTCTGCTTTGTAGTTTCACCAGCGAAGGGATAGTTGTCGTAAAAAACAAAAACAGGAATATACCCCTTCCCAAAGATTAGCCAAGCCGCTACTGGGGAGTCTATTCCGCCCGAAACGAGGCATACAACCTTCTCTTTACTCAAAGATTTTATCCCTCAAATCATGGATTGATATTTGGGGTACCAGTTGTCATTATGCTAGGTTAAAGTGCATAACACCGTCATTACAGACGCCAAAATATTAAAATCTTCTATTCAACTCGCTTTCTAAGCTACGAACTCACGTTACCTCCACTCTTTCAGGATAACTATAAACATTCATCCTCTGCCCTCTAACAAAACAAATCAGCGTGACTCCAGTTTTTATGGCAATATCCACTCCGGAGTAAAC
>Ga0209986_10003492_pt1 | contig 13758 bp, 13 predicted proteins | sample BlataG_FD_183168 | JGI IMG/M metagenome (GOLD analysis project Ga0209986, IMG submission 183168) | Deep subsurface microbial communities from Black Sea to uncover new lineages of life (NeLLi) - Black_00105 metaG (SPAdes) (version 2) | ecosystem: Environmental > Aquatic > Marine > Oceanic >...
CTGCGTCGCGGGCGGTTTTCGGCTAGTATGCCCCGCTAGCCTCGCGGATCTGGTAACGGATTTTCGCGGCCTTGATCTTGATCGTATCTTCTGCCGGCGTGGCGCCTCCGGCTGAATGGTTGACGATCGCCAGCCAATAAGCTCGAGTGTTGTTGTCGACGATCTGCGTTGCTCCTGCAGTGAACGACTCAGTCCAGAAATAATCGCCGACTCCTGCGTTTCGTTCGTTGGCCGGCGGATCGGCACCGATCACGTCGACGGTATCGGCCCCGCTGAGCAGTCGCCGCAACAGGTAGAGGCGGAGGTAATGGTTTGCGTGCATGCCAGCGCCGATCACGCCGTAAAACACCGTTGCGACGATCAACTTCGCCAGGTGAGGAATCCCGACGATCGGCACCAAGAGCGCCGATCTGTTTTCAGTATCCGGCGCCGTGAAATCCTGCCGCCAAAATGGGTTACCAGCAACAGTCAGGCTTCCGATTACAGATCCGTCCATGTACCACGAGTTTAGGATCGGCGTTTGGTCGTGAGCCTCGCCGGCCTGCGGCCCCGGCAACATGTGTGCTGCGTCGGCTCCCCAGTAGGTGTCAACGTCGATCTTCGTGCCGGTAGCAGGGTCCACATACAGGAACCCTTGGTCGCCTGCGACGTCGCGCTCGTTGGCTTCAACTTTCGTCGCAAGAACGATGTTATTTTCGTTCATGACGATGCAATTGGCAGGCGTCACAGCAGGATTGTCGAAGGTGATCGACGCGAGATCATCGAAATACACGTCGTCGGTGTTCCGCCGGCCGTGCTTCACTGCCACGCCGCCTTCTTGCCGCGTTTCCGGCGTCGTGGTCCAGTCCGCTGTGATCGCGGCGTTCAAAATCGCTATGTCGCCGTTATCGATCACGACCTCGGCAAGCAACACCTGATCAGCGACGATCGCCGGAGCCGCCGCCGGCGGAGCTACCGGCGCCCCGGCGACAACTACGAGTGCCGCGCTTTCCGTCGATCGATAGTCGAGCGGCACGCCGCCACCGTCGACCCTTGGATCGCTGTCGACGTCGTCGTTTTGCCCGTAAATATGGACTTTGATCTGCTCGCCACCGACGGCCGGAACATAGGACGTCAGATCGACGGTGCCCTGAGTGTCAAGCACGATCCGTCGGCCGAGCTCATCGAAAGCCACGCCGGCGCTGACCAGCACTTTCAGATCCGGAACCCCGTTTTCGGTGACGACCAGCCCATTCCACACGCCCCAGAGGTCGTCATCGATCGTGCGATCCTGCTCCATGCGTTCGACGTCGTCGAAAGCTTGCGTCATCTCGCCATGTGTGACAAGTTGCTCCCAAAACCAGTTACTACGATCCATCTCACTCCCCTTGACAGTCGCCGTATTCTAATCCAATGTTGACCACCAGCCATGAGGACAACATGAAGCAGATTTGCGAATGGTGTGGCAACGAATTCACCTCAAGCAGGAAAGCTCAGCGTTTTTGCAATCAAGCTTGCTGGGCCAAATGGAAAAAAGGGAAAAACGCGCATAATGAGAAAATCGACATACCTGAAGAAGAGCGCACGAGGCAATGCCTGATTTGCGGCACGGACTTCTCGCCAGCCATCGACGCAATCAGAAACGATATGGGAATTTATTGTTCCAGAGAGTGTTACTGGAAAGGCAAACGGCGCCGCCGCGGAGAACAAAAAACAAGGTCCGACTGGTACCAGTCGCAGGGGTGGTGTGATTTCAGCAGATCGATTCGGGAAGGTGCTACTTGCGAAAACTGTGGCGGAACCAAAGACCTTTGTGGTCACCACAAAATCGATCCGTTTCCAAATAGAGACGTGAGGCTTCTCATGGATCGTGAAAACGTGAAAATTTTGTGCAATAGTTGCCATCCGAAAGAACACGCCTCTAAAAAGCCGATTCTTGTGTGCGAAAACTGCGGAGAATCTTTCGTGCAACCAAGACGAACGTCCCGGAAATTCTGCTCCTTCGAGTGTTACAACGCGAGCCGTGACAACACGAAAGAGTGCAAGCAGTGCGGCAAGAAGTTCAAGCCAAGAAACCACAATGACCATTGCAGCCTTGCGTGCGCCGCCAAGTCCACTGCAGCAATAAAGCACGCGAGGCGCGTCACGTTGACATGTTCCCACTGCGGCAAGCGGTACGCCGTTCCACCGTGCAAAGCAAAAAACGCCAAACGCACGTTTTGCTCGAGCGAATGCCGAAGCGCTTTTGCGTGGCCGAGTCATGGTGCCTTGACCCCGAGATAATGCGACTCGGCGGGTTTCATGTACTCAGCCACCGCCTCGATCTTCGACAGCTCGTCAGCGGTCAGACTCGCCGGCGTCGCATGCAGCAGCCAAAACGAATTGATTTCGTACAACGTGCCTGGCCCGAGATATGTCGTCACGCCGAGCTCATCGCCGCCGATCGGCGCCGGATAACTGCCATCAGCAAGCTGCCACGTGTCATCCCATGCCGACGTGCAACCCAGCAGCGTCACCCCGACGAAGAACTGCACGGCGTTTACGATTCCTACACACGTACCCTTTTCTTTGTAGATCCTCACCAGCGACCGCGCGAGCTTGCGCTTTTCGTTGGTCGTGAGCGTGAAAATCTCAGAAAACGGATCGCCGAGGTCACACAGCAGGTTGTCGAGGAACTCGCGCCGCATGTGGTCGATGGAGCAGAGGTCATCGAAAAACGAATCGACGTCCTCGAGCATCCTATCGAGCACCTCCTGCACCGCCGTCAGAAACTTAGCCAGGTCGCCACTGGTATCAGCGCGGATCGGCTCCGAGCCGATCTGTTTGTTGATGTGCCACTCGCGCACGACTTGCGAAACCACAAAGCCGACGAAATCATCAGTCGAAGGCACCATCGGAATTCCGGTTGTGATCAGGTTCGACGTCACTACCCGATAGCCGCCCCGGGCCGTCCACTGATAATCGGTGTGGACCCAGATCTTCGTCGAATAGACATAGGTGCCGAGCACGACCTCGTAGTCTGGATTGCCCTCGGCATAGGTAGCGATCACGTCGATCGCCTCGCCCGGGCCATCTAGAGCTCCGCCCAACGGGCGAGAGAACACATAGTTTGCTGGGTTCGCCGCGTCGGAAGCGGTGCCTCCCCACGTGATCGATGTGTACCGATCTGACGGTGGCGTGATCACGGTCCCTACCGCGCGCACCCGCACCGGATAGTCGAACGTGATCTCAACCGTTCGCCGCGCGATAGCGATCACGGATTCGACGGTCGGAATACCGCCGGCCCCATAGAGCTCAGCTCCATAGAGAGTCGTTCCGTAAGTCGCGCCGAACGGCATTTTTTATCCCCGTTTCTCGAAGGTCATCGAGTCCAGTTTGATGATGTATCGCGCAGGATCGATCCCGAGTTCTTCCGCTGCCTCCGTTGTCCGCCCGATGAACTCGCGCTGATGAACGTCCTGCGTTTCGAGGATCTTCCGTTCTTTCTCGAGGAACTCCCGCCGGAGTTTGCTGTGCTCTATTCCAGCGCTCTGCAACTTTCCGAACGCCGCACGGATCGCCGCGCCGACATTCGGCGCAACCACGAGTTTTTTTCCGGTGGCCTTCTTCCTCGGAGCCTTCTTCTTCGCCGACGCATTGCTGGATTGTGTCTTCTTTTTTGCCTTGCTCATCTGATCCCTTCTTTCTACCTTTTTGTGCACGGATATCCGTCTACTGCTCCCCTTGTATCGTCTGCCGCCAGAATCAGGATACGACCGCGCGGTCGGTGACTCTGCGCCAAGCTGCTCCATCCGAAAATGCCGGAACGGCCCCGCCGACCTCGTCGGTGACGTAGATCAGTGACCCTGTTGCAGTAGCCGCCGGGAGTGCGGCTTTTGCATAACTCATCAACTCCAGCCCCGTTGCAGCGATTCCAAGAACCTTCGCACCATCACAAGAAAGCCCTATCACATCTGGCGTATCTGATTCCAGGAACATGCCCGTGTCGCTATAGAGGTTGAAGGCATATGTCGGAAGCAGCACCGTGCCGGCAGAGTGCTTCAGGTAATAGCTCTTGCCCGCGTTCGCCTGCATCGCCGACGTCGTCCATTGGGTGCGAAGAGCTCCATTCAGTGTCACACCGAAGGAATTCGCCGCGATCCAATAAAGCCCACTATCAGGATCGCCAATAAACGAGTATGCCGGAGCACCGACGAGCCCGTTTACATTCAACATCTGAGCGGCCGAAATGGATAGTATCTTAGCCCCATCAGCACTGAAAGCTAGAACGTCGGGAGTGTCAGTTTCCAGATAAAGTCCAGAATCTGGAAATCCTGACAACGAAAAAGCCGGGGCACCTACTGCTCCATCGGGAGTCAATATCTGGCCTGCAGTCTGGAAAGAGGCTGCAGATAGGTTCGCTACAAGTCCACCGTCGCACGTCCACGAAATAACGTCAGGCCCTGTGGATGATAAAAATGATCCTGTGTCGCCAAATCCGACGAATGAATAGCCAGGAGCTCCGACGGCACCCGCCTGGCTGAAGAACTGTTGCAAGTTGATCTGCAGCGCAAAACCAGTCGCGTCAAGAGTCGCGGATTCCGTGCCGTCGTTAGACCAGGCAAGGACGTCAGGAGTCGTCGACTTCAGCCACATGCCGGTGTCGCCGAAACCATCGAAGCCATAACCAACAGCTCCGATGACACCAGCCCCGATCGCGAGCGTATCGCCGGCAGTGTTCGGATGGATCACGGTCCCGGTGCGATCCCAGAAATCCTCTCCGAGGATCGCGTCGTCGACATATTTTTTGTTCGGAATGTCGTCATCGGCGGTGACCAGCGCTTCATAGTTCACGACGCCGGCGACCGACAGGAGCCCGGTTGATTCGATCGCGAATTTCTCGACATAGAGCACGTCTTCGTCGTCGCCGACAGAAAGGAGCTTCCCGCTCGTGTACGCAGCTCGAGCTGCGAGCTTGAACGCGACACCGCCGTCAGCGACCGGCGAAACCATCCCGCCGGGGCCATGGGTCACCGTGCCGTCGTCGCCGATGAGATCGCCGTCCTCGCCGAGCCACGACTGGATCGTCCGGATCTGCTCGTCAGGATAATTGAAATCATCGGCCCACACGGTGTTGACGAGGTCTGTTCGTGTGACAACATTATCGACACTTACAGGCCAGTCGGTGTTCGGATAGACCATGGGAACCTCCTAGAAAATCGAGATCGGGTGTCCTGGGAACAATGTCGCAGTGTCGCCGTCAGTCAACGACAGCATTCCAGCCTTCGGAAACTCGCGCACCAACAACGTCACGTTATCCTCGTTGCCGTCAAGTGTCAGCCCCTCGCCGTCGTCAGGCGTCCCCAACCGGCGGATCTCTGTCAGATCGTTGATCTCGTTTTTGATGTCGGACAATGAAACCAAAGGATCTGGATCGCCCGCGTTGTCCTTGTATTCAAAGCCGAACTTTACTTTCTGGTTGGGCTCGCCATCGTCGGCGTCGACAGGCGAGAAGAACGCCTGCAGCACCGCGATTACCGCAGCTTCGGCTTGCGCCACAGTTACGTCGGATGCAAGGTAAACCGTCGCTGCCACGTTGATCGTGTTATAGATCGCTGCCTTCGTGGCGAGCGTCACATTCACGGGGATCGGATAGTTCGTCTCTATCGACAGCTTGATCGCGGCGAGAAATGGCGCCGACGGCGCCGACGCATCGGGCGGCACGATGTATAGCCACACCTGGCCCTCGGGAACCGTTGCGTCCTCGTTCGAGCTCAGCGACAGCGCACGCCCGACGCCTGAGATCTGGATCGCCTGGTCCGAGTAGTCGGTGCGGGCAATGGTCCGATTGATCGCGCGGAGCGAACGAGGCGCCCGGATTCTAGCCTGAGCCACGGTCTCCCGATCGCCGCCGCCGCTCGCCGCCGCCACGTTGTTCGCCGTCACAGTGACAGGATTTCCGACAGAGTCGACAAACGGGCCACCCTCGATCTTCGTCAGCGTACCTGCCTCGACGTTGCCGGCTTCGCCGCCTCCTGTCTTGTATGTTATCGTGACTGCGGCGCCAGGCGCCGCCAGCGCCCCGCTCGAGCCATCCCCGAGTGTGACAGTAGCCTTGTCGACCTCATCGACGACGAGCGTGTAGACCTTGTCTGTCGGCCCGTAGTCGAGGAAAAAATCTATCTCTGTCCACGGTGCACCGCCGATCACGACGGTTTGCGACCCGTCGAGAAATGGCGTTTGAGTCAAAACGTACGCCTCGTCGAGCTCACCCGTTGCGGTGTTGCTGTCTGTATGCGATTCGGAGTGCTCCACCGTGCCGTTGCCCGTGGTCGCAGGATTCGTGATCACGAGGTCTGCCAGGAGCTGCTGCTTCACTGGGTTGACCCTGGCCAGCGTCGAAACGATGGTGCCTTGCGGAATCGTCACCGACACACCGGACGGCAGCGCCGCGCCGAGTGTAAATGTCTCGGTCGCCAGCGCCGCAGTCGCGCCATCGAGCTCATAGGAGATCAGCGTCGCTAGCTCGACAATCGACTTTCGCAGAATCGCAGTAGACCAGCGGGTCTCCCTGGCCTGGTTGTCCTGGTAAAACGCAAAATTATCGCCATTGAACGCGAACGCCTCGATCAGGATCGTACCGAACGCCGCGCGGTTGTAATCGGTCCACGATGGGAACAGCGCGACGAGAAGCTTTTCAACCCTGGCCTTGACCGCAGCGAAATCGCGATCCGTGTAGTCCGGTGCAGCCGGCTGTAAAATGCTCATACCAGGATCTCCTGCTTCACGTCTTTTGCGATCACCCGGTTTCCGGGGACGTTTTTCGCGATCACATCATACCGCAATGATAGCCCGAGTTTCATTGTATCCCGGTCTTTCGTATAGTTGATCTCCTTGATCACGACTCGCGGCTCGTTGCGTTGAATACCGGTCACGACGTAATAATCAGCGAGTTGATCCGTCCCGGGATCGTTGAGATTGCGGTGTCGGATGAGCTCGAGGAGCGTCCCCAGCGTTTGATTGTACGGGATCTCTCCGCCGGTGGTCGGGCCTGCGCTCCTCGTACCGAAGATCATCTGGAGCGAGCTCCGCACGGAGTCGATCTCGTCGGCCACGTCGAAATCATTCCCAACTCGCCGAAGTGGCAACGAGACCCCTTGGCCTAAAATTCTCCGTGTCATCGCCTACTCCGTAAATGCGTCGGTCGACAAATGCGCGGTACCGTCCGCAGCCATGTCGCGCGCACCAAGCGTGCCCAGCGCAGCACCCAATACTAGGCCGAGCGATTCCAGCGTGCCGGCCAACGCCCCGAACGCAGCCAAAAATCCCGCGTCGGCCTTGAACGCCTTCAGCGCGGTTTCGACGGCGCCGAGTGCCGTATTGAGATCGGTTAGATAGGTCGCCTCCTCAGCCCGGTATCCGGTCCCCAGAACGAGTGCTTGGGTGGCGCCCTCTGTGACGAGCTCCAGCCGGCCGCTGCCATGGATCACGATCTCGGCGCCGCTCGATTTGTGCTGGACACGATACAGGGGCGCGCTTGTGCGCGAGTCGCGTTCGATCAGCCACTCCTGGTCTTCTGTGACGGCGTTCTGTCGGTCGTCGCCCTCCACAGCCGAGCCCGTCGGCGCGTCGCTGACGCCGTCAGGAGCTCCCCACGGCCCCGAGAGATATACCGGTTTGTCCGGGTCGCCCTGCTCGAAGAAGATCGCAATGTTCGCGCCGATCGGCGGTGGGTGAAATGGTCCGCCGCTTTGAGCATGCCCGCCACCTGACACACCGATTTCGCGGGCCCAGTCTGCCGACTCGTCTTCTATGAGCCCGGGGATACGAAAGAGCACCCCGCCGCGGCCCTCCGGGTCGTCACGGCGTGTCACCTCTCCGATCCACACCCCATAGAGTCGTCGCCGTTCGTCGGTCATCTCGTGCCACCAGCCCCGGGTCGCCTATAGCGCACGACGGTGTTACCGTCGGCGTCCTCTCCGATGATTTCGTCCAACTCGCGCAAGTTGCGATTGGTGATCGGTTCGTCGTTCACGCGGCCTGCCGAGTCGCTGGCACCAGGGCCCGCGCCGGCGCCCACTGAATCGAGCAGCACCTCCCATTCGCTGGTCGACGAGACAGGGCTGTTTGACTCTGCGTCGAGCGCAGCCTGTTGGCGAACGTTTTGCAGCGAGCGCCGCTGTTGAGCAGCTCGAGATCGTGCACCTGCCGAGCTGCGAGATTGAGCGTTGCGCTTTACCTTGCATTGGCTGACGTAACTTTTCCCGACGTTGTGCGTTACCTCTGTTACGAGATAATTCCCGGCGATCCGCTCACTGAATCCAAGACCGCGGACAACGGTGTCAGCCGTCAGGAGCGGCACGCCGACGAGCGGCCATGTCATCTCTATCGCTCTGCGCTCCGCTCGCCTGAAGCGATTCTGAGCGGCCTGTTGTGCTTCCGCGTCCGAATCGGCGGTCGACGGCAAAGATTCGTCGAGCGTCGTGTTTTCCGGTTGGTCTGTCAAAAACGCGAACAGCGCGTCACCGTCGGCCGCAGCTCGAGCTTCCGGCGACGTCGTCGCGGAGCGCTCCCCCGGATCGCGCACCACGGTCTCCTCGCCGAGCGTTGTGCGCGTCGTGTCGGTGTCGTTGCCTGCCGAACCCCTGACGTTCCGCCGGTCCCGCGTCGAGCGCCCTCGCCTGGTCACGCGGCCAGGAATGCCGAGCGTCCCTTTTTTCAGCGAGGGATGGCCGGCGAAGTCGCCGCGCAAGCTCGAGCGGTACGTGAAAACGAACGCCGGCGCAGCGGCGAGGGCCTGCGGCCTGAAATAGAACCGCCCGCCGGAGATCCGGAACACGGCGTCGACGCGATCGGCCAATCGATTCAAAAATGCGGCGTCGGTCTCCGCGGCTTGTGTGATCGGGCGCCGTATCGTGCCCGCCGGCTCTTCGATCGCCGTCGAATCTTCGGCCCTGAAACCGAGGCGCCGCGCGATCTCGGCGGCGACCTCGTATTCTGTCGCCGATGGCCACGACTGCGATCTGGCATGCGCGATCGATGTCGCCGCGCCGTCGTCGACGCAACTGATCGAGAGCTGAAGCCACCCGGTGATCGTCTTGATCTCGACCTTGCGCGCCGCCGACATTTGGTGAGGGTAGCCCCACTGCACGATTAGTTTTTGCCCTTCGGCAAATCGCGGCTCGTCGATCATCGACATGTCGGCATTGTCGACGGTCAACTTGCAGGTGTCGGCGCCTCGAGCCTTGTCGTTGTAGGTCAGGGCAAGAATGCGATCCGACAACTCCGTTGGTAGCTCCTCGGTTTGGCCTGGCACGTTAGCCGACTCGAAACGCACCCGGATCACTGGGTGGATACCTGGCACGACTACCGACCGAAAACGCGATCTCGGACCACGTCGTCCGACGGTATTTCAAGCAAGCGCCCCACCTCGAGCGCCAGCGTCGGGTCCATTATCGGCTCCGGCTGAAACCAGCAGATCAGAAACCAGAGATGTTCCGGGCCCCACCCGTCGTGGATATCTTCTGGCGGTCTCGCCAGGTTTTTGAAATACTTGTAGGCGATCGACTGCCAAGAATCCTCGATCCCGATTTCGTGCTGTCGCGTGCCTTCGAGGTCTGGATCATAACGGAACGGTTCCGGCTGAGTCAGGAACAGATTTCCGTCCTCGTCGTATCGCGCAAGGCTCCCCTCATATCGGCTGTTGAGTCGTGGTGGCATCAGCCGGCACCTGCCGGGAATAGGCTGTCAGTCGGATTAGACGAGCCCTGCCGCCGCACCTGCTCCATCAAAAGCCCAACGTCGCGATCCTCCTCGACAACGAACTTCACAAGGAGCTCGGTTGTAACCCCGGTTACCGACGTAAACCGCTGGTGTGAGAACTGCGCCGGCCCAACGATACGCCCGACGATCGACACCATGCCCGGCCATATGAAGAGAATCTGCGGCGGTGGCGTGCCATACGACACCGGATAGAGCAGCGCCTGAAAAAACTTCTTTCGAGTCAATGGGATAAAAGGACGGCTCCCCGCAACCCCGGAATCGAGATCCTGCCCCATCTGCGACATGAAGAGCTCGATCGGGATCGTGTTGTTGTTCGTGCCCTCGTATGACAGCCGCTGGTGACCCAGCCCTGGAGGGTTCGTTCTCGTATAGCGCGTCGCGATCGTCTCGACGAACTTCGTCGGGTTGTACTGAAATTTTTGCTCCTCGTTTGTCTCGAGGTTGATCACGCGCGCCTTGGGTGGTGTCCTTCCTAGTTCTTCCATGGTCTACCACTCATCCGGGATCACGGTTTCGCCCATGTTCGCGCCGCGTTGTTCGGCTGCCGACACGTTCGCACGCCCGATCGTTTCGCCCTCGACCTGGACATTGATTGTCAGCGGTCGCCCTTCGGCCGTCGCTCCTGTTCCTCGCTCCTCGCGCCGCTGCGCCAGGATGAACTCTTCGAGATCCGGCGACAACGCGCCGGCGCCACCATAGGCCGCGAGATCCGCCTGTTCCGTGCGCTCGACTTGTATCCGATCGCGCTCCATTCGAACGACGTCTTCGGCTCGCGCTCGAGCTCCTGGGTCTATCGACGTGTCAAGGACCTGGCTCCAGAATGTTCCTTGCCTCGCCTCGAAATCTCCCGACAATGCTTCGCCGAGCCCAGCACCGCGGAACAGATCGGACATCACAGGGATAATGGCAAAAACCCGCTGGATTCTATAGAGCGCATCGAAGAGACCGCCGAGCACGTCGATCAACCACATCAGGTTGCCGATCATGAACTCGATAACATCGCCGGCTCCTTCGATCCATGGTCGGATGTCGCGCCAGAGTCGAGCCATCCCGATCAGCAGGCGCGAAACCTCGACCAGCCCCTGGATCATTATCCGCAGTCCCTGTCCGACCTCTCCGCCCATGGTTTTCCCGAATTCTTGGAATTTGTCCACTGGAACACGGTTCCCGGCCTGCACCAGATCCGACTCCGGCCCGAACCCTCGAGCGATCTCTTCGAACAGGTTCGTCAGCGCCGCGCGGAGCTCCGCCCATACCGGCTCTGTTTGGGCCCACGCCTCAGTCACCGCGTTTGTAAATCCGGTCCAGACCGCTTGAGCTCGCTGGAATGCGGCCTGCACCTGGCCCACGAACCGAAGCACGCCTTCGTTTTCGGCGCGCAGGAGCTCCTCGCGGAGCGCGCCCGACAGTGCTCGCCCTGTGAAGATCTCCTGCACCGCGCGCCATGTGAGCTCGATCCGCGTTGCCCACGCGTTTATGAAGTCGGCGAGCCCGCCGAAGTTCTGCTCATATGCTCGCCGAACCGCGAACGCACCGGCGGCGAGCAGTCCCCAAGCTGCGATCACCGGCGCCAGCGCCAGAATGATGCCTGCAGCAATGGCAGCGACGACAACGAGCAGCGATCCCATTGTCGCAACCAAGATCACGACGAGCCCGGAAACGAGCAGCACAGCGCCGGCGAAGATAGAAAACACCGACGTCACAACGGTGATCACACCGATCGCCGTCCGCAAACCTCGAGGGATCTGGGTCCACACTCGGATGAACGCGTTCAATGTTTCGGTGACGGCGAGCATTACGGGCCGGAACACTTCGCCGAAAGTTTCGCCGATGACAGTCTGAAGGGTTTCGATTGTGCCTGCGAGCAGCGTCATTTGGCCGCGAAACGTGGAAAGCAGCGCCTCGCGGAACGTCTCGGCCGTTCCTTCGGCCTGTGACATCTCCGTCCGCAGGTGAGCAATGGCCTCGGCACCCCTCAGAGTCACCCTTGCGCCGTCGCGAATTACCTCGGTGTTGGCTTGCGCCACGGCGTTGAACGCCATGAGACCGCGCACGCCGAAGATTCGCGACACCGTCGCTGAGCGCTCCTGGTCAGTCATCTCACGGGTCGCTGTCGCCACGTCCAGCATGACGTCGAGCGAGGAACGGGCCGCCCCGGTCTCCTCCTCGAACGAGCGCACGCCGAGTCGCTGCAACCGTTGCAGCGATCCACGGTCGGTCATCACGCGGCGCATCGACTCGCGCAGGGACGTGGACGCAACAGACGCCTCGATGTTGGCGTTGCGCAGGAGGCCCATGGTGATCAGGACGTCGTTTAGTTCTGTTCCGTACTGGGCGCCCGTCGCAGCAGCCCGGGACAGGCCAACCTGGAAGTCGCGGGTCTGGAAGTTTGAGAGCTGAGTGATTCGGAGCAGCCGATCCGTGACGCTCGCAGCTTGGTCGGCGCTCTGGCCGTATGCGTTGAGCGTACCAACGACGGCCTCGGCCGCCTGGGCGACGCCCAGTTGCCCCAGCGAGCCCGCAGCTAGGTCCAAGACGGGGTTGAGAGTCTCTATGGATGCCCTGGCGTTCTGGCCGGCGGCGGCGAGGCTCTGGAGGCCCTCAGCGGCCTCGCGGGGCGAAAACTGGGTGGCGATACCGGCTTGGACCGCGGCTTCGCGCAACAGGCCCATTTCCTCCGCTGTGGCGCGACTGATCGCGCCCACGGAGACCATGGTCTGCTCGAACCTCCCGGCGAGCTGTGCGAGGTTGAAAGCTGCTTTCAGTGCGAGGAGCCCGCCGACCAGCAGGGCAGCGCCGGCGCCGATAGCAGCCATAGCGGACAGCATAATCGCAGCCTGGGCCGTGAAAACGGCGCCCATGGCTGTGAAAGATTTCGAGACAGCGGCAAATCCGGACGAGGCGAGATCCTGCGCCGACACGGTAATCCCGAGTCCCATGGAGCTCATACCGCCGCCGGGAAGTGCCATCGCCTATCTGCCCCTCGCTTTCTTCGCCGCTTCGGCCTCGAGCTTCCGCCGCTTGATCAGTCTATCGTAATACTCCTGCGCCTCGTCTAAATCCAGCGCCTCGATCTCTGCCTTCGTCCAACTCAGCCCACTCCCGCCTCCAGTATAACTCAGCTCAAATATGAGATCCTTGATCCCTTTGGCGGACGGGCCGAGCGTCGTGAGAAAAAACGGGCATCGTAAGGGATCTGCACGTCAAAAACGTGCTTGCACTCCGGGCACTGAACCTCTTTGCTTTCGTCGACCCAAAGATCCGCGGCTTCCCATTGCTCGCGCAACCATTCGGCGTCGTCGCCGTCGAGCGTCTCGGCAAACTTTCGAGCTGCTCCAGGGCCCTGCGTGTCTGAGATGTACGGCACGCGGAGCAGAAATGTCGACGTGGCGAGTTGCGTTTTGTGCTGCCGCACGATCTTGGCGGCCGTCGCCGTGTCGCACCCCTGCAACATTTTGAACGCGACCTTTTTCTTCGTGTATGGCAACTCCCGATGAAACAGATTTTCGCCGTCTTTCTCGAGTTGAAGGAGCGCCTCTTCGCTTGGAGGCGTCCACTCGAGGCTGTCAAGATCGACGTGAACTGTGAAAATCTCTTCGCAAAGCAAGCTCGTGCATCCCTGGCGAAAGTAGAGATCAGATCCGTGGGTCATCTTGCGCAGTTCACGCAAAATCCAGTTGCGCTCCGCGTCGAGCACCCGTTGCCAATCGATTTGGCCATCGCTGAAATCAGCGAACGGACCCTGATAGATCCGCCCGAGGTCGTAGGTTTCGAGCCAGATCCGGTTCAACACGTTGTCGATCGAGACACCCTTCTTCGCCGCCTTCGCGTCGGCGAATTTGTCGAGCTCGCCCAACGTGAGCCGGCGGATTCTACCGCTGAGCCCGGTAGGCAACGTGATGTCTTTCTCGCGTGGTTTGACTTCTTCTTCGGCTGTTGCTTCGGCCATCGGGCCACCTCTACCTTTATTCGGCCACCGCTTGGGACGGTGGCGGTTTTCGATCGCGATCGCCGCAG
>Ga0209986_10003493_pt1 | contig 13757 bp, 13 predicted proteins | sample BlataG_FD_183168 | JGI IMG/M metagenome (GOLD analysis project Ga0209986, IMG submission 183168) | Deep subsurface microbial communities from Black Sea to uncover new lineages of life (NeLLi) - Black_00105 metaG (SPAdes) (version 2) | ecosystem: Environmental > Aquatic > Marine > Oceanic >...
ATGATAGTAAAAAACACTCTCTATATAACTTATTTAAGAGTAGTATCTTCTTCATTAACAATTGGTTATATTTTGGATGCTTAAATGAAATATAAAGTAATAACAACAATTTGTGACCTTTATGCCCATTGCGAGCGACCGAAGGCAGCGTGGCCATCCGACGACCTTTTTTAAATAAAATTGTCGTTGCAAGGAGCACAGCAACGTAGCCATCTCACCTTGCGAGCGAAGCGTGGCAATCTCACCTGTTTTTAATCCTTAGGAGATTGCTTCGCCTCTTTAGGGCTCGAAATGACAGTAAAAAATATATTGCACAACCTGTTCCGAGCAAAGCGAGGAAGTTTTTTTTCATTCTTAACAGTGACATCTAATCACGTAATTTTGGAATAAAGCCAAATTTTAAATTAAATTATATATATAGTATTTTCTTTACCGCAGTTCAAGGAATTAAACTCTATTATTTAACTCTTCTAATAAAGGCCGAGATTTCTGTCTATGCTCTGCATGGCTTTTAGGCAAATAGATAGGAATTCATCCAGTTCCAAGCCTATATTTTTACATTGTTCTATGTCTTCCCGCCTTGCTCCCCGGGCAAAACTCTTTTCTTTGTATCTTCTTTTTAAAAATTGAAGGTCTACTTCCTTGAGTTTTTTACTCGGGTGCATCAAAGTAGCAGCAATGATTAAACCGGTAAGAGGATCAATAGAAAAAATTGCCCAATCCATTTCACTTTGACAAGAGACTTGGCCAGCATGGGCCTGAATGGCCTGAATAATTTCTGGTTCTATTCCCTGTTCCTTTAAGATCTTTACTGTTTCAACAGTGTGGAGTTCAGGGCTTTTCTCCGTTAATTCATAATCAAGATCATGCAAAATTCCAGCCAGACTCCATCTTTCCTCATCCTTGTTGAGATGGGAGGCCAAAGCTTTCATACAAGCTTCAACTGCTAAACAATGCTTTACCAGATTCTTATTTTTAAGGTATTTTTGAACAAGCTCCAAAGCTTCTTCTCTTTTCATAACTAAATTCTCCTTTCTCAGATTTGGATTTCTCCTAAATTTAAACTCAAAAGAAAAATATTCATGAGTTTTATAATTTTTGGATCAAAAATCTCAATTCCACATCCAGGCTTTAAGTAGACTATTTTTCCTCCTAAAAGAGTCATTATTATTTCTGTCTCAAGTACTTCTTTAACAGGAATTTCATACAGATTTTTGGAGAAGATTATTATATCTGCCAATTTATGTATTTCGAGCGTTCCCTTTATTTTTTCTTCAAGACAGGACCGAGCAGCAGTTTTTGTAAATGCTGTTAATGCTTGATCTAAACTTATTTTTTCCCAGGGAAGCCATGCTCCTGGAGGATCTCCATCAACCATCTCTCTGGTTAAGGCAACATAAATATTTGGAAGAGGATTCAAGGAAAACTGGGGCCAATTGGAAGCAAAGGCAAGTTCAGCTTTTTTATCCAATAATGTTCTCCAGGGAAACAAACCTTTCACCCTCTTCAAGCCTAATTTCTCCTCTGCTCCTTCTCTCTCCTTAATGAGTTCCAAAGGGCAGCCTATGGCCGTGACTTGTAACCTGCCAAACTTCTCGAAATCTTCAGGAGCTATTAGCTGGATTTTTTCAATACGATGTCTTATCTCTCCTTTAACCTTGCCTGCCAAAGCTTCTTCAATCCCTGTTAAAGCAATATTCAGAGCTCTATCTCCTGACGCTTCCAAAGCAATCTGGAATTTGTCTTTTTCAAGCTCTTTTATCTTAGCTTTTGACTCTTCAGGAGAGATACTCAATTTCCCTTTACTTTTTGGCTTATCACTGTAAGCTGCTAACAAAGCAGCTTTTCTCTCAGCTAAATTCCCATCCAAATCCCCTCTTATAGCTCCAAGTTTAATAAACTTTTTATTTAACTCTTTAAATTTTTCTCTAAACTCCTTTATTTTACTTATTTCTTCTTTTAGATCATATGAGAGGAGGACCCGCACCAATAGTTTGTCTTCTGAGAGCAGCTCTTTATAAATTTCCAAAACAACAGGAGGAGAACAATCTTGAATAGTGGTGATCCCAAATTTCGATGCTTCAGATAAAGCTTTGAGCAGGGCTTTTTTAACTTTTTCTTTATCAATCTGCTCCAATTTTTCATCTTTGCCTATTTCCTCCTCAAGAAGACTAAGACCTCCTCTGAGCATGTGAACGCTGGAATCAATAAATCCAGGCAAGGCAAAATTCCCCCCTATGTCAATCACAACTGTCTTATCAACCCTTAAATCTAAAACATCCTTATTTTTACCAGCAAAGATAATTTTATTCTTGGCAACGGCCAAAGCCTCAACCCAAGGGTTTTCTTCAGTCATTGTTCTTATTTTTCCGTTACTGACGATTAAATCTGGTTCTGTAGTTATAATTTTTTCTATTGTAAAAGGAATTTCTGTTTCAACCTTTTCTTTATCATCAACAACTCTAACACCTATTGAGTAAGTTCCATCTTTTTCAGGGTACCAATCCCATGAACTCTCTTCAGACATTTCTTGAACAATTTCTTTCTTATCTCCAATCTTCAGATAGAATTCATATTGGGGTTGAAAAAAACCGGTAGCTGAAGCAGTAAAAACTAATTCCTCTCCTAATTTTAAGGGAGATTGTTTGGAAGCATTGAGGGTTGCATTGACTTCTTTTTTCAAAAACACAAGTTTTCCTTCATCTTTCTGATACTCATAGATGTTAATCAGAAGATAAGGTTCGAACCATAAGGAATTTGATTTTATTTCTCGCTCAGCTTTATACTCTCCTTGCTTTTCTCCGGATTTTGTTTTGAAACAGACTAAAGTAGGAGAAAAGGAAGAGGCCACAATTTTTTCTTCTTCGATAATTTCAAGCTGATAAAAACTTCTCGAAGGAAGAATTCGCCACCATAAAATCGTCCCATTCTTTTTATTTAGAGAATATAAAACACTATTCCAACAGACAAAATAAATTCTCTTCTCATCAGATACAGACTGGGAAAGAATTTTTCCGCCTGTTTTTATTTTCCATCTAACCTTCCTGGCTATTAAATTATAGCAGTAGAAATACTTATCATCAGAGCCAAAATAAAGGTTATTTTTATCAACCAAAGAAGGAGCTTCAATCTTACTTCCGACCTCGAATTTGTATATTAAATTTCCTCTTGGGCTAAGAAAATAAAGGTTTCCATCATCACAGCCAAAAATAACATTAGAAAGGTAAAAGGTGGGATCTGATCTAATTGCTCCTCCTGCTTGAAAGCGCCAAAACAATTCACCTTGTAAAGAATTTAAAACAAATAACCCTCCTTCCTCTGTCCCCAGGTATATCTTTCCTCGATTCTCTCTTATATCGCTTGTTATGTTTTCTTCAATCTTCTTTTTCCAAAGCAGTTTTCCTTTTTTATCAAGACAGTAAATAGTATTTTCCCTGTCTAAGACATAAATCCTTTCTTGACCCAGGTAAGGAGGAGTGACCAGAGATTTCTGAGCTTCAAATTTCCATAAAACTTTTCGTTCCAATCCATCCAAACAATAAACAAATCCTTTATTGGTGGAAAAATAAAGAGTTCCGTTTCTCTTTTGTATCAGGTCAACAATTTTCCCCTCATAGGCTATCTCTTCGCCTTTTTCTAATGGAAAAATAATTCCAGAGGGATAAGGCGGGACTTTTGTTTTAAAAAATGAACAGAAACCTAAAAAGAAACAAGGCAGAAGTAAAAAGACAATTTTTCTCATCTTTCTCAAGATGTTCTATGATATCATTTTTTCCTTATTTTTCTCAATCTTTACGAATACGACTGAAAATGATATCATTTCGGAAAATATTGGTAATGATTAACTATATTCTTCTCTATAAAATCAAGAAAAAAGTAAAAAAAATCCTTAAAGATAAAATTACTGAAGAAGAATTGGCAACAACTAAAACTTCTTGTCTTGGCTGTATTGCTGATGATATTAGCTGGGAAATTTATTATCTTTTAAAAGAAAGCAAAGAGAGCAAGCAGTAAGCTTTGTCACAAAGTTTACTCTTTACTACTTTTCCGTTTTGAGATCTGCAATTTGATTTTTTTCCACCACTCTATTCTTTTTTTGATATCCTTTTCCAAGCCTAAATCTCCAGGCTCATAGTATTTTCGTCCCTTTAAGGCTTCAGGAAAAGTCTCCATATCAGTAGTTGTATAGGGAAAATCATGAGCATAAACATAGTCTTTGCCATACCCAATATTCTTCATTAATCCAGTGACAGGATTTCTTATGTGAAGAGGCACAGGCTCAAAAGGACTTTTCTCAACATCTTTCATGGCTTTAGTTAAAGCCACATAGGCACGATTGCTTTTTGGAGCCGAAGCTAAATAAATAACAGCCTCTGCCAGAGCCAATTCTCCCTCGGGCGACCCGATAAAATCATAGGCTTCTTTTGCCTGGAGGGTAATGGAGAGAGCTTGCGGATCTGCAAGTCCGATATCCTCTGAGGCAAATCTCACCAGCCTTCTTGCAATATAGAGAGGATCTTCTCCGGCAGTAATCATTCTTGCCAACCAGTAAAGAGAGGCATCAACATCACTGTTGCGGAGGCTTTTATGTAGAGCCGAGATTAAATTATAATGCTCCTCTCCTTTTTTATCATAAAGGAGAATTCTTTTTTGCAAAGCTTCCTTTACCTCTTTACTTGTAATTTTTGAACCTTTAGCTAGGTCAGCAGAAATCTCTAAAGTATTAAGAGCTCTCCTGGCATCTCCATTAGCATAATCAATAATCATCTTAAGCGCTTGATTTTTGAGTTCAAAGCCAAATTCTCCCAATCCTTGCTCTTTGTTTATTAAGGCTTCCTTAATGATACAAACCAGAGTATTTTCAGACAGAGGTTGAAGGGTTAATACTTTCATCCGTGACAATAGAGGAGCTATGACTTCAAAAGAAGGATTTTCAGTTGTAGAACCGAAAAGAACTATATCTCCTCTCTCCACATAAGGCAGGAAAGCTCCCTGCTGGGCTTTGTTGAATCTGTGTATTTCATCTATAAAAATAACAGTTGGCTGCCCGTAAAGACTCTTGTGTTTTTCCGCCTTGGCCATAACCTCTTTTACTTCTCTGATACCCGAGAGGACAGCACTAAAAAAAAGACAGGGAAAGTTGAAATACTGGGCTAATATATAACCTAAAGTGGTTTTTCCTGAGCCAGGAGGTCCCCAAAATATTATAGAAACTAAATGGTCTGCCTTTATTAGCTGAGAGAGAATCTTCCCCTTTCCGATTAGATGCTCCTGTCCATATAAACGATCCAGGCTTTTAGGACGCATTCTTTCGGCCAAAGGGGTATGTCTCTTAGATTTTTCCATCTTCTTGGCAGTTTATTCGAATTATACCAGATATTTCCTCCCAGCTCTATGACAAAAAGGAAACAGTGTTTATATTGACGAAGGTAAGATTCCATGCTAATGTTACCAATGAAATCTAAAGTAATAAACAATAAATCTGCGAAGGGCATCTGTATGAAAAATGAAAAGGTTCCAGAAAAATTAGTGTACAGATTAAAAGAAATTAGCGGCATTACTCAACTTGATCCCCAAACCATTGATGCCTGGGAAAAGGAATTTCCTTTTCTCAATGCAGGAGAAACTGCTTCCGGACACAAGATATTCAGACAAAAAGATTTAACCATTATTATGAGAATAAAAGAATTATTGGAAAAAAAAGGTTATACTCTGGCCGGGGCCAAAAGAAAAATCGAGGAGGAATTTGGAACAAAAACATCTGGTGCTGTCCATCCTGATCGTCTGAAAAAAGTTCTCTTCCGGGTAAAAGAACAACTAAAAGAAATGTCTGATTCCCTGGAAAAATATTAAAAAAAAATATAAAATCTTTTTTTTATTTTTGTTATAATTCTTTTTCTGTCGGGACGTGGCGCAGCCTGGTAGCGCACACGCTTGGGGTGCGTGGGGTCGGCGGTTCAAATCCGCTCGTCCCGACCAGATTAAACATTGTGACTTTTGGGGGAGAGAAAGATTATTTTTTGATTTTTTTCCATAATCTCCTATTTCATTTAACGTTTTGCGGATAAAAGAATTTGCCGAAGGCAATTTGGGCGAAGCATAAGCGAAGCCTTTTATCCGCTGTTAGGCGAGTGTAATAACACTGAGTAAGCTAGCGAACAGGAACGGCAAAGGCACCTATCCAAACGTTAATCCGATCCAATAACCAACATAATGAGTTACGACTATAACAACCAAGGCAATAATCAGGTGCTCTGCAATCACCCTCCAAGGTTTTCTTTTTTGTTCCTTGGCAATGCTAAAACTAACAATACCCAATATGGATAACCCCCAAATTATGCTTACAATAATTGCAGTTGAAAGTTCAAAGATTAAAACTGGAATAATAAATATCAAGGCAAAAATAAATTTAGAGAAAAAAGTAGATAGTGTTGATTCCCATATTTCCTTTGCTGTATGTTTATTCTCTGATTCTTCAGAAATATGAATCCCCAACGCATCTGAAAATGCGTCTGCTATGGCTATTGTCAATACGCCTCCAATAACCACAAGCTTAGAATGAGTGCCAGAATGTAAACCAACCATAAGTCCAAGGGTTGTAATTATTCCTGAGGTTAAACCAAAGCTAAATCCTACTTTTAATGAATGTTTCATAATCATATACACTCTATAGACGAAGGCATTTTTTTGTGATTTTTTAAATTACAGTTTCACCTAAAGGTCTCGGGCTATATGAAGAGTGAAACATATAGACAACTAAATGAACCATAAACCCGTATTAGGCGATACGGCGGCATATTACTTGCCAAACTTACGGATTCACTGTTCCAATGTTTGCTTTTAGTATTTGTATTTTATTCCTTGGGCTTAATCTCGCCCATTACCTCTCCTTTTACCTTCTTCCCATCATCTGTAATATAAACAGCAGAGAAAAACACAGCACCAGCAACCTCTTTTAGAGCTTTTACAACAGCGGTCTTGCTTCTACCCTTAACAACTCTGATAGAGAGTTCTTTGTCTCCCCGCCAGGTAGGCCAAATCGGTACTTCGTTCCCTTCCTCATCTACACCTTTGGCGGTAACTTTCATTTCCTCGTCCACCTTAAGCTTAAAGGTTGTGATTCCAACTCCAGTTCCAGCAACTTCACCTTTGTATATAATGATCTGCGAAAGGGGACCGCACTTTTCCTCTGCCTGTAGGGTTAATAACAATGAAGTTGATAAGATAACCGCACACACGATACTGAAAATAATAAATCTGTTTTTTTTCATAGGTTTTTCCTCCTTTTTATAATTTTATACTACCCATTGCAAAACCCTTGAATATAATTGACTTTCTATAATACTTGTTTTTGTTTAACCTCCTTTCTTTGCCGCCGTTTCGCCATCCATCCAAAGGCAAAGCAAAAAACAAAAGAACCTGGGATTTCAACTCCCTCCAAAACTTACATTTACCATACATTCATCTTATCTTTCAATATCTTGTTTCTACATATTCTTTCCAGAAATTAAATTTTGAGTATGGGAACTCACTACATTCATCACCAACCCTGCCTTCTTTTCCACTGTGTTATCCAACTCGATAGATCAAGGTTATGAAGTAACCACAGAGTTTCTTGAGAGTTTTTAATCCATCTGTCCAATATTTGATATCCCCATATTTTCTACAAGTCCATAATATTTTCCCCCAAGCAATCCCTCTCCAATGATATAAGCCCCACAAGCAGCTTCTTTGGCAATCCTTGATATCTTTTTTACTTTCACAACAGAAGCATATTTACTTAACCTATTTGATAGTTCAGTCTCTATAAAATTATAATTTGATAATCTGCCAGAGATGATAATTTCTCTTGGATAGCGAACAGATATTATCATTGAAGCAACATCCTTCTCTATGCTTTCTCCTAAAAGGATTACAGCTTCTTTAAATCTTATCAAATCCTCTGGTTCAATATCTTTTCCTACAAAATCTTTTATTCCTCCTCGGAAAACAATATCTTGAGTCAAGGGCGGTTTTAATCTAATGGCAATCTCAGCATCCATTCCCCCACAAGCAAGAAATCCTATGCAACCATTTGTTCCACCTATCCCATCAACAATTTTTCCATCTTGGACAGCCATTACAGCCGTGAATCCATACCCTACCTCTACATAGATAAAGCACGTTCTATTGAAAGGAATGTCTAACCGCTCTGACTGATTTTTTATACCTAGTGCTACACAACATACTTTATCTGCAGTTCCCATATCAAACTTATTCCATTTTCGGTAAGGCGGGATAGTTTTGAGATAGATAACACCAGGGGTAAAGTAGACAGGCATTTCTTTTTCTTTCATTTCTAAAAGCATTTTTTTAATCCCTTCATTTACAGCTACTTGCGTATCTAAAGGAATCATTTTTCTAATATCATCTTCTGTTACATCTTTTATACTTTTTAAGGGTAGTCCATATCCTGATGGACCAACAATAACATCCAATGGCATCAGTTCTTCAAGGTTTTTAAGAAGCACCAAAGGATTTTTGAAGATGTCCTCTGATTTTATTGATTCATCTATGATAACATTCTGATCATCCTCCATCCCAAAAAGATCAAAACTGTATGTCCCAGGGTCTATTCCTACAATTCTCATTGCTTTTACCTCCTCAGTGGACAAGAAGGATCTGATGCTGTCCAGCTTTTAGTTAAGCAGAATGTTCTTGACCTGCATCCTCCACATTCATACAGATACTTACATTCCTTGCATGGACTTTCTCTTGTTGAGAAATCCTTTATCTTTTCAATCAACTCTGAATTCTGCATATTTTTCCATATCTCTTTAAGAGATTTTTTATTTACATTGCCCATCACAACAGGAGCAAATGTACATGGTTTTACATCCCCGTTTGATTCAATAAACATATAGTCACCAAAGATACAACGAGAAACATCTGGAACTATAATGCCATTCTCAGAATTTGATGAGTAATTAATATCATGTTTCTTCAAAAATGGCTTAAAAAAGGGCTCATCAACATAGACATCCATTTTGTATTCTTTTTGATTTTTAACAATGGAAAAGAAAATTTTCTCATACTCTTCCCCGCTCAGAGCATATTTTCTATAATCATTACAAGGCTTCAATCCCAGAAACGTGATCTTTTTATATCCTATTTCTTTGGCAAATTTAAACAATTTACCAACTTGTTGATAGTTGTGTTTTCCAATAGTTACCGGGCAGGAATCAAGGACATTGTACTCAGCTATAATGGCTATTAAGTTTTTTAATTTCTCAAAACTTGCTCCCCTCCTTATTTTTTCGTAACTTTCTTTATCTGCCCCATCCATGCTTATCATAAGATTTACATCTAAACTGGCGAATTTTCGGGTTATTTCTTCATCAAGCGACATGCCATTGGTAATAAGATAAATCTTAATACTATTCTTGTGAATTATTTCTATAATTTCAAATAATTCCCTTCTTAAAAGTGGTTCTCCTCCTTCAATAATGACCCACCTTGGTTCAAGCAATGGTATCTCTTTAGCTACCTTCAAAATCGTTCTACTATCAAGTTCTTCTTTACCTAATCCTCTACAATGTAAACAGTTGATATTGCATCTATTGGTAATTGCCCAATCAATCATATATGGATTATTCATATTTTTACCTTATATTCTTAAGGTCTTGAGGTCTTGGAAGCCATCTCCATGTTTTCTTTTTATATTCCAAATATTCATTTCCAAATCTTTTTTCGAGATCATGCTCTTCATACCTGATTACAAATATAACTCCCACTGGAATAACTAGGCAAATAGTAAAAAATAAAAGTATTAAAGAATGTAAAATTAAAGCTTCTCCAATAAGCATAAGCCAGACTCCTAACATCATCGGGTTTCTTATGTATTTATACGGTCCTCTTACAATAAACTTCTTTGGTGGATGAAAAGGAGCAGGAGTACCTTTGCCAATAATAAAAAACAAGATTACACACCATAAGGCAACTGCTCCACCAATCACTAAAAAAACAGTGCCTAAGAGAATGTCCATAGATATTATGGAACTCGGAAGTTGAAGTAACTCATTTAATTTTACACAGGCAAAAGGAATGATTATAAAAACAGTGACCATAAAAACAAACACTCCCAAAATTCCGGTTTTTAATGAATAAGTTTTCATTTTCAACCACTCACTATTATTTTTAAAATTTCGTACAATTCCTTTATATCCGCATTACTACAGACATACATCTCTATAAAAACATTTTTCTAAAGATTTGGTTAATTAGTATAAGAAATCTCTGCTTCTCTTGCAATGATGATGATTATCGTTTGAGACTTTGAGAAAAAGCCTTTTTTATTGAAACTTATATAAAATAAAAAAATGGTTAAAATTATATCCCTTAAATGTTAATATACTTTTTTTATCAACTAGCCTGGATTATTCACGAGTCGAGGTTGTCAGATTGCCGCGCTCCGCTCGCAACAACGATATTATTTAAATTGAGGTCGTCGGATACAAGGTGCAGCGCATTTTTTATGAATAATTCAAGCTAAGTAAGCATAGTAATATCTTGGAATTTTTCAGGTAACATTTATGGTGAAAAACAAAAGTAATCCTAAAAAGCATCTGATTCTCCTTACCAATGATGATGGTTTTTTTTCAGAAGGGATAAAAATTCTTGCTCATTATCTTGAAGATACAGGCAGGATTTTTATAGTTGCTCCTGACAGAGAAAAAAGCGCCACTTCCCTTGCCCTGACTCTTCACCGGCCCTTAAGAATCCAGAGGATTAAAGAAAACATTTTTGCAGTTGATGGAACCCCTGCTGATTGTATTTATCTGGCTTTAAAAAAATTACTTCCCAGAAAACCTGATTTAATCATTTCTGGCCTTAACCAGGGTCCAAATCTTGGCCAACAGGACATTTCTTATTCGGGAACTGTAGCAGCTGCTATTCAGGGAACCTTTCTTCAAATTCCTTCTGTAGCCATATCCATCTTGCCTGACAAGAAAGGCCAGTATTTTTTTGAATTCTCAGCTCAGATTGCTCTTCAAATTACAAAGGGTCTGCTCATAGATAAGTTTCCTCGTGTAGTCCTTCTTAATATCAATATTCCCCCACCTCCTGTCAAAGGAATAAGAATTACCAAGCTTGGTCAGAAAAGATATGACCCGGAAATTATCGAACAAAAAGACCCCAGGAACAAGACCTATTACTGGTTAGGAACAGGAAATCCAAAAGTCCTGGGAAACAAAGACAGCGATGTAAGGGTTGTTAATCAGGGTTATATCTCTGTCACTCCCCTCCAGCTCGATTTAACTGACTATCAGGCATTAAAGCTTCCTTTATTGAAAAATTTACTTTTATTCAAAAAAAATGAATCTTCTTAGAAAACTTTATGACTGGGTCCTCCACTGGGCCGAAACTCCTTACGGGCCTTTGGCTCTTTTCCTTCTGGCTCTGGCAGAAAGCTCCTTTTTCCCTATCCCGCCAGACCCCCTTTTAATTGCTCTCTGTCTTGGAGCTATTAAAAAATCCTGGCGCTTTGCTTTTTATACTTCTGTGGCTTCTGTGATAGGCGGGATGATAGGCTATCTCATCGGTTATAGCTTCTGGGAAGTTACAGATATTTTCTTCTTTAAGTATATCCCAGGATTTACAGAAAATATTTTTCAAAAAGTGATGATTAATTTCAACCAACACGGCTTCTGGTATGTTTTTGCAGCAGGATTCACTCCTATTCCCTACAAAGTCTTCACTATCGCTTCAGGTGTTTTTAAATTAAATTTTTTCCTGTTTCTATTGGCTTCATCTCTCAGCCGCTCTCTCCGTTTTTTTGCAGTGGCAGCCTTATTCAGAAAATTTGGACCCGGGATCAAAAACTTCATCGATAAATACTTCAATCTCCTGGCTATTCTGTTTTTCTTCCTCCTTATTGGAGGATTTTTTCTTGTTAAATTCCTGATAAAATAATTAACCTGGATTATTCACAAGTCGAGGTTGCCGCAGGTGCGAGGCGTGGCGGATGAAGCTGTGGTCGTCCTTCGCAAGTCGGCCACAACGAAGCAAACCCCGTTGCCAGGAGCGAAGCGACGTGGCCATCTCATGCATTTTGCAGCTCTTCGTGAGATCGCCACGCTTTGCTCGCGATGACATTTTATTAATAGCAGAGGTCGTCAGATCGGCTCGCCTAAAGGGTAAAAAATGTCGATTATTAATAGAAAGAACACAAAAAACAAAGTATTCAGAGTGATTTCTCCTAAAATCAAGGTAAGACTCTGATATTGCTTTTATTATAATAAACATCGACATTTTTTATGAATAGTTCAGGTTAACAATCTTATTTAAATTAATTCAGGAGGAGACAAGAAACAAAAAAAACAGGAATAATTATTATCTTTTAAAGGAAGTGTAAACAACAGGCCGAGGCAGCTGATTTTCTGGATATCCTAAGGCTTGAGTCAATTCGCGTAATTTTGCCTGTATTTTCCTAACATTTCTTGCACCTGTCCGGATAAGATGTTTCTGGGGTGGAGTCATCTGTTCTAACTTTGGATTGACCATCATATAGGTCATTACTTTTTTCTCTAACAAAATTCCTCCATCCACCACCGGTGTTTTGAGGAATTCTACAATAGCTTTGAAAAAGGTATCATTAAAATCCTGGGCAGGATAGCCAAGTTCCAGGTATGCTTTCTGGAGAAGGGGTCTTAAATCCCAATAAAGTTTTGCACATTCCTCTGCATCCAGAGAGGCAAATATTTCTGCAACCAGGTTATAGCGGGCATAGGAGGCAGGATTTATATAAAATGAATCGCCTTTTTTGATTACCTCAAATTTTCCTTTTGGAGCCAAAAATTCAAGATGAGGACGGGGGCTCATGCCATTGGCTATATTATCAATCACAGCCACAAATTTTCTAATTAAATCCTCATTTTTTAACCAAAGGGCTGCTTTGGGGTGAGAACTAAGCTCTCTGGCTAATTCACGCACCAGCTCGTCACTTTTATCAAGATTTAGGCCATCCAACCTTGGTACCCTCTCCACTGCTTTTTTTTCTGGTTTCTCTACCTGAACTTCTGAAGGCTCTTCTTTAACTTCTTCAATTAATAAGGGTTTTTCTGATTTTCCATAAAAGAAAAAATAGTAAATTCCAAATCCAATACCAACTATGGCGATAAATAAAATCCCTGTCCATATAACTCTTTTATATTCTTCCATTTCTATTATTTATCTCTAAATAATTTGATAAAGGTTTTATTTTAATATTTCTTCTTTACCTTATATCCCTGCTTTAAACTTATATTCCTCATAAAATCATATGTCAAGTTCCTTTCTTGTCTCCTATTGCTTCTTCTAACAATTAACCTGGATTATTCATAATAATCTCTAAACTTGGAATTTGACTGTAAACTTTTGCCTGTGGTATAAATCTTCATAAGGATAGTTAAAATAATTAGCCTGAACTATTCATGAAAAATGTCGATGCTTATTATAACAAAAGCAATATCAGAGTTTTACCTTGATTTTACGGGAAATCACTCTGAACACTTCTTTTTTTGTATTCTTTTTATTAATATTAATAATCGACATTTTTTACCCTTTGGGCGAGCCGATCTGACGACTTCTGCTATGAATAAAATGTCATCGCGGGCATAAAGGTCACAAATTGTTGTTATTACTTTATATTTCATTTAAGCATCCAAAATATAACCAATTGTTAATGAAGAAGATACTACTCTTAAATAAGTTATATAGAGAGTGTTTTTTACTATCAT
>Ga0209986_10003495_pt1 | contig 13756 bp, 10 predicted proteins | sample BlataG_FD_183168 | JGI IMG/M metagenome (GOLD analysis project Ga0209986, IMG submission 183168) | Deep subsurface microbial communities from Black Sea to uncover new lineages of life (NeLLi) - Black_00105 metaG (SPAdes) (version 2) | ecosystem: Environmental > Aquatic > Marine > Oceanic >...
AGGTTCTTTACAACCTCGTTTCCAAGCGCTCCAGCGCCTAGGACGAGTACGGAAGATCGCGAGATCTTTTCCTGATCTATCCACTCGATAAGCCTCTGTCTATCGAACCGATCATCTCTCTCAAAGCCCGCCCTGATCCGATCGGTCATCGATTCTCACCCGGACGGTCCAGCCCTCCTCGATTTAATAAGGATCGCCTGTGCGGCCGTTGTGATAACATCCACGCAGGGTGCCACGGGAGGAGCATATGTAGTCTCGAGCATTGCGAGATCTTGAGCGCTTCGACCTGCTGAAATCAGCGCACCTATCACATTCGCGCGATGCCCGCACCCCTCCTTGCCCATTATTTGACAGGATAGCAGCCTGACATCTTCGCGAGAGGCCGTGAGCTTCATGAGCAAATCCTTGCCACCTGGATAATATGCTGGAAGGGTGGAACCTTTGACCCTCGATTGGATATACTTGATCTCTGCGGCAGAAAGCTCGGTTGAGAGAGGACCGACCGCGGCTATCTCGATCCCGAACAGCTTTGTAACCCGAGAGTTGAGAAAACCCGCAAGAAGACGAACATCTCCTCCCACCGCGTTTCTGCCAGCGATCTCGCCCATCTTCACGGCTAATGAGCCCATGCCCACGGGCATCTCTCTCTTCGTAATCATATCCTTGTACTCGGAGCAATCACCCGCAGCGAATATCCCGGGGACATTCGTCTCACATCGATCGTCCACTTTAATGTGGCCGTGCCTACCGAGCGCGCAGCCAGCAGCGAGGGCAAGTGAGGTGAGCGGCCTCTGACCCGTGGTCAGTATGACCGTATCGCAGCTCAGTTCTTCGGAATGATCATCATTTCTGTTTCTTATTCTCGCGCCCTCGACATCTTTCCCACCGAACACGGATTCAACCGCAGCGAAGGTCTTTATCTCAATGCCTGCCTTGATCATCTCGGAGAGCAGCGGATCAGCCATATCTGGATCGATCATCATAGGCAAGACGGATTCAAGATACTCCACCACGGTAATCTGATGACCGAGCTTATGAAGCGCTTCAGCGCACTCGAGTCCTACCAATCCGGCACCAACGATCAGGACCTTTCGAGCCCGAGATTCACACCATTCTTTGAGCGACTTAGCATCATCCATTCCTCGAAAGAGAAATACACCTTTGCGCAGCCGATCACCGGCAGAGACGCTCTCGATTTTCGGGATTGAAGGGGATGCACCAGTCGTGAAAATAAGCGAATCATAGCCCGCCTTCTCGTCGCCCTCTGCTCCTTCAAATGCGAGCGTCTTCTGAGAGGCGTTGATATCGACGACCTTTGTGGAGAGATGGAGATTGATCTTATTGCGCTGAAACCATTCTTCGGAATATTCAATCAGCGACTCGAAGGATGGGATCTCCCCCGAAAGCGCATATGGAAGACCGCATCTAGAATATTCAGGATGAGTCGATGCCTCGAATATGTGGATCGCTGCGCTGCGATTCTCCTTTCTCGCAAACTGTGCTGCAGATGCGCCCGCAGCTCCTCCTCCCACGATAGCGATCCTCGTTCTATGACCCCCGATGCACTCAATGCTCGTCGCAAATCGCTCCTAAAAGGTCAAAGAGACAAGAGACCAAATGATTTTCGGTCAGTTGATTGGATATCACATTTACTCGATTTTCGAACTCAAATAGACCGCTCACGATGACAAATAGAACACGTTTAGAATAATCAATGCGATAAAAAAGGCGAACCTTGGAAAAGCTATAATCTCTTTAGCAGACTCTGGGATGTGAGATTGACGCATTGATTGCCTGTTACGAGCTCGCAATGCAAGGAGTTGCAATAGGATGAAAGTGGTGATAATCGGCAATAATATCGCTGGGATGACCACGGCCAAGATGATAAGGGACCTGAGATCTGATGTCGAGATTTCGATTTTCTCCGAGGAGAGATATCATTACTACCCAAGGCCCATGCTGATAGAGTATATCGCAAATAGAATTGACGAGAAGAAGCTCTTCTTCTATCCCGATGATTGGTACTTGAAGAAACGCATTAGAGTTCATCTCTCAACTCCGGTTGAAAAGATCGATCCAGAGCAGAGGAGTATTTTCGCCGGAGGAAAATGGTTCGATTACGATGCCCTCGTGCTCGCAACTGGGGCAGCACCCTTCTTACCGCCGATCAACGGATTGCCAAAGGAGAATGTCTTCGCCCTCAGAACCCTCGATGATGCCAAAGGTATTAAGACCGCTATGCTCAAGGCTCAAGCTGCCGTCATCATTGGTGGTGGTCTGCTCGGCCTTGAAACCGCCAGGGCATTAAACCAGGCCAGACCAAACATTAGCGTAACAATTCTCGAGAGAGGTGAATATCTGCTTCCAAATCAGTTGGACCGCGAGGGAGCAGGGATACTCAGAGCGCTGATCGAGGAAATGGGCATCGGTGTTCTCACCGAGGCACAGGCGGAAGAAATACTCGGAGACGAAAAGGTCGAGAAGATCAGGCTGAAGGATGGACGCGAGCTAGATGCGCAACTGGTCATAATATCGGCGGGAATAAGATCAAATGTCCAGCTGGCTAAGGATGCAAATCTGAAAGTCAACAGAGGAGCAGTGGTAGACGAGTCCATGTGCTGCGATATGGAGAATATGATATTCGCTGTCGGAGATGTCGCTGAATATGAAGGGAGAACTGGGGGGAGCATACCATCTGCGCTTGACCAATCGAAGATCGCTGCTCGAAAGATCCTGGGAATGGATTCACCCGATTATCATTGGACAGTTCCCTCCAACACGCTGCAAGTAATGGGGTGTAATCTCACATCCATCGGAATCATAAATCCACCGCCCGATGAGGGATATGAGGAAATCCGCGCCAAATCAGACGACGGCAGAATCTACAAAAAGTATGTCTTGAAGGATGGAAAGCTCGTGGGAGCCATAATCTTTGGAAGCAGGAAAGAGATAGGCCAGATAGCAAAGCTGATAGCTGAGGGAAAGGGTGTTAGCGGGCTCAAGGCAGAAATGAAGCATATCGAATTTGACTTTTCGGGCTTATGACCTTTCGTCCTCGTCAGGAAATTCAGAGGTGATTATATAGCGATCAAGCCAATCATTTCTCTCGATGACGGTCGAGACACCTATCATGAGATTTCGAGGGATTTGATGCAATTCAAGTTACATATTGGTAATTAAATCAAAAACATGCGGCTGTGAATAGATGAATCATCGCAAGAGAATTCCGACCTCTAAGGTGAGCAGGAGGCTCGGAATAGCCCTGATAATTACTGTATCAATAGCCGTGGGGGAGCTCACGGGAGGAATACTCTCGAACAGCCTCGCACTAATAGGAGATGCAGGGCACATGATCACCGATGCCCTCGCGATCTCTCTGAGCCTCTTTGCGTTTCACCTTTCAAGCAGGCCCGCAACCCGAGAAAGAACATTCGGTCTATTAAGAGTGGAGATACTCGCGGCCCTCGCAAACGGAGCACTTCTGTTCTTCGTCGCCCTGTTCCTGATCTATGAGGGCATAAGGAGGCTCGATTCACCGCCTTTGGTTAATGCTGAGATCATGCTACCCGTGGCCGCAATCGGCTTGCTGGCAAATATTGCTGGTGCGGCTATTCTGAGGGCTCATGCGAAGCATAATCTCAATTTAAGAGGCGCTTTCTATCACATGCTGAGCGATGCGGCATCCTCCGTGGCGGTCATCGTGGGAGGCTTTCTCATAATCTTAACGGGAGAACAGATAGTTGATCCCATTGTAAGCTTCGTCATAGCTGCATTAATACTCAGAGGATCCCTGCACCTTCTCTCTCAATCGGTAAATATACTGGTCGAGGCAGTTCCGCCTCACATTGATCTGGATGAGATGACAAGGGATATCAAAGACATTGCAGAGATCAAAGATGTTCATGATCTTCATGTCTGGACAATCACCTCAGGTGTTTATGCTCTCAGCGGTCACATCCTAATCGATAATCAGATGGTGGGAGATTGTGCGCGGATCATAGAGAAAATAAACAACCTGCTGGAGAAGAAGTACAGTATACTTCATGCTACATGGCAGCTCGAGTGCGAGGCATGCCAAGAAGAATATTTCTGTGATCTCACAAGTAACAGATAAAGGCAGATTTGGAATTTGCAATGACAGATCGCAATTTCGCAAATCGCGTAATTCTCATCGGCGAGGAAGCTACTTCTTTTTCTTCTTCCCCTTCTTGCTGCTCTTCTTTGTCGATTTCTTCGCTCCCTTTTTTGGTCCGCATTTTCCGCAGCTCAACTTTTTCACCGCAAAAGGGTAGTAATAAACCGAGTTAAAAACTATTCTTTAGGACATTTAGGACCCGGCAGCAGAATCTATTGATGCGCAGAAAAAGTTCTGCCGAAAAAACATTATCTACTTCTGGACTTTTTGTTCCCGCCGATGAATCCGCGAAAAGCGACCTCCAGCATTTCATTCTACCTCATAGCAGGATTCATTCTAGGTCTTCTGATAGGGGATCCAACCGGGCTATCAGGCCCCATTTCCATGATCGCCCTTGGCGCGATGATGACCCTCTCGATGTCCGATATAGCGATCGATCGCAAAAGAGTTCGGATAGATTTCATGCGGGGGCTTTGGCCATTGATCATGAGCTTTGGAATCTTGACACCCGTATTCATGTTGGTCTCTTTTTTCTTCGAAGGGGATTTCAAAATTGGGTGGATCCTTGCTGCTGCGATGCCCGCTGGCGTGATGATAGTTCCCTATTCGACCATCCTGAAGGCGGATGTTCGCCTTGCACTTTATGGAGAGCTGGCAATCTACCTTCTCGCATTCATTATTGCGCCTGCGATCGCGATCTTGGCATTGGGAACAGGCATCGATATCGGTGGCTTATTGTGGGTGTTGTTGATGCTTATTCTCCTTCCCTTGGCGTTTTCGAGGATGGTGAAGATGGCGAAACCCAGTGAACGAACAAAGGAGTTGACGATGAATCTGGTAGTCCTATTCTTTTTTATGATTGTGATAGGAGCGAACAGAGAGATCTTCCTCGAAGAGCAGGAGGCGATTCTCAAGCTCATAATCGCATCCTCAATCGCATTATTTGGTGTGGGCTTGACAGTTGATCGTATTCTGAAGCGCATCGAGATGCCGCAGAGAAAGACTCTCACCATGTTTGCCACGATTAAGAATACTGGGATGGCGATCGCCGTTTGCCTCGCTCTTTTTCCGCCTCAGGCCGCAATGCCTCCCACCATGTTGGTAATCTTTGAGATGATCTGGATGATCTTTTTAATCTCATGGAAATATAATCCAGAAAGAATTAAACATAAATACACATTGAGAGGGATCAACTCTTTACGCAAGGGATGATGAACGAATTCTGCTCGCAATATACAGTGGCGTTCAGGACATCGATGTGCTCAGCTTTCTCTGGATATCTCGACAAAGGAGCTGCGCGATGGACTACTGAGATTGCAGCAGGCTTCGTTCGTGGACGATTCGCTGAGTATTACTTTGAAAGGATCACAGTTCGCCGTGAGAATCGGGAAATTATGAGAGATATCCTTTCTCGAGCGAATCTGAGATTTTTTCGAATTGGTCTATCGAGATAATGCGTTAGTCGTTGAGTGGCGTTTTCGAGGAAAATGATAAATATCGCTCGTTATGTCTCGATGAACATATCGAGGACGAAAACATGAACCTTCGGACGATAAAGATAATCGCTATTCTGACAGTTGTTGCAGTGGCATTGGCATCAGCTTCATCCTTGCTCCTTTCGGGGAAAGGCGACAAGATCGTGCTGAAGGTCTATACAGCGGGTAGTCTTTCGGAGCCGTTTGGCAATATGGAAAATGAAGAGGATATGGAAACGATCTTCGAAACGGCCAATCCAAATGTAGATGTTCAGGTAACCTCCGGAGGAAGCGCCGATATAATCAGACGAGTCACAGGCCTTGGACATGTATGCGATGTTCTCGCTTCTGCGGACTTCTCTCTCATACCTTCAATGATGATAAACGCCACTCCGAAAATGGCGGATTTCGTTATCAAATTCGCCAGGAACAGTATGGTCTTGGCATATACAAACCAGAGTGAGTTTCATGAGGAGATCAATTCGACCAATTGGTACGAGATTCTTAAAAGGGATGATGTGAAGTTCGGCTTCTCTAACCCGAACGACGATCCATGTGGATATCGTGCACAGATGGTCATTCTCTTGGCCGAGCAATACTACGACGATGATAGAATCTACGAGGATCTGGTGCTGAATAATACCAACATGCTCGGCGTTGAATATGATGAACTGAACGATACACGAACCCTCAATGTTCCCTCAGAGCTTCTCGTCACCGATACCGACAAGATCATGATGAGAAGCGCCGAGGTTGATCTGACTAATGCGCTTGAAACCGGTTCCATAGATTATCTGTTCATCTATGAGAGCGTTGCATACAGACACGCTTCCTCGGGCGAGAGATATATCAGATTTCCCGCAGAGATCAATCTGAACGATACCTCTCATGCATCCAGCTATGCGAAGATAAGGGTGAGAACATTTGCGGATAGCGAGAATGCGAGCAAGTCCAAGATCATTGTTGGTAAGCCAATAGTCTATGGAATAACCATTCCCAGCACGGCCGTGTATCCGGAACTCGCCATGGAATTTATCAGGATGGTACTGACAGAAGACGGGCAGGGAGTTATGAGCAATGCTGGGCAAAAGCCGATCGTGCCCGGCCATGCAGGATACTGGAAAGAGGCTGTTCCGGAGGGGATCAGAGGCCTTGTCAGCTAGGTGATGAGTTGAAAAAAAAGAGAAAAGCACCTGATTCAATTATCGTCGTTTTTTCCGTAATAGGTGCACTTCTCATTATATTCATCTCGCTGCCAATTATTGCGACCGTATTATCCGAGAACCCGTCGGATATCGCGGCGGCATATGGGAACAATGAAGTGAGAGAGGCTATTTACACCAGCTTCGGCGCGGCATTGATAGCCACAGTCCTTTCATGCGCATTTGGAATTCCTCTTGCATATGTCTTAGCACGGACGAAATTTCTGGGAAAAGGCGTGGTGCAGTCTATAATCGATCTCCCGATCGTAATTCCTCATACAATAGCTGGAATAGCTCTGCTTGTCGTCTTTGGCAGAATGGGGTTATTCTCGGAAGAAATGAGCGCGCTCAACCTGAAATTCGAGGATCATCTGCTTGGCATCGTCACTGCAATGATGTTCGTTAGCGCCTCATTCGTCGTAAACGCATCGCGAGAAGGTTTCGAGGCGGTAGATGAGAGGCTCGAATATGTTGCGAGATCGCTAGGGGCGAGCAGAACTGAGGCTTTTCTGACAGTGACAGTCCCACTATCGATGTCATCCATACTGACCGGTGCAATTATGGCATGGGCAAGGGCAGTAAGCGAGTTTGGCGCTGTGGTTATGATCGCATATTTCCCAAAGGTAATTCCCACACTCATCTACGAGAAAAATCTTCATGGAGGATTGGCCGAGGCAATGCCGATCGCAGCGCTTCTCATATTGATCTGCATCGGGATTTTCATTCTGTTCAGGGCGCTCATAGCCTTTTGGAAGCGAAGGATGGAGGAGATCGCGTGATCGAACTTCATTCGCTGTTCTATAAAGCTGGGAAGTTCTCCCTCGAAGACATCTCGTTCAGGGTAGATGAAGGGGAGACGCTCGTCATACTTGGGCCAACCGGAGCAGGAAAGACCGTGCTTCTGGAGCTGATAGCGGGGTTTAGAAGCCCAAATAAGGGATCAATGTTCATCAACGAATCCGAGATCACTCATCTTCCTCCAGAGAAGAGAGAGATTGGCATGCTCTATCAAGATTATCTTCTCTTCCCGCATCTGGATGTTTTCGACAATATTGCGTATGGTCTCAAAGCGAAAAACCTTCGATCATCTGAAATAGGAAGGCGAGTTCAAGAGATCGCGGAGCGGCTTGGAATACATGAGCTCTTGGAAAGGCGCCCCAAGAAATTAAGCGGTGGAGAGCAGCAGCGAGTGGCTTTGGCACGAACTCTGGCAATCGATCCAAAGATCTTGCTGCTGGATGAACCATTCAGCGCGGTCGATCCCAATACGAGGGAGAGTCTGATGAAGGAATTGAGAAAAATTCTCGAAGAGGATAGCATGCCGGTCGTATACGTTACACATGATCAAATCGAGGCTATGGAAATGGCCGATCGAATCGGGGTTATGAACGAGGGAGAGATTGTCCAGCTAGATTATCCCGAGAAAGTTTTCAGCGCTCCAAAGTCGGAATTTGTGGCAAATTTCGTCGGAATTAGAAATATCTATAGGGGAAGGGCAGAGAGAGTAGACGGCAGTACTGCAGTGAATATTGATAGTACGAGAATCTATTCCTCCGTTGTGTCAGAAGGTGATGTGCATGTCACTATTAGACCCGAAGATATCATTGTTTCCAGAGAGCGAATCTCATCCAGCGCGAGAAATTCGTTGAAGGGAAAGGTGGTGGCAATTGTTGAAAAAGGTCCGCTCATTTATGTCACGGCAGATTGTGGTATGAAGCTGACATCTGCGATAACGAGAGAATCACTCAAGGATATGCAGATTATGATAGATGACGAGATTTTCATGACCTTCAAGGCACAGAATGTGAATTTATTTTAGGACAATGAAGCGAAAGTCGTCCTCACTATCAGTTGAAAGCTGCCCGAAATAATGAGCCTTTTTTCAGCGGCTCATCAACATATAGCCGTAGAAGCCGTAGAAAAGCATATTATGCGAATTGCTGGTTCTAAATCATCGATTAGAAATGAGAGAAGAAAGGATCAAGATCGGCATTCTATCGCTATTGGCATTTCTATCGATGTTCAATCTAACTCTCATAATTCCATCCTTGCAGGAATTCATTATTGAAAGGCTATCAGCATCGCCAACGGAAGCATCCTTGTTTGTGACTTTGGAAATGGTCGCATATGTGATTTTCGGCGTCGTTTGGGGTGCTATTTCAGATATAAGGGGGAAGAGGAAAGGACTGATAGTTGCGGGTTATGCGGGAAGCGCTGTGCTGTATTTCTCGATGACTTTGGCTCCAGATATTACCACGCTTCTCATCATTCGTTTTACCCAGGGAGCTATTACGATAATGTCCTGGTCACTTGTTATGACATTGGCATTGGATTATACAAGAAGTCAGCACTTGGGGAGAGGAATGGGGCTTGTGGGCATGGGATTTATCTTTGGAATTGCCGCAGGCGCTCCAATTGGAGGATTCATCGCCGAGATCGGGATATTCATCCCAGTATATGCCGCCTCACTCACATTTCTCCTCGCAGCAGCAATATCTGTCTTCTGGCTAGAAGAACCAAAGCTGCCAAGCATTCACAGACCATACTCGATAAAAGATGCGGTGCGGTCACTTCTCCGTGAAAAAAGAATAGCAATTCCTTACGCTTTCGGCTTCCTCGAAAGGTACAGCGCTGGCTATTTTGTCTTCCTTTTTCCTTTAATGTTGGATGCTAAATTTGATGCTTCGCCGGCAACCAGAGGACTATATCTGGCTGCATTCCTCATTCCTTTTGCAATACTTCAGTATCCGTTTGGCCGCCTATCAGATCGCTACGGAAGAACTCCTTTCCTCATTTTTGGAGGAATAGCCTATGCCCTCCTATTCATGAGTATTGGATTTCTTGATGAGCAGATACTCGTGGCTATCATGATAATCTGCGGGCTCTTGGCGGCTATGCTTTTCCCTGCGTCATTAGCGCTCGTAGGCGATCTTTCATCACCGAGCGAAAGAGGTACTTTTATGGGTGGCTTCAATGTGTTAGGATCCATAGGCTTCGCGATCGGCCCACTCGCATCAGCGATCATTTCAGAAGTCTGGGGATACGGCGAAAGTTTCGCATTTGGAGGGATCATCATATTGCTAATGATTGCAATTACAATTCCCATGCTGAAAGGTATCCATCGAAGTAGCGGATTTCATTCTTTAAATAACCGCAACGAATGTTGATTTCTAGATTTCTATACTATCCAGTGTTTTATTTTCCTTGCAAGTTCTCCTCCTTGAATAGAATCTCATAGTGCGTAGAAACCTATTCTCTTCTTCCATATTTCAATAAGAGAAGGAAGAAGCACGAAAGGATTTGAAATCTCAGCAATACGAGATAGCTTTCAAATCCTCCGCTTCATTAATAATCTCTAATGTTAAATAAAAAAATTTTAAGTAATTATAATTTAAGGAAAGCATTGCAAATTGAGCTCTAGATGAGCAATCAAAGGATTAATTAATAATAATTGGCTCACAGGGACACGATTTAGAGAGAAAGCTTATAAACTTACAAATAATGATAAGATTGCGGAGATTATATAAAGGACATTTGATTAGTAGGCATTTATTTGGGAGTAATCAAATCGAGAAGGAGTGTGGAAACGTAACACCAAAAATCCGCAAAATAGGCACAGTTTTCTTGGCTCTAATGATTGCCCTGAGTCTATCGATGACAGTTGCGATACTGAGTACAACTAATTTGGGTGACCAAGAGCTACAGAATAGCGCAGGAACGCTAGCGGTCGAGGATACATTGATCTCAGAACCGGTTGTCGTAGCACCAACAATTGACGGTGATGCGTCTGATGCCGCTTGGGATAATGCAACTGCGATTACCATTGAACTTGACAACGGCATAGATGTCAGCTTGAAATCGGTGTATACAGCCGACAATATTTACTTCCTGGCAACATGGGAAGATGGCGATGAAAGCATAGAGATAGCACCATGGTCGTTCGACAACACAACAAAGGAATGGATCAGGAACTACAGCTGCTCTGAAGACCAATTTGCCATGATGTGGAATATAAGTATGAACAACTTTTCCACAGAGGGGGCAAGTGCGACGTATGTGCTTAACACAACCAACTCATCAGAATTGGTCGATCTATGGCAATGGAAGAGCGTTCAGACCAACCCCGTAGAACAGATGGACGATCGTTACATTAACAGCACCGGAATCTTCAATGATACTGGCACTTCGGAAACAATGAATAATACGCAGAACCTGAACAGTACAGATTTGCCTCTATATTGGGCGCCAAATGCAACAGTGGCAGCTGATGGAACTTGGATATTGAAGAGCGATATCAACATCTCGGCCTACCAAATAGAAGATTACAATACTACGAACTACAGCATCATAGATAGCAGAGGCAATGAGACATACGCCAATGAAACCACGCCGCAGATTGCAGGCATGGTCGTAGGTGACCTCACTGGTGACAGGGCAGATATCACTGCAAAGGGTTCTTGGGCAAATGATATCTGGACTTTGGAGATATGCAGAGCTCTTGATACTGCCGATGATAAAGATGCACAATTCGATGATACTGGGGCGAACGCTACATATCACTTCGGCGTAGCAGTCTTCAATAACTCAGCGACCGACTGCAGTTCGCATGCTGGAGATGTTTATGAACTTACATTCGCGCAGAATAATGCTCCTAGCGACCCTGTCATAACTGTGAGTGCTGAAACTGCAGAGATCGGAGTAAATATAACATTCTCAGCAAATGCAACCGACCTAGACAATGATACCCTTACATATGCCTGGGACTTCAATGATAGCTCAAGTGGTTCTGGTGCAGAGGTTAACCATTCATATGATACAGCAGGGAATTACACAGTTACTGTGACAGCATCTGACGGAAGAGGCGGCACCTCGCAGAGTTCCGTGAACATCACAATTACCGAGGTAGCAGAAGGAGCCGACCTTTCAACAGAGTTGCTCATTGGAATAATCGTTGTCATCTTAATCATAGCAGCAATAATCGTCTATGCAATGATGAGCAAGAAGAAGAAGACACTACCGCCTTCCATGGAAGAAGAACCAGCACCGGAAATTCCAGAAGAACTGAAGAGAGAATAAATCAAAACTTCCTATTGGGAAAAGAGAGACGGATGATTTCGTCTCTCTCTTTTTCATTATTTTTTTTAAGTATTTTGTATGATGAGGAGAAAAGGCATATCAACAGCAATTAGCAGTAACTTTTTCCGACCGAGTCTTACTCTGCCCAATTTCAACATATACAGCTGCCCCAGTTAGGAAAAGCGTTATAGCCGAGAATTGTTTTCCTCTGGCTGAGATTCAAATGGCAGAGGAATTCACCGTTACCCCCTACGAAGTAACTGGCGAGATAGATTATGAGGAGCTGATCACTCGGTTCGGAACCAAGAGGATAGATGCTGAACTCCTCAAGAGAGTATCAAAGTATGGCGAGCTGCACCCGATGTTACGACGGCAGATCATATATTCTCATAGGGACTTCGATTGGATTCTGGACGAATATGATAAAGGAAATAAATTCGTGCTTTACACCGGTCGTGGGCCCTCCGGACCAGTGCACCTAGGGCATCTAATGCCTTGGGCTTTCACGAAATATCTGCAGGATCTGTTCGATGTCAAGCTCTATTTTCAGATGACAGATGACGAGAAGTTCATGTTCTACGATCGTCTCTCGCTCAATGAGGCCAAGAAATGGGGCTATGATAACGCCCTTGATGTCATTGCCATGGGCTTCAAGAAAGGCCTGACGAAGATCTTCCTGGATACTGAACTCATCAAGACAATGTATCCCATAGCTATTCGAGCGGCAAAAAAGATCAATTTCTCGACCGTTAGGGCAGTTTTCGGATTTGATAATAGTTATAACATAGGCTCTATATTTTTCACGAGCGTTCAGGCAGTCCCGGCATTTCTCGAATCCTACTTCCAGGGAAGAAATGTACCGTGTCTGATTCCATGTGGTATAGATCAGGATCCACACTTCAGAATAACGCGGGACATCGCCGAGGGGATAGGGTATTACAAGCCTGCTCTGATACATGCGAAGCTGATGCCCAGCTTGGGAGGAACGGATAAGATGTCCTCGTCCAAGATCGATACCACAATCTGGACGAACGATTCGCCTAAGGATATAAAGAAAAAGATCGGGATGGCATTCACAGGAGGAGCTGTCTCAGTAAAGGAACAACGAGAAAAAGGGGCGAATCCCGATATCTGTTCAGTTTTCCAATACAATCACTATTTCTTCTTGCCTGATGATCAAGCCATTGAGGAGCTTAGGGGGAAATGCAGATCTGGGGCTATACTCTGCGGTGAGTGCAAGGAGGCTCTTGCAGAGAGAGTGATTTCATTCCTCCAACAACATCAGGAGCGCAGAGAGAAGGCGAAGGATATTCTCGAGGAGTTCATGCTGCGCGATTAGATCAATCGTCAGAAACACATCATCTGTTACATGCCAGTACGATTTGCCCTATCCAAAAGATTGATATCAATAGCACAGGATTTCGGTGCTGAGATGCAGATCGAAGGAATAGCAGATAAACTGAGCTACCTGGAGAAGAAGGTTCTCTTGGCATTGGAGGACGTCGGGGAGTCGAGTCCCGAGGAGATTATGGAGAGAGGAAGCTTTGGTTTGCTCGTCGAGGTGATGAACGGCGTTTCATGGGCTCAAATGAAAGGTTTGGTAACGGTTGAAGAGAAGACGTCGAGAACTTATTTCTTAAAGAATAAGGAGCAAATCGATGGGAAATTCACGGAAAGAAAAGTCCTGGAATTCCTATTCTCAAAGGAGGGCGAAAGCTCATTAGACGAGATCGAGAGAGAGGGAGCGATTTCAAAGAACGAGATCTCAATAGCTGTTGGTTGGCTCAAGAAAAAGGGTTGGGCCAAAATTTCGAAGGCGGAAGATGGCTCGACGGTAATCAAGATAACCAAAAAGGGAAAGAGTGCAG
>Ga0209986_10003496_pt1 | contig 13752 bp, 14 predicted proteins | sample BlataG_FD_183168 | JGI IMG/M metagenome (GOLD analysis project Ga0209986, IMG submission 183168) | Deep subsurface microbial communities from Black Sea to uncover new lineages of life (NeLLi) - Black_00105 metaG (SPAdes) (version 2) | ecosystem: Environmental > Aquatic > Marine > Oceanic >...
TGCTCAAGGAATTTATTGCCCAGAAGACATTTATGCTCCCGCCCGAGCCATCAATCAGGCTGATAAGCGATACCATCGAGTTCGGCACCCAGCATGTTCCCCTGTGGAATCCTATAAGCATTAGCGGTTACCACATTCGGGAAGCAGGCTCCACCGCTATCCAGGAGTTGGCTTTTACCCTGGCTGACGGGATAGCCTATGTCCAGGACGTTATAGAAAGAAAAAAGATGGATGCTGATTCCTTTGCCCCTCGGCTATCCTTCTTCTTTAATTCTCATCTCGATTTCTTTGAAGAGATTGCCAAGTTCAGGGCAGCGAGAAGGATGTGGGCTCATATTATGAGGGACAGGTTCAAAGCTAAGAATCCTCGCTCCTGGTGGATGAGGTTCCATAGTCAAACTGCAGGCTGTTCTCTGACCGCCCAACAGCCCTACAATAATATTGTAAGGACCACCACTGAGGCCCTGGCCGCGGTCATGGGTGGGACACAGTCTCTACATACCAATGCTCTGGATGAGACCCTGGCTTTGCCCTCTGAATTTGCTGCTACCATTGCTCTGCGCACCCAGCAAATCCTCGCCGGTGAAATAGGTGTCACTAACACCATCGACCCCCTGGCCGGGTCCTATTTTATAGAGTCTTTGACCAGGCAGATGGAAGAAAAGGCCTGGGAATACATCGATAAGATAGACAATATGGGAGGCATGCTTGCTGCTATTGACAAAGGTTTTCCCCAAATGGAGATTGCCGATGCCGCCTATCATTACCAACGGCAGATAGATAAAGGAGAGAAGGTCATGGTGGGAGTGAATAAATATGTTATTGAAGAAAAGACTCCTCCCGAGATACTAAGAATAGATGAAGCGGTCGAAGAAAAGCAGATTGCCAGGTTGCAGAAAGTAAAAAAGGAGAGGGATAACCGCAGGGTGGTTCAAATTTTGAGTGACCTTCGCGCTGCTTCCAGGACGGACAAAAACTTAATGCCCTATGTGATAGAGGCAGTAAGGGAATACACTACTGAGCAGGAAATCTGCGATGTCTGGAGAGATGTTTTCGGGGAATATCGAGACCCGGGATTTTACTGAACTCCACTCCTAAAATTCCCCTCTCCCTTGAAGGCAGTTCCCTCTCCACTTGATGGAGAGGGTTAGGGTGAGGCAGGGTGAGGGTGCAATTGATACTAACCCCCTCTTAGGTTAAGAGGGACAGGAAAGCCCAAAATCCCCCTCTTAAGTTAAGAGGGGTCAGGGGAGTTATGAAGTAACGGCGGGGCTCGTCCCCGCCTAGAAGGAGACTATCTGAAGGGAGAGGCAATATGGTGAGCTCAGGAAGAAAGATACGGATTTTAGTAGCCAAGCCTGGCTTGGATGGACATGACCGGGGAGCAAGGATTATAGCCAGGGCTTACCGGGATGCCGGCTTCGAGGTGGTATATACCGGTTTGCATCAGACGCCGGAGCAAATTGTCGCTGCGGCGTTGCAAGAGGATGTTGACCTGATCGGGCTGAGCGTTCTCTCCGGGGCGCATATGTACTTATTTAAGCGGGTGCTCGAGTTGCTAAAAGCCAACAAAGCAGGTGATGTAATGGTCATCGGTGGAGGTATTATTCCTGAAGAAGACATTCCCGAACTTAAGAAACTTGGAATCAAAGAAATATTTCTGCCGGGCACCTCTCTTGATAAGATAGTAGGCTGGGTAAGAGATAACGTAAAGCCGCGCTGCTAAAGCTAAGCGTAACCCCTATCCAAGAAATAGCCCGAAATAACCCCTCTTGGTTGCTCTTCACAGCGTTGTTTAACTTCAGAATGTCTGTTGATAGGGTAAAGCTGCTTCCATTTACGGAATATTTTAAGGAAAGGGGAATAAGATTAAACGGAAAGGGACAGCTTTATAGCTGTCCCTTTGTTTGTGCCTAGCTTGTTTAGTTGTATACTAGAACGTTCTCTATTACATCAAATAACTTCTTTCTTCTCTCATCAACAAATTTCGAGAAGTTATCAGGTTTATGTAGTGAGTTCTTTGAAGGAATGAAGTTTCTATCCAAGAAATCACCTTGTTCTTTAATAGCTTCGGGAAAGTAGACCTCTGGAAGCTTATTTGTTTTATCAATATTCAGGGTCTTCTCCAGGAACATATAATTACCAATGTTGTTGACCAACCGAGACGGATATTTATAAGTATATGTCATTTTGCTTTTTGGAAATATGTGGTCTATCTCTGGTGAGTTACCATTTAGTTGAGGTTGAAAATTCACTATTTCTTTGTTGAAGGTATAGAGAAGGTTAAGAACCAAATAAGTATTACCATCAATAATATCGTCCTCGATACCAACAAATCTATTTTTACCTTTCAGCACAGTCTCTATCTCTCTATAAGGGAAGTGGTCTACCGTGGATCTATCCTTAATCACCTCCGTGCAACTATCAATTATGGAATCAGATTGACCGCTGAAATTTGCATTCAGTAGTGCTTTATATAACCAAGTCTGAATGTTTTGTTTCACCTTTTGTGATTTTATCTTACTATGGTGGAGATATGCATAATAAACGATGGGTATCAATGCATTGTAACCGGGAAGCATAGAATCAGAAGTGATTCTCGCATTTACCAAGAAATCATCAAGGAATCGGAAACTCTTTTGGATGCGCTCCCAATTATCCCTTATTGATTTAAGGTTCTTTTCGCCTTCCTTACCCTTAAATTTTTCTACCCTATATTGAGCTTTCTTTCCTATTACTACAAGAGCAGATTTAAGAATAAAATCCTTGTCAAATTCAAACGCTCCGTCTTTATTCAAAGTATCAATCAGGTCCTCAAATTCTTCTTCTGCTTCGTCCCAATTTAATTTTATTAGCGAGAACATTAAATCTGATTTGCCTAGTATAGTGCCACCTGAATTTGTGCGTATAAAGATCTCTAATATTTCCTCATAGTCATCAAACTTCCCTGTAGTGCTATCAATGGAGTAATAATAAATTAACTCTAACTCATTAAAGAGGTTCTTTATCTTAGCCACATTGTCTTCTACTGTTTCCTCAACGGAATCATCAACGGTCATATGTTGTTTCATTTCAGAGATTACTTGTTTCTTGATTTTCACAGTTGTATCGTCACTTAGAACAATTCTCTTTAGTCTGACCCAGTAGACCCCATCTCCGCTCTTTTCTTGTGCTGCTTCTTTAGAAAGATAATCGAAATTGTATTTTAATTCGTCCTTACCATCTTGAAAGACTTCTTTACCGCTAAGAATGTCAATATACATCTCCTTACTATTGTAAGTTCCTTTCAATGCTGTATATAGAGTTTGCAATCTTTGTTGCCCGTCAAGAACCAGTGTCTTCTCTTCATTATCCAGTCCACTAGATTTCATATACGTATCCTTGATGTTCATTCCATCTCTGTAATCTTCTACAAACTTGCGTAGTTGAATATCATCACGAGTTTTCCAGAAGAGCAAAGTGTTGAATGGGTATACCCTCATAATGGAATCCATAAATCTTTTTACTTGGTTGTTATTTCTGTCTTGCTTCCAAACGAATGGTCTTTGAATGTGAGGGAGTAGTAATTTTCTTTCTTCTATCATTTGTACAGCTTTTCTTATACTGATACTCTCGTATTTCATTCCGCACCTCTCAAATATTCTAGAAGCTATGGAGACTTTAAGATTCTATCACCCCCTCAGTAGTGGGTGTCAATGGATTTGATTGATAAGAGGGAGCGGAGACGTTCTCCCTTTCTTATTTTCTGTTGGAATTTAGTATTCCCGTGGTAGACGGAAAGTGCCAGCATCATCAAATAAGTTGCATGTCTCATGATGGAAACACTGCCAAAGACGGTCACATATCGCTTTGGTTATCAATTTACGTTCTTCAGAGATGTTTTCGGCATAGAAGCTACCTAATTCAAGATGTTGTTCTTGCCACTTTACTCTACTATCATTACCTGAATTGCTAGTAGCTAACCATATATCTTTAGCATTGTATATTGCAAGGTTGATTGCCAATGGTGTCAGAGGTAGATATTGCTCGTAAATTCTCTGAATGAATACCATAAAATTAACAACTAAAGGTATTTCAACTAGACTAGCAATGGATTTCCCATACTGCCCCCACTCTTCTATCCACTTACCAAATTCAATGTACCCGTTGTGGAATACCTCAAGGTATTTGTCAAAAGATGGGTTATTATAATAGGGAGTGCTTTGGTCTGCTCTTAGACCGTTAATGGTTGGGTATGGTCGCCCACAATGGATTGAGCTTCTATTGTCTCTCGTTAATTTTTGTGGTGGATTGAGTATGATTTTAAGTAAATTATCGTCCCGATTGTTAAATATCACTTCATCACTTAAAAAAGCAGGTGAAGCGGATATGACCAACTGTGTCTGAGTGCTAATTTTCTCTAAAATCTGTGCTTTCCTTGTAAATAAGAAGCGGTCTAAACGATTAAGGTTTGATAATCTCCTATCGAAAGCGTCACCAATCTCATCTATAGTCATTTTGTCTTTTTGTTTACTGTGCCTCTTCCAAAACTGATTCAACCCCTTGTGAGTAACCATATGGGGAGCATTAATACTTGCTGGAATAGAGATGATGATTACCACCTTACCATTACTCAACGGAGCATCCCTTACGTCTAAACCTACTATTCTCTTATCCACATTATCCAGACAACAACTTGTTATTCGCTCAACGTGACTTCCTGCCTCAATACCCACAATATCTGTTGGGATACCTTCCTCATTTTCATCAATACCAATCAATATATATCCACCACGATGATTTGCCATTGAGGTTATATCCTTTAGCATTTCCCTTTTATCGGCATCGGAATTACCATACATGTCTCTCTTATATTCAACGATGTCACATTCCTGAACCTCGTCATTCACAAGTCTTTGAAAATCTTCTAGTTGTAAATAGGAGAGTTTTTTACCACGAAATATCATATTGCTGACCCCTTGCTTTGAATTCTATCCCTCGCAGTAGTGGGTGTCAATTGCGGTGCAGTACTTCCCTTTGTTCTATTTGTTGATATCTTCTCTCTAAGGTTGGCTGGTGGTATAATTCAAGATAAAATTTGAAATCTCCTGGGATTGGGTGAGAAGATAAGATGGACAAGTACCATCCAGAGGATTGATGCCACGGTGGCGAGAGCTATTGAAATAACACCACAATTAGAGTCGTTTTGCAAGGACTACATAACTGTGCTGGTCATACACCTTGATGTAGTAATTAGAGTAAGACGCAAAGAATATGAATCTGCCTTTAATGAGGTAATGGACTCGCTTTCTAGAGTGTCGCCAGCCCTAGCTGGTAGAAGAAACCCTTTCCGATTTGTAGTCGGCATAGAGGACAGGCAACAATTGCTGACCGAAATAAAGCTACTTGCCGAAGCAGGAGGTATTCCTTACAATAGACTATCACCGTTGAACCAATTCCTGGTGACAATCCCACCTTACCTATTCTACTGTCTTGAGAAATACTTACAAGATGACCCAGACTTGCAGGAGGAAGCGAGGCGGTTAATGAATACCGAAGGCTTCCGCCGCTACCTTCAAGAAGAGCTAGGTTATCCAATTTCACAGAGAATTGGAGGTGCCTTTCGGAGATTCCGACTCCCTTGGCTCAAAAGACGGTGATTCGGGCTCAATAATATGGATATTAAAGGGTGGCATGCAAATTGAGATGACTGATGTTTACCACCTGCTCCCTGGAGCCGAGAACCAACCATAATATCTGCGGGGTTATCGGTCATGCAATATCTAGCACAAAGAGAAGATAAGGCTGGAAAAGATTGTGACTAAAGACCTACAGAAATCACCAGATAATCCTAGTTGGTTGCTTAAACAGGCAGTTCGTGCCTTTGACAAAAAGCAGTATTGGCGTGCAAGCTGGCTCTGTAGGATAGCAGTTCATCGCAACCCGAATGACTATTTTGCTTTGTGCAAATATGCAGAGAGCCTATACCATTTAGGTAAGCAGCATGACCGTGAAGCTGCTTCTGTATTTAAGCGGGCTATAGAGGTCAATCCAACCCATCCACTTGCCCATGAAGGTCTTGGTTTGATTCATTATACAAATGCAAAAAGAATATATGAAGAATACTCAACATTTCCAGGTGGTACCTGGCTAATGTTTGCGGATGAAAAATCACCAGAGGATGAAAATGAATCTTCACTGATTACAAGTTATGCTGATTCCCAAGTTGGCAACAGGAAAATAGCAATAAAGGAATTAGAGGAAGCGGCAAATCTTACAAGCGATAAAAACGACAAAGTGCCACTATTAGAGATGGCTGCTGAGATACATTGCATCACAAACCTTACAGATGGAATAGAAGCATACAAGCGAATCTTGGACATTGCACCTGATTATGTTCCTGCCCACTTTTATCTAGCGGGCTGCTATGCAGAGAGTTACCATCGTCACAAGCAATCACCGCCTACTTCTTATTATGGCGAACATTTTAGCGGCAATGATAAGCTCGCTATCAAAGAGTATAAGTTTGTGAAAGATAATGCTCCTGACCTAGCCTCTGATCTAGAATCAATACTAGCTCGTTATAACATAAAGATAGATAAAGAATGTTAAGGCTAACTGGATTTTTCTACGAGCCAATACATTCGCAGCTAGTCATAGGTAGCACCCGCAGTAGTGGGTGTCAATTGAGAGCCGAGAGATTTAACCGTCTCTCGGTTTCTTAGTGCCTGTGGATTACCCAATACTATTAATAGGCTACTTGGGAACAGTAAGTGACGTCTAGAACGTTACCTGATATTGGGGAGGACTACCATTTACACCAAAAATTAAAAGTGAGGGTAATTTTTTACAGAATATATAATAACTTTGTGTGGGAGTCGCCTCGTTACCAGCAGTCATTGTCCATAGTTTTCCATCATTAGAGGCTCCTTCGCCACAACTCATTAGTATGAATGCACCAGGAATCCGTTTAGCCGCCCCAAAGCCCAAATGGGGTGAAACTGTATCCTTTTCGGCAATTGGGATACCAGCAATGAACGGTGACCAAGTACCGCCACGTGGTCGCACTTCAATTACCTGTTGCTCTCCTGACTGATGAACAGTAAAGGCATACGGCTCCACCACTGTTCTAGTTGTTAAAGGAGCACGTCTTTGAACAGCCGCTACTACCCTCTCCTTCCAATCGGGGTCAGTAATATTAACAAATAACCTTATCTTTATCCCCGCTGGAATAAGTTCTGTGTCTACGGATGCGGGGAATAACGCTATTATAGGAAAATCACCACCACGCTTGCCCAAAGCACGGTCCATGGCATAGGCAAATTCCTCTTTGCATTTTTCATTGCCAAGACTTATTTGTGTTGCATAAAGAACCCACCCATCAGATAATGAGGGATCTTGGATAAAATGTTCAATTTGCTCCCAGAGTCGCTTCCCAGCACCAAGATTCCAACGGTCTAGTTTAACCTCTAACCCTGCCCTAACCAATTCCTGAGCGACAAAATCTACATCTCTGTATTTGTTATCATCCCACGCATAGGTAATCCATACCGAACTCATTTTCTTGAGGCCTCTTTGTTGAAATTCTATCCCCCGCAGTAGTGGGTGTCAATTGCTTTTCAGTACCAAAGAGCTATTGCTAACAAGGCTGTCTATTGCATAAGATATATTTTGCGATGAAGAAGTCAAGGGTATACAGAGATAGATGGGGCAACATCAGATATCGTGATTCCGATAAGACGGTAGCAGTGGCAAGAATAGAGAAATTCTTTGGTCACAAACTCCGCAAAGGGAGCGTAGTCCATCATAAGAATAGAGATAAATCGGATAATAGAATTTCAAACTTATGGGTATTTAAGAGTCAAGAAGAGCACGATAGAACGCACAGAAGAGACAAGAGAAGATTTGGTCATTGGTGAGAATAACGACGGGTTTTAGGCCTGACTGGGTTTTCCTACGAGCCAACATCTTCGCGGCCGGGCCTAGGTAGCCCCAATGTCCCTGGGGGGCACCCTCTCGCCTTGTGAACTTTTAGCCTTGCCTTGTGGACAATCTAGCTTTGAACCCATGCCTATCAATCATAGTTCTTTTTTCTACATAGTTATTGTACAATGCAATAAACTATCATTTCGGAGGTGAAGATATGGAAAATCTGGGTTCTATAGGTATCTTTTTTGGCGGTCTAGGTATCCTTCTTCTTAGTTTTGGTTTATTCTGGTTTGTTGATGTATACAAAAAATCTAAAGGGTCGAAACAGAAGGAAGAGAAATAACTTAGTTCAATACTCCCTTTTGACACTTGGACTGCACACTAAGGCTTCCCGAGTCCGCTATTGACCTATAGAGCTTTAGGGAATCCTCAAACTGGACTGACCTAGTATAGTATTCTATTGTGTGCGGTGCTTCCTTTTCACTTGTCCACATTCACCCCTCAAGGGTATTGCTTCTACGGGTGCTCAAGCCTATAATTGAATTGAGAAGAGGTTGAAGTGAAGAGGTTGGTCACTGTAGTCACCCTTGCAATCCTTCTGGTAGGGTTAATCATACTTGGCTTAAGTGATAAGGACATTTCTGTCGCTGATACCAGCATTCCTGATAACAAAATAACTACCAGCCAAACTAAAGCAAACAATTCCTCTGCAACAGCTATAATTATGATTGCTTGGACAACCCCATCTGGTGAGGGAGGCTCAAATGAATTATAGAAGACTGTCTTTTGGAGAAAAAGTAAAAGGTTTTCTGGGAGCCCCGTCAAACACGTTCAATAATGTGGAAGCTGAAGCGCTGGGAAGTGCTCTGAAATACTTCACAATATGGGTTGTAATATACGCAATTTTGCGAACGATAGTTTTCTATACAGTAGAGAGGCGAGTTTTTCAGATACTATGGGATTTGCTTGAAGTAAGCGATGCCGCAGTATACCGTTTTGACCCGGTTACATTTGCTCTGCTAGCTGTGCTCGGTGCCTTTGCCAGCCTTTTCATAAGCGGGTCATTGACACACCTATTTGTACGGGCTTTCGGTGGTAGAAAAGGCTACAGGAACACTATAAAAGCATTTGCATATGGGTATACTCCGCTCTTGCTGTTTGGCTGGATACCGTTTGTAGGAATGCTATTTCAGCTCTGGGCATTGGTATTAAACATAATCGGCATAAGGCAACTACATGAAATATCTACAGGCAGAGCAATTGGCGCGGTGCTACTTGGCATAGTAGCATTAGTAATCATTGCAGTCTTAATAGCGCTGTTCGTTGTGCTATTCGTTGTTATCCTGGCGGCTGGGTAGTATGATTTATGCCACTAAATCTTTTATGACCATAGTCGTGATGTCCCGTACAGTTGGTGTCAAATAGTGGCCAGGTTGAAGACAAGGGTTGCTGTAAGAAGACATAGCCCAGTCAGCGGATTTGGAAAGGATGGGCATTGTCTAATCAGATGAGGGAAGGGACGAAATGAGAATAGCAGCAGGTATTCTGATGATAATCTTCGGTGTGGCAGGGTTAATCCCTTTGGTTCTTCTTGATTTGAGGTACAGTGGTATTCACGCCTCTGGCGACCCTTACTTCCTTTCCTTCTTCATTTCTGCTGCATTTGTTGTTACTGGTGGGGTTCTTTGCCTTAAGAGAAGATATTGGAAACTATGCTTCTCTTCGGCTTTGGTAGCCGTTCTCCTTATCGTCTATTATGTGGCTGGTGGTGCTTATTCAACAGCTGCTTCTTCAGGGTTATTTTGGCTTTTCACCGCTATGGGGACTCTCCCAATAATCTTCATCTGTCTCAGGAAAAGAGAATGGTCAGAATCTAAGGCTTGACTAGATCTTTCTACGAGCCAACATCTTCGTGGCTAGGTATAGGTAGCAACAATACCCCTGGGGATACCCCCCTTACCTTGTGAACAATCTAGATTTGAAGCCTTGCCTATCAAGCAAATACTAGCCTCGTATCCGCATTCCATTTACCATTGGCTAAGGTTATAATCATATTTGAGACGAGGCAGAAGTGAAGAGACTAATCTCTGCGAGTGGAAATGGGGAATTCCTGCTAAGAATCCTGAAATAGCTAAATGCAACTGAAGAGGAGGATTACGAAATGGATAGAAAACTGATAGCAAGGTGTGGTGCCTACTGCGGCGACTGTGAATGGAGAGAGAAGATGAACTGCTTGGGATGCCAAATGACAAAAGGCAATATGTTTTGGGGTGAATGCCTAGTTGCCAAGTGTTCCATCGAGAAGGGCATAGAGCATTGTGGATTATGTTCGAGTCTTCCCTGTAACATACTTCAGGAAGCTTTCGACCAACCTGAGCATGGTGATAACGGTGAAAGGCTGGCCAACTTGAAAGCCTGGGCAAGGGGTGAAGATTCCTACATTAAATTAGGGACATTTCCTTCAAGGGATGGTGGCTGAACTCTCTCTGTAGCTAATCCTGTATGCCCTTAGAATCCCTTCTCAAAAGTTGCCCTCTGCTATTAACCGATAAAGTCTCAAGCTATCCTCAAACTTTACTGACCTAGCAAATGGCGTTGTACTCTTCTAGAGACTTAGTAAAATGAAGCTAGTTTACGAAAAGTTAGCTACAATTCTACGATGTAACTCTATAATATACAAGATTGAAAAAAGGGGGAATTATGAGATTTTTCTATGAGCCAACATCTTCGTGACCAGGCTTAGGTAGCACCCGCAGTGGTGGGTGTCAATCGCACTGGGGTGCTTCCCTTTGCTCCATTTGGTCATTCTTCCATTGGCGGTTCGCTAAGGATATAATGCAATTACAGGGAGGATTATTGAGAAAAGCAGCAGGTATTCTGTTGATAATTTTTGGTGTGGCAGCGATAGGTCTTTCTATTGTTAATGTGAGTGGGTTGATTACCTATCACATTGGTGAATATATTCCACAGACCCCTCCTGATTATTTGTATATCATTATTGCTGCTTTAGCCGTATTCTTCATTACTGGAGGAGTCTTTTGCCTTAAGAGAAGATACTGGGGATTATGCTTCACTTCAAGCATTTTTATCCATATTCTCATGACGCTGTCAATGTTTCTTCCCTGGACATATCTCTGGTGGTTCTATCTCATCCCAGTATGGATTCTCCCACTGATATTCATTTGTCTCAGGAAAACTGAGTGGTCGGAATCTCAGGCTTGACCAGATTTTTCTACGAGCCAATATCTTCGTGACCAGGCTTAGTAACACCGAAGGCCCTCGGGACACTGCTCTTGCCTTGTGACTAATCCAGCTTTGAGTACTTGTCCAGTAGGCACACGTAACATACTGTCATTGCGAGGCCCGACTTGTCGGGCCGTGGCAATCTCGTTGCACAGTAGCCAGTGGTCAGCGGTCAGTATCTCCAATCTCTAGTCTCTAATCTCTATTCGGGCAAGAAGTGACATTTTCCCCTTGTTCCAATGAAGAATTCATGCTACTCTCTGTTTGGAACTAGTGTGCTACCCTGACAAATTAAGTCTCGCAGGTGAGGGTTCTCAGAACCTGACTGGAAACCAAGCACAGATTAAAAGGAAGCGCGGTGGCTAGAAAGGCAACCGGAATGCCCGCAAACATGGCTTCTATTCCGGTACCCTTAGCCCTGCCGAAACATCCCAACTGTGGAACATTACGAATGTGGAAGGCGTTGACCCTGAAGTAGCGTTCATTCGCGTCAAGTTACAATCTTCCCTTCGGTACGACCCTGGTAACCGCCGCGTAATTAGAGAAGCCTCCAGCTATAGTAAGTTTGTCATTTGGGTTTTGGCATTTGAGCTTCATCTGTCATTTGCCTCCATGCGTCAGTCCGCCAGCCCACGGCTCGCAAAAATAAACTGCAACCCGACGAAACGAATCGTACGTATTTTGACAACTAAATCCCCCGCGGGTAGTCACCTTACGTATGAAAAAGAGCTGTTGAACTCCAGAAAAAATAGCCATTTCTACAAAACGAATCATCCCGGCTTCCCTCATGGTCTTCCCCCCTTTGACCCAGATAACAACATTTTTTGCACATCTGCCCAGAATGACATTATCGAACGTTTTCCGCTCCTGTTGTTTAGCAGTCACGAAGTTTGAGGTGAAATACCTTCGGTGTCGCGGGAGTAACTCAGTGATAGAGTTCCTGCCTTCCAAGCAGGGCGTCAATTGCGGTGCAGTGCTTCCCTTTGCTCTATTTGTTCATATCTTCTCTCCAGGGTTGGCTGGTAGTATAATTCAATCAAGAGGTAGTTGAGTTGAAGAGTCTGGTCACTGTAATCGTCCTAGCAATCTCTCTGCTTGTATCAATCCTGTTATGCTGGATGATTGCAAGTTGTACAACTGGACAGGTGACGGTTAAACCGAGTTCGTTGGAGGATAGCTATTTCCCGTTGCTAGGGAACGAAGGTTACGATGCTTTGCATTATCATCTCGATATTACCCCTGATTTTGATGCGGAAACGCTGGATGCAACAGTTGAGATTAAGATGCAGGCGACGCAAAATCTCACCGAATTTAATTTGGATTTTTGGGGATATACGATCACGGATGTAACAATTAAAGGGCAGTTGGTCAAGTACGGGCGTGATCAGGGCGAGTTGATGATCATTCCAAATGATCCGATTGCGATAGGGGACACGTTCGAGGTAACTGTTGCATATAATGGCAAACCACGACAAGGGATTCCGGAGGATGTATTTTATCGTGATCCAAAATTCTTGGCATCGGCTGGCTGGGTATTTCATGCAGGGGGATCCTTTGTGACGAGTGAGCCGCGTGGTGCGTCATTCTGGTATCCTGTGAATGATCATCCAAAAGATAAGGCAACGTATAGCTTTTCGATCACCGTGCCAGAGCCATATGTAGTGGCGACGAGTGGCGAACTCATCGAAGTGATTAATGACAATGGAATGCTGACCTATAAATCGGTGTTGAATGACCTAACAGCAAGCTATCTTGTGACAGTCCATACAGGTGATTTGATACTAGATGAAACAAGAAAAGAAGGACAAGTACCGATTCGGAATTATTTTGCAGGTCGGCATTTTGACCGAGCAAGACCCATATTTGAAGATACATCAGAGATGATCACGTTCTATGAAGGTATTATTGGAGAATACCCGTTTGATGTATATGGTAGTGTGGTCGTAGATTTTGATCTGCCATATGCGCTTGAAACACAGACTTTATCTACTTATGGCACACGGATTTTAGAGGATTCTGTACGGACTGATATCACGCTGGCACATGAATTGGTGCATCAGTGGTTTGGTAATAGCGTGAGTCTTGCGCGCTGGCAAGACATCTGGTTGAATGAAGGCTTTGCAACGTATTTATCGCTCATGTGGGTCACTGAAATTTATGAAGATGATGTGATGCAAAGTGTATTGAATGATTGGTATGATCGTATTTCCGATCCTGATTTTATGAATACGGCTCCGGATACCATTGGTGATCCGAACGCCGAAAACTTATTTCATGACGGAGTATACTGGCGTGGCGCTTTGACACTTCATGCCTTACGTCAGCGTGTGGATGATGAGGTGTTTTTTGAGATGATCCGCACATATTTCCAACGTTTCAAAGATAGTAATGCAACTGTTGAGGATTTTATTGCGCTAGCGAACGAAGTCAGTGGTGAGGATTTGACTGATTTGTTTGATGTGTGGCTGTATCAGAAGGTTGTGCCACAAATCGAAGGGTTGCCCTTTGGGGATGATACGTCATAATTTCTTGTTTGAGTTATTTGCAGAGCAGTGTAAGGAGGTCTACCCATTCTAGGTTTCTACACCACAGCCCAGAGGT